>Ga0315902_10002238_pt1 | contig 30433 bp, 24 predicted proteins | sample LakEriMetagenome_9_FD_203523 | JGI IMG/M metagenome (GOLD analysis project Ga0315902, IMG submission 203523) | Freshwater fungal communities from buoy surface, Lake Erie, Ohio, United States - Buoy 12 MA117 | ecosystem: Environmental > Aquatic > Freshwater > Lake > Lake biofilm | place: USA...
CAGGAGGTCGGGGACGCAGTCTACTGGATCGAATCGACCGGTCGCGAGCGCAGTCTCAAGCTGACGAGTGCCCCAATCGACGTCGGCCCTGTCCTGCGCGATCAGCTGTTCGCCCAGATCCCCAGCGTGATCCTGACAAGTGCCACGCTCTCGGTTGGGCAGAAAGACTTCAGCTTCTTTCGCAGCCGCATCGGGCTCACTCAAGCGGACGAGCTGCAGCAGGGGAGCCCGTTCAACTATCGCGAGCAGGTCCGCTTGGTGCTGGCGGATCGGATGCCTGACCCGTCGATGGAGGCCAAGCAGTACGACGAGGCCTTGCTGCCGCGAATCCAAAGGCACGTGCTGGAGACGCAGGGCCGGGCCTTTGTGCTCTTTACGAGTTACCGCTCCCTGAAACAGTGTGCCGACCGGCTGACACAGTGGTTTGTGCGGCAGAATATGACCCTCCTGTGTCAGGGAGATGGGACCAACCGTACCCAACTGCTCGACCGGTTCAAGCGGGAGGAGCGGGCGGTACTGTTTGGCACAGAGAGCTTCTGGCAAGGGGTCGATGTTCCCGGAGACGCGCTGCAGAACGTGATCATCACGAAGCTGCCGTTCAGTGTGCCGGATGAGCCGCTGATCGAAGCCCGCGTCGAACGCATCAAAGAAAACGGCGGTAACCCGTTCATGGAGTACCAGGTCCCCGAGGCCGCCATCAAGCTGCGGCAGGGGTTCGGCCGCCTGATCCGCTCCGCGACCGATCATGGGCAGGTCGTCATCCTCGACCCGCGCATCCGTACCAAACGATATGGAAAAATCTTCCTCGACAGCCTGCCCGCCTGCCGCGTCGAAGTCGATCGTGGCGAGTAGCGGAATTCCAAGGTTTCTCGGGATTTTCACTGCCCACTGTCCATTCCCTACTGCCCTCTCGGCAGATTCCGATTGCTGCGTTTTTGCAAATTCTCGTACGATCCCGCCGGGGAAAGTTCTCCCTCTCTGACCGCTGGCGGAAAGGAGTCGCAGCGGCTCCATGTGGCAATCTCTGGGAAGGAACCTGAAAGGCCTGATCACCGCAGTCTGCTTGCTGGCGTTCGCCTTGTGCGCCATCGAGATCGGACTGCGCGTGGACCGATACCGGTCCGCCCAGAATGGCCAGCCCTCGGTCGCGACGGAAGACCTCTCGATCGAAGAGCAACTCGTCGCCCCCAGTCTCTCGACCTGGGTCGAGATGCTCCCCGGTGCGAAGACCAAACTCCGGTCGCCCGACACCGGGGATCTGATCCCGATTCAGACATCCAGCTTCGGAACGCGCGGACGAGAACCGGAAGTGCCCAAGCCCAAGGGACTCTTACGAGTCCTCTGTATGGGCGATGAGACGACGCTGGCTGCGGAGCTGCATTCGGAAGAGACCTATCCCGCGCGACTGGAATCCCTGCTGTCGGAACAGCTGGGCGCCAATGTCGAAGTCATCAATGCGGGACTGCCCGGTTCCTGCCCGCGCGTGGCTGCGCTCTTGCTGCGGCATCGACTGATGGCCCTGGAACCGGATCTGGTTGTGTTGCACTTCGGAATGTCGGACGTCGCTGAAGACGCAGCTGTCCGCCGATTTGTCACTGTGAGCCGCGATGGCACTCCGACACTCGCCATCCATCCCGCAACCAAGCGGGCCTGTCAGCTAAAGCAGCCGCGGTTGTCCGAGGAGTTTCTCATCGTACAGCAGGCCGAGCGGCAACTGGCTCGTCTGTGGGATCGGGAGATGCCCGCATCGGAGGAGTCGGTCACAGATCGCCGCCAGCTTTATCGCTGGACCGAGGACAACCCGCCTGAACTGGAGGATGAGATTCAATCGACGTTCGCACCGCTGGCAGCGATCCGGGAGCTATGCCAGGGAGCTGGAGCCCGCCTGCTGGTCTCGACCACGCCGATGCCATGGCAGGTCAGCGAAAGTGCCAGCAACACGCGTGAGGCCCGGGCCACATTTGGCATCCCCAAGTCGGCCTGCTGGACCAGCGAGGCCCCCTTCCAGAGACTCGCTGCAGCCTGCCGGGAACTCGAGATCCCCTCCGTCATTCCGCTGCGGCAGTTCGTCAACGATGAGGCCCCCGACGAGCTGTTTCTGATTCACTCGCCCGGCCTGTCTCCTGCAGGACACCAGCTCTACGCCGAGACTCTGGCCGAGGCCATCCTCGGACAAGGAGCCGCACAGCCCGCTGACGCTGCCACGGACACTGAGATTGTTCCCTCCAAATCCGAAACTCTGGAGTTCCGCTCGACGCGCTAGCTCTCCTTGGGAGTCCACTCCTGAGAGTACTCCCGCTTCCAGAGCGCCATCGCAGCCTCGTCATTCAGAATGTGACCGTTCTGGGGATCACACTGCAGTGTTCGACCGGTCCGCTGAGCGATATTGCCCAAGTGGCACAACAGCGTGCTCTTGTACCCCTCTTCGATCTCGCTGTTCAAGGCCAGCGGCGTGTTGTTGCGGATCGCAGCCAGGAAGTTCCCCGCGTGCTGGGCATCGCTGCGTGAATGCTTAACGGTTTCGGTTTCCTTGTCGTTGGCGTTGTAGATCGTGTAGGTGCCGTTCTCATCGATCAGCATCGTCCCCGTCTCGCCGTAGAACTCCACGAAGGGGGCCTTGTGATTGTTGCAGCTGCGGCCTTCCCAGATCGCTTGGCGTCCGCCTTCGAACTCGACGCAGATGGTATGGGTGTCGGGTGTCTCCTGATCATCCTTGTAGCGGTACCGGCCTCCGGAGGAGGTCACGCGAATCGGGTACTCAGCTCCCAGACCCCAGCGGCTGATGTCGATCGCGTGGATACCGTTATTGCCCAGCTCCCCGTTGCCCCAGTGCCAGAACCAGTGCCAGTTGTAGTGCAGGTAGTTGCTGCGGAATTCCTTGTGAGGAGCGGGCCCCTGCCACATCGCGTAGTCGATCCCCTCGGGTGGTTTGGCAGGGACTCCCTGTCCGATCGAGGGGCGCAGAGCGGTGTACCAGCTTTTGCTCAGATAGACTCGCCCGATGACGCCTTCCTGCAGTCGCTTCATCGCCTCAATGAACCCCGGACCGCTGCGGCGCTGGTTCCCCATCTGCACCGCTTTGTTGTACTTGCGGGCCATCGCGATCAGCAGCTCCCCTTCCCAGGGGTTGTGACAGCACGGCTTCTCGACGTAGCAGTGCTTGCCCGCCTGACAGGCCATGATCGCAGCTGGGGCGTGCCAGTGATTCGGTGCGGCACAGATGAGTGCGTCGACCTCGGGATCATCCAGTATCTTGCGGAAGTCCAAGATTGCCTGCGGGGTCTGTTTCGACTCGAGCTTTTCGACCTCGGCTTTTCCCTGTTCGGCTCGGACCGGATCGACGTCGCAGACGTACTTGATCCGCACTCCCGGCAACGAGCCAAACGTTTGAGCCAGCGACCGCCCTCGGCTCATCCCCATAACGCCAACGGTCACGACTTTACTGGGAGCTTCGTCCGCCCCCAGAATCAGCGGACCAGTCGCAGACAAAGCACCGGCAGCGGCCGTTGAAGCCAGAAACGAGCGACGGGAAAGCGGAGTCATCGGGAGACCTCAAATACGGAGGAAGAGACTGTCTGAGACTATCGGCCATTCACGCATCGACTGCAATCGATCTGATGCGACTGAAGTTCGCGTTTGCCTCGGACGGAAGCTGTCATCATGATGGAGGGATTCATCTCGGGCGGAGTTCCGCTCGTCGTTGTTCCCCGGTCCTCGTCTCCTGGTCCTCCATGTCATCTCCTGCTCCCCGTCGTTCGTCGATGACTCCCCGCATGCTCGGGTGGGTTTTCGGCATGGCTGCGGCCTTTGCCGTGATCTACTACTCGCTGCCGAAGAAGGCTGGTCCGGCGGATCAAAACGGTTCCAAGACCGTGACCAGCACGGTCAATCGCAGTCAGTGCGAATCGCGACTGGCGAAGTGGATTCAAAGTGTTGACCCCGTCCGACATCAGTTCGATACGGATCTGGAAGGCCGCGGCGCGGAATTGAACCGGTACTGGGAAACCTGTGGCCCGACCGGGACCGATCCGATCGTCACCGACCTGAAACCGCTCGAGGCCGCACTGGCTGGCGAGGCCAAAGAACTGGCCCTCGCGAAGCGGTTCTCGCGGCGAGATGTGCAGCACATTCGGCAGTCGATCCTGCTCGCCCGCATGGCGCGTCGGATCGCCGAGGGTCGCGAAACCGATCGCGAGCGGGCCAAAGCGGCGATGACGTTGATCGCGCAGCAGGTCGATCCCCTTCCCCTGTCGACCGCAGCTGATCGCCCGCTGACGCCCTTCGAAGCGCTGCTCATCGGTCGCGGAACCGCTGCGGACCGGGCCTGGATCTTTGCAGAGATCCTGCGGCAGATTCGCGTCGATGTCGTGGTCTTCCTGCATGCCGATCCCAAGGTCTCACCTCTGCTGGGAGTGCTGGGAGCTTCTGAGATTCTGCTATTTGATCCACTGACTGGTTTCCCTGTCCCCGCAGCGGGCGAAAAAGACCGACCGGGTCTGTTCCAGGAGCCTGCACGGCTGGCGGACACGGTCGCGGATGACAGCATCCTGCGGCAGTTGGACATCGAAGGAAGCGCGTTTCCATGGACTGCGGACAGCCTTAAGGCAGCGACCGTCGGTGTCGTCGGAACCTCCTGCACCTGGTCGCCCCGCATGGCGGAACTGCAGTTCCAATGGCCATCAGGAGAGGCCTGTGTGCTGTTTGACGGCTTGGGCCCCAACGTCGGCCTGGAGCGCGGGCTGCTGCTGAGAGCCCAGGAAGCTGTCGGTCCACTCGGCTATGCCGCTGATCGTGTGCAGGTCTGGAGCTATCCGGAGGAGCGAGCTGCGCAGTATCAGTCACTGGGAGGCGAAACCTCGCCCCATATGCAGAGCTATGTCGAAATCATGTCGGGGCCAATCGTCGTTGAGAATGACTTCGTGAATGGAGCACGAACTGTCAAAACCTATCGATCGAAACGTCCGCTGCAGCTGGTCCGTGCCCAGCAGCTGATCGGGGATGTGTCGGCGATTGAAGGGTATCTGCCGCTGACACGCGCACACATTCCACCTCGGAACACCTCTATATCCGCCGATATTCAACAGGTGCTCGACAAGAATCGCGTCGTGGCGGACTGGGCCACCTACTGGAAAGCTTCCACGCAGTTTGAAAACAAGGACATTTCTGCCTGCGCGGGCACACTTCGCCTGTATCGCCGTGACTTCGCGCTGGGCGAAATGACGGAAGCAGCTCTGATGCGACTGGCAGCGTGTCTGGCCTCCGTGCGAGATAATCAGAACGCGCTCGATGTCTTGAAAGCGATCGGACCTGGGCCCAATCAGTGGCGAAGAGGTCTTCTGATCCGGCGGATCGAGCAGATACTGGCTCAAAGCCCAGCTGCGACCCCGCCTGCTGCGGGGGCAGAAACGACGCCCGCCCAAGATGCGCCCAAGCCCGAGTCGCCGTCAGTGCCACCTGCTCCGCAAGAGGCGACTCCGCTTCCCGAAAAATAGCGTTCCGACGCTGTAAGTTTTCTTAGCTGCTCCGCGTATCTGCGGTGGAACGACTCGCTTTGACCGAGCGTTTCCCCTCGCCGCGCAACTTCACGGACTCACGTTGAGTCGACGTGATCGGCCCCCAGCTGTGTCTGTCGGGCTGTGCGCTGCGATCCACGAACCGGAGAGAAATCATGTCTGTCGCGCGTCGCAATGGGACCAAGGTCGTTCTGCCCCGCACGGGTGCCGATGAGTTCTGGCAGCTCGTGCATGACCACTTTGCGCATGCCGATGAACGGAAGTGGCGTTATCTGGCGATGCTGGCCCTGCGAGAAAACGCGGGCTGGCCGCTCGACCGGATCGGCAATGTCTTCGGCCATCCAAAAGGCCACGTGACCCGCTGTCTGGCCCGGATCAAACAGGAGATGCGCGTCACCTTCCACGCCGAACCGGCGTTCCTCGATCTGCCGGATGATGAACTGGAAGAGGCGGCGTGAGGAAGGTCATTAGTCCCTGGTCCCTAGTTCTTGGTTCTTAGCAGGCGGATGGCGAATGGCCAGAGCCTTCTGCTGGCTCCCCTCTCCCCCCGGGAGAGGGGCTGGGGGTGAGGGTATTTGCAGTGTCTGACGGACTGGCCCTTAACCCTCAGCCCTCAGCGATTTCTCTTCCACGTGTCCCGGGTCATTGCACCAATAACTAAGAACGAAGAACCAAGAACATCTCCCCCCTCGAATTCTCCTCCAAACCATCCCCCTCTCCGAACTCCATCCGGCTCCTTACAACCCGCGGCTCACGCTCCGGCCGGGGGACAAACGCTGGAAGAAGCTGGAACGCTCGATTGCCGAGTTTGAACTCGTGCAGCCGATCATCTGGAACCGCCGCACGGGTCACATCGTGGGCGGCCATCAGCGGTGCGAGATCTTGAAGCATCAGGGTCGGACCGAGGTCGAGTGCGTGGTCGTCGACCTGCCACTATCTCGCGAGAAGGCCCTGAATGTGGCCCTCAATAACTCTGAAGTCGGAGGAGATTGGGAAGCCACCAAGCTGATGGCCTTGATCCAGGACCTGGCCGAGGCCCCCGACGTCGATCCGACGCTGACCGGATTCGACGAGCATCAGCTGCAGGGATTGAGATTCGAACCCGCCGGAATCGACGACGAGGACGAACCGCAGCCAGCCGCCGACACAGTGATTGCCACCCTGGAGATCCCCTACGCCCGCTGGTCTGCGGTGAGGGGCTGGATCGACGATCTGCTCGGAGAAGAGTCGACGATCCGCCTGCATGTGAAACTGCCCGGCGAGTCATAGTGCCTGGTTTCTCCCTTCCCACTTCTGACTTCTCACGTCCCACTTCCCCGCATGCTCCTCAACATCTCCTACCCCACGCTGCCTCGGCGCAACTCGGTCCGCGCCTCGCAGGTGATGGACTACTTCGGCATCAGCCACGAAGCGCAGGAACGGGTCCTCGCCAAAGACCTCGATATCCCGCTGCAGCCGGGAGATGTCGTGCTGTTCACCGGAGCCAGCGGGTCCGGCAAGTCATCGTTATTGAATGCACTGGTCCGTCAGCTGGAAGAGGATTCACCACGGAGACACGGAGGCACGGAGGCGGAAGGAGTTGCCAGCCGAGTCATTGAACTTTCAGATCCCGATCCCCTCGCTTTCCGGCAGGCAGACAATAGCGTTTCTCCATCTTCCTCCGTGCCTCCGTGGTGAACCCTCACTGCTTCGTTTGAATTCTCTCGACCTCGGAACTCGATCGATCATCGACGCCATCGATCTCCCGTTCGAGGGGGCTCTCCAGTTGTTGGCGCTGTGCGGCCTGGCTGAGGCTCCGCTACTGCTTCGCACGCCGCAGGAACTTTCCGAAGGTCAGCGGTACCGCTTTGCTCTGGCACTTGCGGTTTCATTGAAACCGCAATGGATCGTCGCTGACGAATTCACAGCTGTCCTCGACCGGATCACAGCTCAGGTCATTGCTCACAACGTCCGGCGTATTGCGGATCGATACGGGGTCGGCTTCTTGCTGGCGACCGCTCTGAACGATGTGGCTGAGGATTTGGAACCAGACCTGCTGGTCAGTTGCGACCTTGATGGAAGAGTTGCGGTGGCGAGACGAGAGGGGAGAGACGAGAGACGAGAGCCAGAGGAAGGGCTGAGGGCCAGTCCGGGAGATATGTCAGTCACTGCAAGCACCCTCACCCCCGGGGGGAGAGGGGAGTCGGCAGTTGATTCTGGCCATTCGCCATCTGCTATCAGCCATCCGCCTGCCAAGAACAAAGAACCAAGAACTCCTTCGACCCTCATCCCCCTTGTAAAAAAAAGAGCCCCCATCTCCTTCCATCGCGAACTCTGGCTCAGTCTCGCCGCCAAGTCCGACTGGCCGTACTTCGCTCGGTGGCATTATCGCAGCCACCAGATCGGCCTGATGAAGTTCGGGGTGCTGCTCTGGCACAACGCACAGCCGATCGGGATCTGTCTGTTCGTCGCGCCGCCCCGCTCGCTCCGGCTGCGCAACCAGTTCTTCGGACATCGAGGGGGCTGGAACCGCGCCGCGCTGCTGGCCCTCAATCAGCAGCTCGTGACTTTGCAGCGGGTCGTCATTCATCCGGCCTATCGCGGAGCTGGACTGGCCTCGGCCTTTGTGCGGCGAGCTTGTGAGCTGTGCCCGTTTCCGTGGATCGAAACGATGAGCCAGATGGGGCAGATCCATCCGTTCTTTGAGAGTGCCGGATTCCAGCGGGTGGGTGTGGTCCGCGTGGAGACGGAGTCTCGTGAAACCCATTCCCGCATCTTCGGAGGTCGCCGTCGTGGAGCCCAAAGACTCGTCACGCAAGAAACGTTCCTCAAAAGCCGCTACGCCGCGCCCGTCTACTACATCTTCGACAACCGAAGAAGTTACGAAGCCCGCTCGCAAACTCGCAGCCCGGAAGACGAAGTCCGCAGCGAAGACTCCGCCGGATCACGAAGTCCAGGAAGTTCCGCCGCCGTGCCTGCTGCCGACCTCGGACGAAGTCACCACGCTGACCCGGCGTCAGCAGGATGAGTACCTCTCGCTGCTGACCAAAGGGGCCTCCCCCGCCGCAGCCTGTCAGAAGCTGGGGGTTTCGATCACCGCCATCCTCGTCACGATGGAACAGGTCCCCAAGTTCCAGCAGCGGGCCACAGCTGTCTCGGATCTTCTCAGCCAGAACGTGGCTGCGCAGCTATATCAGACAGCCATGAAAGGGAGCGTCACCGCTCAGACGTTCTTCCTGAAGAATCAGCCCCCGCCCGAATGGCCGTCCGAGGATGCCGACAAGGGGGCTGCGAACTCTCAAACACCGCAGCTGGAGATCAGCGATGAGCGGCTGATCAACCTGGTCGACCAGGCCCGCAAACGCGAGAAGAGCACTGTCAGTTCCTCGTGAGAAACTCATCGGTGTTGAACAGGAGCCGCGCGAGCGAGACCCACGCAGCTCCCTCGGCAGCAGGAACATCCTTCAAATCGGTCGGGGCGAGCTTCTGGGCCGCCTCGGTTTCGCTGACATACCGGGCCATCTGCCGCTGCCAATAGTCGAGCAGCGTCGCCTGCTCCTCCGCCGACGGTTCGCGGATCAGGCACAGCCGAAAGATTCGGCGTACGCGGGCGGCTGGGTCCCCTTCTTTCGTCTCAGTGAGTGCCCGCACAGCCAGCTTCTGGGCTAGCTCGATAAACATCGGATCGTTCGCCACGGCCAGGGCCTGCAGAGGAGTATTCGACCGCAGCCGCCGCGTGCAGACGGTGCTGAACTCCGGCGAGTCGAATGTTGTCAGCAGCGGATACGGGGCGCTGCGATAGAACATCGTGTACATCGTCCGGCGATATCGGTCGGGCCCTTTGGCTTCGGGCCATTCCTTTTTGTTTTGAGTGAAGCTGTAGACCCCGTCCGGCTGGGGCGGATGAACGCTGGGTCCGCCGATCTTGTCGGTCAGTGATCCGGCACTGGAGAGGATCAGATCCCGCACGATCTCCGCATCAACACGGACGCGGGACTGCCGGGCCAGCAGCAGATTGCGAGGGTCCGCCGCGACTGCTTCCGGGGGCTCTTCGCTCGATTGCCGATAGGTCTTCGAGGTCACAATCACTCGGTGCAGCTGCTTGAGCGACCAGGGAGATCGTTGAGGGTTGAGAGTTGAGGGTTGAGGGGCAGGCGAGTCGTTCTTGGTTCCTGGTTCTTGGTTCTGGAGTGTTGAGGCTTCCGGCTCCACTGCTGGCCCTTGGCCTCCTTCCATGAACTCCACAGCCAGCCAGTCGAGCAGTTCGGGATGCGTCGGCGGAGTTCCCTGGGCTCCGAAGTCATTCTCGGTTTCGACCAGCCCGTGACCGAAGTACCGCATCCAGACGCGGTTGACCATTACGCGGGCCGTCAGCGGGTTGTCTCGGCTGACCAGCCACTTCGCGAGATCGAGCCTCGTCTTAAACTCGGGCACCGGACCGGTGACGAGCGCCGCTGGCACCGTCATCGGCAACGCTCCACCAGCCTTGTCCGGAGTCAGAAAGTCGCCGCGATCCAGCCGGTAGGTCTCCTGCCGAGTCTCCCCATCTTTCATCACCATCTGTTTCACGGTCTGCCCTCGACCGGGCAGCTGGGCTTCGATCTTTGCAATCTGCGCTTTGACTACATCGATGCGGGCTTGAATCTCAGTCGTGTCGTTCTTCGGCGGCTCCACGTCGGAGACATCGAGCGCGAACCGACCGATCAGGTAGCCCTTGTTCACATCGTGCCGCAGGTACAGCGGGACCTCCCCCTTGTTGTCCGATTTGGGAAGAGCACCCGGCAGCACGAACACCGCTTCATGCGGGGCATTCATCTTGAGATCAGGCTTGGCCTTCTTCTGTTGCGGCCCGAGGTTGATGGCCCAACCGGTATCGGACTTGGAATCGATCGCCTTCAAGACGTCGAATTCTGGCTGCGAATGATCAGCTGCCGCCGTCGCAAACCGAGTGATCTTGTCGCCGATCTTGACCTCGACATCGGTCAGAACAAAGTTCCCATTCCCTGCCAGACCCGGACCCTGATCGGGCAGCGACTCATGGGTCAGGACACGCAGCCGGATCGCCCAGATCTTTTCGCCTGGACTGCGAATCGTGATCAGGTAGGTATCGTTGGGCTGAGCCTTGCGATCGCTGAGCAGTGACCCATCGGGCTGTTTAAGGAACGAGCCCATTCCCAGCGTGCGGTAATCAACCAGTTCAGCCGGCTGCCAGTTCCAGTTATGAGCCAGCAGATTGCTGCCCTGCGCAGCTGCCAGCTGTTGGTCGAGTTCAGTCTGCTTGGCTCTGAGGGCGTTGACCTCTTCGAGCTGAGCCAACTGCTCCGGACTCCAGCCGAAGACTTCGTGCTCCAGGACCGGAACCGTGGTGGCCTCGTTGTTGGCATCGACGCACTGATTGAAGAACGCATATAGCTGGTAGTAATCGCGATGGCTCAGCGGATCGTACTTGTGAGTATGGCACTGGGCACAACCGAGCGTCAGGCCCAGCCACACTGCTCCGGTCGTATTGACGCGATCGATGATCGCCTCATGACGGAACTGGTCGGCCTTCACGCCCCCTTCCTGATTGATCAGCGTGTTGCGGTGGAACGCCGTCGCGACCAGCTGAGACTTCGTCGGGGAAGGGAGCAGGTCCCCCGCGAGTTGTTCGATCGTGAACTGATCAAACGGCATATCGCGGTTCATGGCATCGATCACCCAATCTCGAAACGGCCACATGATCCGCTGGCCATCAATCGTGTAGCCATGCGAGTCGGCGTAGCGGGCATGGTCGAGCCAGTGCCGACCCCAACGCTCGCCGTAGTGCGGGTTCTGCAACAGCTTGTCAACCAGCTTTTCGTAGGCGTCTGGCGACTGATCGGCTGCAAACTCATCCGCTTCTTCGGGAGTCGGCTGTAGCCCGAGCAGGTCCTGATACAGTCGCCGAATCAGCGTATGACGATCCGCTTCGGGCGAGTGCTTGAGCCCGCTCGCCTGCAATCGCGCAGCGATGAAGGCATCGACAGGATGAGCGTCTCCTGCAGGAACGCCGGGCCGCTCAACGCGGGCGAACGCCCAGTGCGGAGCGTACGGAGCCCCCTCTTCGATCCAGCGCTGAATCAGGGCCTTCTGCTCGGCGGTCAGCTTCTTCCCCGTGGTCGGCGGAGGCATCTGCTCGTCGGGATCGTCCGAAATGATGCGTCGCCACACCTCGCTACGATCCGGCTTTCCGGGGACAAGAGCTGCGTGACCATCCTGAACGGCGATGGCCGCTTCGCGATCATCCAGGCGCACATCGGCTTTGCGAGAGCCCTCGTCAAATCCGTGACAGGCAAAGCAGTTGTCAGAAAGGATCGGACGGATCTGCCGGGCGAAATCGACCGGCGGCTCGGCGCCCGGCAATCGCGGGGCACAGAACAAGCCCACGCAGAGGCTCAGAATCATCGAGACTCGAAGAATCACTCGGGGGCCTCACGTCAGGCTGGGGAACCACAAAGGGAACACCACAGGATATCCTGACCCTCGACCCAACAACAACAAACTCAAGACGGCTCTGACAAAAATGCCGACCCGTCAAGGTGAAACCGACTGACTTAATCGCGAGCAGGACGACGACGCACAAACAGCATCGCGAACGCCCCAGCCGCAGCAGCCAGCAGCAGCCATAGCTTCGAGTCCGAAGCTGGCTGACTCGTGTTGTCGGCCTCCACTGCCAGTGTTTCGTCAGTCGTTTCTACCAGAGGAGCAGCTATCGGTTCCTGCGGCGGCAGGGGTGCCACCAGCAGCGGCATCCGACCAGTCCCAGCAGATTCGAGGTTCTCATTCCTCCAACTCTGACTGACTGACAGTTCGGACGACACCTCCGGAGGCGCAGGAGCCTTTTCCGAGCGATCGAAATCCCGATCCGGAAAGGGTCGCGGAGCTTTCAAATCCGCAGAGCGAACAAGCGAATCAGCTGGCAGTGTGGCCGGGACGACTTTCGAGGAGGCGTCATCAGCTGTCGATGCGCTGCTTTGCTCGACAATGTTCTCGTCGCTAGTGATCTGTCCGGCGGACTTCCAATCGGTCCGACCCGGGAATGCTTTCGCATCGCTACGGCTTCTGTGCCCGGGCTGAATCCGCATTCCTGCCACACCCTCGGACTTCCCCGTCGAAGTATCACGAGCCGTTTTCGAGGTCAGCGGCTTATCCCCGGGTTGCCACTCGGCAAATGTCCAATCGTCGGGCAATTTCGAGACGGTTGTCTTCTTCGGCGTCTCCGCCGCTTCAGACTTACTACCCTGCTGTGAAAGTTCGGGCTGACGGGCTTCGTTTTGTGATGTCGCCGCAAGGCGGGTTTCTTCAGCGCGAATCTTGTTCAGGACTGCTCGCACTACTTCCGCTGGCTGCTCTTCTCCGGCAGCGAAGAAGACATCTCCGCTCTCGGCCATCCGCTGGGCCACCTGGGCCGCACGATACGCAGATCGATATTCACCCTTTCGGAGCAGGGACTTGGCCTGTTCAACCAGCACCCGGACGCGAGCTTTGGTTTCGAGCTGCGCATCGGTCTCTTCCATCCGAGATTCGACCACATCAGTTCGGTTTTCGGCTGGTGTCGACTCACCCTGTTCATCGATGGCGGAGTGATTGGCAACCGGAGCTTTACGAGACCAAGGATGCTCCTGAGTGCCCCGGTAACTCGCCTGGCCGGACCGGGCTGTTGATTGCGTGTACTCGGATCGTGATCGCGTACCCGGCGGAGTGGGTGCAGGCTCTTTCCGGATTCGGACCGTGCCTTCGGCTTCATTTGCGGACGCTGTCGGCATATCAGCGACCGAATCTGCTACTTCGGACTCTACGATCGGATCTTCGGTTTCCGCTGACTCGGTAAACAACTCCTCGACTGGCTCGGGATCTGCCCACCGGTTGTCTTCACTTTCACTTCCCGAGACAACCTGAATACGGTTTTCACGTTCACCGGCATCGGTGTCCGAACGTTCGTCCGGCAACGCCCTTTTTCGATCTTCGGCTTCGCTCCAGGGATCGTCGGATCGCTTGCTGACGACGGACCTGTTCTCCGAGCGACTGACTGCTGCCGTCTTCTCTTCGAAGTCCTCGTCATCCAAGACCTTGGAGTCCTGACGCTTCCGCTCGGCGATACTCCGTTCCGCTTCGATCGCCTCTTTTTCCGCGTTCTTCTGAAGATTCGACGACAAATCACGCGTGCCGCGGGCGCAGCCGCACAGGGCAAAGCCGGACAGGCAAGTGATGGCGACAGCGTGAAACCAACGCCGCTTTTGACGCATTGTTCTGCGCATGGACACGTCCCCCCAGACGTATAGACTCTCAGTCTTCTCGGCTTATCGACGGTGTGGCGAAATCCGCCTGAATCGATATTTCCGTCGATACGGGTTTTCGGGGTGATTCGCTCGATACCGGTCCTACGGTTTACCAAAGTTTCGCCGACTCCCAAAAACCGAGCCGTATCGGAAATCCCTGATGTCAAAAACCTGTTGATCTTCTGTGGATCAGGAACGGTGATTCGATTCCCGATTCGCAGCCTCAGCGGTGTTCATCCAGTTCGTGAACAGTCATCAGCACTTTCTGCCGCTTGAAGCAACCATTCATCACCGAGTTACTCACACGCTTCGCGTCGTATCGTTTGTGGCAAACCCTGTACTCGGCTAAAGTTACAACTGGATCATCACCCGGAACGCTGGATTTCCTCTCGCCTATACCGATACTGGTGATTCAATCAATCTTCTTCCAGGAAGACACCTCCGATGAATCTGGTCTGCTCTCGTCAACTCCTCGCCACTGCTCTCGCCACCGTGAGTGGTGTCGTTCCGACACGGACCGCGAAGGAGATCCTGAAGAACGTCAAGCTCTCGGTGATCGATGGTGTGGCTACTCTGATCGGAACCGATCAGGAAGTCGGCATCCGTTACCAGCTGCCAGAGATTCAATCCAACTCCGCGGGCGAAGTGCTGTTGCCTCAACGAGTGATGTCGATCCTCCGGGAGCTGCAAGACAGCGAAGTCACGATCGAAGTCGAAGATCGTCAGCTGCGAATCCGGTCTGGCCAGAGCGAGTTCAAACTCTCCGTCGAAGACCCCGCTGAGTTTCCCGACGTCGCCGCATTCCGGGAGAAGGACTATCACATCGTTACGGGTCCTGTGCTCAAGCAGGGACTGCAGCGGACGATCTTTGCAACAGACACCGAGAGTACCCGCTACGCCCTGGGCGGCGTGCTGATGGAACTGCGTAAGGACTCGCTGACCCTGGCGGCCACGGACAGTCGTCGACTGGCTGTCTTTTCCGGATCAGCGTCTGCGTTGGGAAGCGTTTCGGAGGAGATCGTTTCGCCTGTCGTTCCCGCCAAGGCGATGCAGCTGATCGAACGCAGCATTCCGGGTGGTGAGAGCGAAGTGCACATTGCTCTGCATGCGAACGACATTCTGGTCCGCAGCGGAAACTCGACAATCTATGCCCGTCTGGTCGAAGGCCGCTTCCCCCGCTACCAGGACGTGATCCCGACCGATTACTCGCGGACGATCTCGTTCGTCGTTGGTCCGTTTCTGTCCGCTGTCCGGCAAGCGATGATCGTCACCAATGAGGAGAGCAAGGGGGTCGACTTCGAGTTCGATTCCGGAACGCTCACTCTCAAGAGTACAGCCAGCGACATCGGCACCTCGCAGGTCCAGCTGCCGATCAGCATGGACGGCGAAGCAGTCACGATCACGTTCGATCCGAAGTTCGTGGCCGACTTTCTAAAGGTCCTGGACCCCGCCAGTCAGGTGACTCTAAAGGTCGTCGACGGCGACAGCGCGGCAGTGTTCAAGGCGGACGAGGGGTATACCTACGTCGTGATGCCGCTGGCTCGTGACTAATCAAGTTCCCGCGTAGGACTCTTTGTGGGTTTCTCTATCTTACCCAAAGCATTAGGTGGGTTGGAAAGTCACACTTGTTCTGGATTCTCCGGCTTGGAGACTTCAGTCCGGGCTGGTATACAAGTGTCAGACAGTTTCTCTCTCCTCTCTGAGGCCCTCTCATGGCTGACAATCCGTTGAATTCTCCTTTGAATGCCCCTGTCGAACAGGAAGGGCAAGTCCGTATTGAGCTCGATGATTCGGGCGTGGATGGTCTGTATTCCAACCTGTGCCGCGTTTCGAGCACTCCGGAAGAAGTGATCCTCGACCTGGCTCTGAACCCGAATCCGATGGGCGCTCCGGTTCAGAAGGTCCGCGTTTCACAGCGGGTGATCCTGAATCACTTCACCGCCAAGCGTCTGGCGGCGCTGCTGACTGCTACCGTGCAGCGGCATGAGCAGGTCTTCGGTCGTCTGGAGACTGACATCCGCAAGCGCGTGCAGAACGAGCAGGCGAGCCGCTAGACTTAATCACAATTCACGATCCACGTCGGTCGGGAAGGTTCAGCCTTTCCGACCGATTCGCTTTTGGTGTCATCATGTCCGACCGTGTTCGTGTCGCAGCTGTCTCGGCCATGCCCGTCGGCTCGAGCCTGGAGTGCGTCGTGGGAGACCGGATCGTGGCGCTCTTTCATACCGCCGAAGGCTGGTTCGCCATCGATGGAATCTGTGCCCACGCTGGCGGCCCAATCGCCCAGGGTCAAGTCTCCGCCGGGATTGTGACCTGCCCCTGGCATGGCTGGCAGTACAAATTGGCGACCGGTCACCACTGCCTGAACGCCCGGATTCAGCAGACTTGCTTTCAAGTGGAAGTCGAGGCCGACGAGGTCTACGTGCGGCTCGCGTAGCAGAATTCGTAAGAATTCTGCCCTCTTCTGGCCATCTGCCATTCGCCATTCGCTACCAACCTCTCCCCAAAGCTATACTCCGTTCGCTCCTGAACTTTCCGCCGAGACCACCCTGTGTCGTTCGAACTGCCCATCCTGAGTGATTCCCCTGCGATCGACATGACTGGTCGGCCCAAGGGCTCTTACTGCTTTATCAGCCTGGGCTGTCCCAAGAATCTGGTCGACAGCGAGAAGATGCTCGGCCAGCTGGCTCTCGACGGGTACACGCTCGTCGATAAGCCGGATGAAGCGGACTTCGTGATCGTCAACACCTGCGGCTTCATCGAGCAGTCGCGGGCTGAGTCTAAAGCTGTGATCCGCGAGATGCTGGACCTGAAGGCTCAGGGCAAGACTCGCGGCGTGATCGTCGCTGGCTGTCTCCCCGAACGAGTCGGCGGAGCAGCGCTCCTCGAAGAGATGCCCGAGATCGACCATGTCGTCGGAGTCTTCGGACGGGATGAGATCGTTTCGGTGGCGGACCGTCTGCTGGCGGGAGCTCGAGAGCAGCGGGAGCTGTTCCGACCGGCTCCGATCCGGGCCATGAACGACCAGGAGCGGCTGCGGATCACTCCGAAGCACTACGGCTACTTGAAGATCTCCGAAGGGTGTGACCGGACGTGCACGTTCTGCTCGATCCCCTCGATGCGGGGCAAGCATGTCACCAAGCCGATCGAGATGGTCGTAGCCGAGGCCCGCGAGCTGATCGGCGACGGCGTCAAGGAGCTGATCCTGGTCGCTCAGGATACGACCTACTACGGCATGGACTACTACGGAGAGGTTCGGCTGGCCGACCTGCTCAAGGAACTCGATCAGCTGGACGGGTTGAACTGGATCCGGCTGATGTACCTGTACCCAGTGAACTTCACCGATGAGCTGATCGACACGATCTCCGGGGCGCAGAAGATCCTGCCGTACCTCGATATGCCGCTGCAGCATGTCAGCGACCAGGTCCTGCGGCGGATGCAGCGACGGGTGAACCGCGACAAGATCGTTTCTCTGGTGACCAAGCTGCGGGAGCGGGTGCCGAATCTGGTGCTGCGAACGACCTTCATCAGCGGCTTCCCCGGCGAGACCGACCAGCAGCATCAGGAGCTGAAGGAGTTCGTGGAAGAGATGCGGTTCGAGCGGATGGGAGTCTTCCCGTTCTCACCCGAACCGGGCACCCCTGCGATGAAGCTGGATGGTCACCTGCCCGATGAGGTGAAGACCCAGCGCCGCGATGAGCTGATGGAACTGCAGCAGGAGATCGCCTTCGAGTTCGGCGATTCGCTGGTCGGGTACGAGCTCGACTGCCACATCGACCAACAGCTCGAAGACGGCACATTCGTTGGCCGCATCTTCGCGGACGCCCCCGAGATTGATGGGTCGGTCTTCGTGACGGGCGAGGGTCTCGAAGTCGGCCAGATGGTGCCGGTCGAGATCACAGGGCGGCAGGATTACGATCTGGTGGCGGAGGTCAGCACCGGGGACGATGACGAGTAGTCCCCGAGAGCGGTGATCACGATAAGGGTATCGCACCGTAGACGCTGGTGGGACTCTCTGTTCCAATGATCGCACCATGCGGATCGAGATCCTGGGCACGGGCGGCTTTCACCCCAATCAGCGGCGGCACACAGCTTGTGTACTGCTGCCGGATGTGGGGATCGCATTTGATGCCGGGACCAGTTTGTTCCGTCTGACCAGTCGCCTGAAAGTCCCGGATCTGCACCTGTTTTTGTCACATTCGCATCTCGACCATATCTGCGGGTTGACGTACCTGCTGGTCCCGATGCTCAAGGGGGAGATTCGCTCCTGCAAGCTCTACGCCACAGCTAAGGTACATCAGGCGGTCGAGCAGTGTCTGTTTCACGATGCAGTCTTTCCGGTGTGGCCGGGGTTTCAGAAAGTCGAGCTGGAGCCCGGACGGCAGTACACGATCGGTCCGATCGAGGTCTCGCACCATCCGCTGATCAGTCACCCCGGTGGATCACAAGCTTACCGTTGTGATTGGGAGTCTGGGGACCAAGCACGATCGATCTCATACGTGACCGACACCACAGTCGATGGCACGTATACCGAGTTCATTCGCGGCACCGATCTGCTGATCCATGAGTGCAACTTCGCCGACAACATGGCTGCCTGGTGCGAGAAGACCGGGCATAGCCACACGACGCAGGTCGCCACGCTGGCTCGCGAAGCAGGGGTGCGGCGGCTGGTGTTGACGCATGTCGACCCTCAGCATCCGGAAGATGACCCGCTGGGGATTGAGATCGCGCGGGCGATTTTCCCTGAGACCGAACTCGCCGAGGACGGAACGGAAATCGTGTTGGAGTAACCATCGCGGTGACAAGCGATTGAAATTATTATACACCTTGATGTGTAGGTTTCGGTCGATTCCACTTGGGAGCGGAGGCTTTCATGAGAACCGTCGTGGCTACGGTCTGTTTGCTGTTACTGGTTGTTTGCGTTTCGCGGGCGTGGACCGAAGAGCCTTCGCGTTCTGTGGTCGTGCAGCAGGCCCGGCGTCAGGCGGAGATCCTGCACGACACGCTGCATTCCACGTTGCAAGTCGTGCATCACCGTTACTATCGCGAAGATGAGGGGCTGCTGCTTCCCGCAGCGGCACTCCGAGAGATCTTTGCTGACGTGGAGAAGCGGCAAAAGATCGAGCTGCACTGGTTGGCGGTTGAGGGAGAAGTGATGAACACCGACCACCGGGCGCGGGATGAGTTCGAGCAGGCAGCTGTGACGGCACTCAAAGCCGATCGGCCGTTTCACGAGGAAGTGACGGAGAAAGCCTACCGGCGGGCCGGGCCGATTACTCTGAAGAACGAGTGCCTGAAGTGCCATGTCCCAGACCGCAAAAGTACCGAAGACCGAACGGCTGGACTGGTCATCACGATTCCGCTGCAGTGAGGCGTGCCTCGACTCGCTGCATTCTGCCTGTTCTGACGAACGTAACGCCTGTTCTGTCCAGAATTCGCTGAACACAGCTCGCGGGAAACGTGTCGAGCTCCTTTCGTGGTAGACTTTCCTCGACGAAATCTCCCTCTCATCGCCACGAACATGCCCCGCACCGCCTCTATCCAGCGTCAGACCGCCGAGACGAATATCTCCCTGTCCCTGAATCTCGATGGTCAGGGGATCGCCGAGATTTCGACCGGTGTCGGTTTCTTTGACCACATGCTGACGCTTTTGGCCAAGCACGGGCTGTTTGACCTGACGGTCAAAGCGGTGGGTGATCTGCATGTCGATCACCACCACACGGTCGAAGATACCGGGATCTGCCTGGGCCGCGCGATTCTGCAGGCGGTCGGCGACAAGGCTGGTATCAACCGCTACGGCTGTTTCTCACTGCCGATGGAAGACACGCTGGTGACGTCGGCACTGGACCTCAGCGGTCGGGCCTGGTTCATCGACAAGTTCGAGTTCCCGACCGAAAAGATAGGTGAGTTCGACACCCAGCTCGTCGAGGTCTTCTGGCAGGCTGTGGCTGCCAACGCGCTGATGAACCTGCACGTCGTGTTGCACCACGGGCGGAACAGCCACCACATCTCCGAGGCGATCTTCAAGGGGACCGCGCGGGCACTGCGGCAGGCTGTGGCCATCGATCCTCGCCAGCCGGGAGTGCCGTCGAGCAAGGGAACGCTCAACGGGTAGTGGCCGCCGGAACAGCGGGTGCTGACCCCGCTCGGTAGACCGCTTTGGCGGGTTCGGGAAGTCGAGCCAGAAATGCTTCGGGAACACCGTCCCAGCCCCCGTGTTCTCCTGGTGTCAACCCTCCGAAACCGTTGGGATAGGCATACCAGCAGGTGCAATGCCGTGCATCGTGATCCGGAACATAGACCCAGAGTCGGTCACGTGTATCCCAGCACATCATCCAATCGGAGTTCGGTCGAAACGCGGCCGTGGGGCCACCGCCAGCTCGACTGGGTGAATCTTCGTCATCGGGTTTCAGCTCGACGTAATACTTGAGCTGACCGCTGGGTTCGGTCCAGACTCGCAATTCGATCGGCCCACGAGTTGACCGGAATCGACCGGTTTCTTGAAACACCACATTCGGCGAGACTCTTCTGGGCTCGTAGGCAGCGCGCAGGCGGGCTCGTAGCCACCAGATCCCGGTACCGAGCAGAATGATCACCACAGTCGCTACGAGCAGCTGCTTCATCGTGGGCTCTTGTGGTGACGTGAGTCGCTGAAACCCGTCCTACTCTTTCCCAACGCTGGCCCCGATGAGGCTCAGGTAGACCTCGTCCAGCTTCAACGAGAACTTCAGCCCGTCCGATTCCGGGCGGACCGTGAACGAGATTGCGTCGTGGTCCGGGTCTTTAATGGCGATCCGGGCGGCGTCGGTAAAGTCCCTGGTCTTCTGGTCCTGGGCTTGGCCGAGCAGTCCGAGCCAGTCGGACAAGTGCAGCTGGGCCTCAACCAGATTGCCATCCGAAGTTCGGGAGGAGCCCGCAGTTTCCAGGCTCTCGAAGTCGCTCAGCGCGTCGGCATCCCCGACCAGCAACCAGACGGTGTCCGGCTGAATTCCGATGTAGAGGCTCGGCTTTCCGCCATAGAACTGCTCTTCCTTGCCGCCCGAGTCCTGGCCATCGATGCGGGCGAACTTCACTCCGCGAGCTGTGCCGGCATCCAGGGTCACCGCTTCCACTTTGTCGGAACCGGCTGCTTCGGGCAACAGCTTGGCGAGCGAGTCAGCCAGCTTCTCGCCATCGGCCACGTGGATCCCTGCCACGACCGTCATCCCGGTCTGCGGCTCACCGGCGAACTGCAGCAGCACGTCGGCCTGCCCTTGTTCCACAGTCTGAGTCAGAGCTTCCAGCACCTGGGCCACCGAGCTGCGGTGTGTCTCAGGAATGTCCGCCAACGGGTCCTTCTTCTCGCGAGCAATCCGGATTCCCTCGGCAGCCAGTTTGGTCAGATCGCTGGGAAGCTGGGCCCGCAGGTGGAGCGACCCGGCAGCATCGGCTGCGGAACTCGCGAGCGGGGATGGTCCGTCGACCAACTTCAGCAGGCTGGTCCCGACCTTTCCGGAGTCGGCGAACTGCAGCTTCAGGTCGATCTGAGCTGTCTTGGACTCTTGTGAGATGTTGAGCCCGATCCAGGCCGACTTCACTTCGGTGAGCGTGGCGAGCGTGACGGACCGGGCGATCTGAGTGGCCTGAAGTTCGGCCTGTTTCTCGGGAGAGGTTTCCTTCTTCAGCTTCTGGACCTGCTTATCGAGCTCCCCGGCGGCGCCGAACATCACGAGGTCCCACAGAAATCGCGGGACCCCTTCGCGGCGGACCTGGACAACCAGATCGTACGATCCGGCCATCGAGCTGGTCAGCGGTTCGGGCATCGGGAGGGCTGTGTCGAGCAGTTCGCCCTTCTCAGCCAGGAAGGCGTGCCCGCTTTGCACCTGCACGGCGAAGGTCTTCTCGGGAGTCTTGAACTCGTAGCGGTCGGCCTTGTCGGTCCCTTCGAGTGAGAGCACGTTGCTCAGATGTGCTGTCTTCTGCAGGGCCTCGACGTTGGTGACGGGGATAAAGGCGACGATGTCCGGATCTTTGTTGCCGCTGGTCAGATCGACGGGCACAAAAGCATAGACGCCGATCGGCTTGGTGCGGTCGATCCCCTCCAGGTTGTTCAGGTTGGTAACAAAACCGCGGATCATGGTCGCCAGCTCAGGCCGCCCGCCGGCGGTGACGATGTACTCAACATCATTCAGCGTGCCGTCCAGGCTCGACAGATAGGCGACAGCCACCGGCTCCCGGCTGGGAGTCTCCGCCCGGGAAACCGTTGCCGGCACGAGAATCGCCACACACCACAGCACCAGACCACGGAGCATCGGATCACCTTCTCAAAAACTCGGGACACGAGATCTACTCGCCGTGTCCGCCGCAGGTTGCGACATCACGCTGACCTGTCGCAGAATTCGTGAGAATTCCGCCGTCCAACAAACGGCCGATATTCTACTTCTTCCCCTTAGGATCGAGGTTCTCGTCCAGCTCCGCCGGAGTCACCGTCGATTCGATTCCGCCCGCTGGGACCTCAGCTTTGGTCAGCCAGACCATCCCGTTGAGGATCGTCTTGCGGAAGTCGGCGTTCCCCCAGTTGTCGTGAAAGTGTCCGCCGGTGAAGCCGAAGCCGCGACCGCCGTTGGGACGCTCGACGGCCCACATCATCGCTTCGGCCCGGCCTTTGTTGGCCTGGATGTGCGGATAGGGACCCTTGGGATAGACATACGGACCATTACGCACAGCCTCACTCGGCTCAGCCACCAGGATCGGCTGGAACTTCATTCCGGACCGATCCGCAGCGGAGTGGCCGGGCAGGTCATCGATGAACCGCATGTTGAAGTACCACTCATCTTTCACCTGGAACGGTTTGACTCCGCGCGTGATGGGATGCTCGGGCAGGTTGTCGAACTTCGGCTCCCAGATCGGATTGCAGGAGAAGCTGTTCTCGTAATAGCCCCCGATCCACTGCTGGAACTGGGCTCCGGCCTGATCGCGGATGACCTCGACACCGTAGTGCATGCAGCCAATCCCGACCCCTTTCTTGACCCACTCTTCGGCGAGCTTCAGGCGGCGGCCGTCCTGCTTGACCAGTTCGTGATTGCCGCCGCCGTCCATGTAGAACACGATCGCATCGGCAGACTCGAACACCGACTCATCTTCGGGCCAGCCGCCGGTTACGACCGTTGTTTTGACGAGCGGACAATCTTTCAGGCATTTCTCCAGCAGCTTCGAGCCCGCATTGAACTCGTGCATCCGCGGTGGGTGAGAGGGCCTTCCCGCCACGATCACCAGGTTCTTGGGTCCGTCGGCGAAGAGCGCTTCGGCTCCCGCGATCAAACAGACCCCAACGAGCAGTCCAGCCAGCATGCGTGTCATGGTTCAGTTCCCGAGAAACGAGGAATCCACAGCATACGTGGAGTGAGCGGTCAGAACCAATCCAACACGGTCTTTTGCAACATACAGACATACCGCACGAGAGCCTTCGTGTGTCGATTTCAGCAGAGATCAGCCCATTTTTCTCTTGATGGTGTTACAGTCACAAGGTCACACAGCGATTCCTTCTCGCGGCGAGTCGATGTCTCTCTCCCTTCCCCCTGACGATCACTTCAATCGAGCTCTGATCGAGCGTGTCGCTCCGTCCGGGTGGAACAATCCAACTCCCAGGCCGTTGTACGACATGGTCGTGGTCGGCGCCGGGACTGCGGGTCTCGTGACAGCTGCGGGGGCTGCGGGGCTCGGAGCCAAGGTGGCGCTCGTGGAGCGGCACCTGATGGGAGGGGACTGTCTGAACTTCGGGTGTGTCCCCTCCAAGTCCCTGATCTCTGCGGCGCGGGTGGCAGCAGCAGTTCGCGGAGCAGGGGCGTTTGGTGTTCACACAGCTCCGCCCGAGGTCGATTTCGCTCAGGTGATGGAGCGGATGCGCCGGACCCGTGCGGGGATCAGCATCCACGACTCAGCAGAGCGGTTTCGGTCGCTGGGTGTCGATGTGTTTCAGGGCGAAGGACGGTTTGGTGCGAAGGACGAGCTGGTCGTCGCGGGCCAGACACTGCGATTCCGCAAAGCAGCGATCTGTACCGGAGCCCGGGCCGCGGTCCCGGAGTGGGCGTTTGATAGCAGCGGCGCCCTCCTGCCGAACATCTTGACCAATGAAACGCTGTTCAATCTGACGGAGCTGCCTCGCCGGCTCGGAGTGGTCGGAGGAGGGCCGATTGGCTGTGAGATGGCCCAGACTTTCGCGAGGCTTGGCTCGCAGGTCACGCTTCTCGATAAGTCGCTATGTCTCTTGTCACGGGATGACACTGATGCTTCGGCCCTCGTCCGGGCTGCCCTGCAACGAGATGGTGTTGACCTGCGGCTGGCGACCGAGATTCACGTAGTCCAGTTGGTTTCCAGTGAGCTGCATGTGACGTCCCGATCAGTGGGAGGAGAGACCCGCACCGACCGTTTCGATGCTTTGTTGGTCGCCACCGGGCGGCGACCGAATATTGAGGGCCTCGGTCTGGAGCAAGCCGGAGTGGAGTCGACCCGAGACGGGATCGTGGTGGATGACCGTCTGCGGACCACGAACTCGCGAATCTTTGCGGCGGGGGATGTCTGCTCGCGATACAAGTTCACGCACGCCGCGGATTTCCTGGCCCGGATCGTGATTCAGAACGCTCTCTTCTGGGGCCGAGCCCGGGCCAGCCGGCTGATCATTCCGTGGTGTACCTACACCTCGCCTGAAGTGGCGCATGTTGGGCTGCTCCCCGAAGAAGCTGCTGCGCAGGGCTTTCCGATTCGGACCTTCACTCAGCCACTCTCCGGAGTCGACCGCGCGGTCCTGGAAAGCGATGACGAAGGATTCGTGAAGATCCATGTCGAGGCGGGCACCGACCGGATCGTCGGGGCGACGATTGCCGCGAGCCATGCGGGCGAGATGATCTCGGAAATCACGCTGGCCATGCGAAACGGCATCGGGCTGAAGGGTCTGGCTGCGACGATCCATCCGTATCCGACTCAAACCGATGCACTCCGTAAGATCGGAGACCAATACAACCGCACGCGGCTGAGCCCGTGGGTCAAACGCCTGCTGGGCTGGTGGTTTGGTCGTTGATGCGTGAGACAATCAATCGAAATGTTGACCTCCGATTGATATCTGCATCCCATGCTTTGCTCAGTTTACCCCCTGAGTGTTGTTGGCTGGCCCGCTGGGCTCGCCAGGAGACAACGGTTCGGTGCCTTCGGCCGTTTCGGTGGCTCCGATCAACATCAGCAGGCCGGGAACGGGGATCACGAGCAAGACTCCGCAGATCGAAGCCGCTGTCAGTGCCAGAGGGAAGCCACGTCCCGGCGTGAGCCAGCCGAGAACAGCTCCGAAACCTCCCAGTGAAGTCAGTCCGATCAAGCCCGAAAATTGGGCGAACGTGGAGTCCAGATCGTCGAGCGTGTCGTCGAGAAACGGAAGACCAAGCCCTCCAATCAACAGAAACATCACCGCGCTCAGCAGGGTGTCACGCCACTGGAAGGCCGTGAACCACTGGTCCGGTGTTCCGAGCGCCAGCGAAGCTGCCAGGACTCCGGCAGCCAAACCGAACACTGTGCCGAGTACCCGCATCCGTAATGTACGGGAATGCCGGGCTGCGGCATCGGCTCGGGCATCACCGCGGTGCTCCGCCCGAATCCTGTCCCCGTAGGTGGAGTAAACAACCTGACCGAAGCCGGGGAGTGTCATCCGGTCGGCTACCTGATCTGCGGGAAGCACTTCGACTCCTTGATTGCCGCCTCCGGCGACGATGACCGCAACCCCCGCGTCAATAAACCCCGTTCGTGCCCGGGCGGAATGTCTTCGTCCGGCGACGCTCACTATCCCGCCCGGTCGCAGCATCGTTTCCGTGGTCGCTTCATCGCCGATTCTGATTGCTGACATCAACGGGCCCTCTCTTTGATCGTGAGTCTATGTACGCATCAATGGACGATCAGGTTCAAACAATTCTGCGAGATTTTTCCCTCGATTCACGCGGGGAGAGACCACAAGCTGTGTCCGGTGGCGAGGAGCGCCCGCTGCCGCGTAGAATTCGGAATCTGGCCCAGGTTGCTGCATTCTGTCATTCCCGTTCTCCCTGGGTTCTGTCGGATCTTGCGCATGTCTCACAACTTGACCAGCGGCTGCGCGTCGGCGAAGCCCTGGCCTTTGGTCCTTTTGCGGCTGTGCGTCGGTCTCCTGATCGGACTGACGGGCGGTTTTGCGCAATCATCAGATACCTCGCCCGTCGTCGAATCGGTTCAGGTGGGATTTCGAGGTCTTGTGGAAGTGGGTCGCTGGGCTCCGGTCCGTGTGACGATTCGAGGAACCTCTTCCCAGCCGGTCACTGTGCGGGTGGTCGCCACAGATCTTGAGGGTCGTCCGGTCAGGCACAGCAGCCCTTCGCTGACACTGAGCTCGGACTCGACGGATGTCTCCTTGGTCTACCAACATGGACCACTGAAGAGTCCGATACAGGTTGAACTCCTGTCTGACGGACAACCGATTTCCTCGCTGCCGGTCCACGAAAGCACCGTGGACTCTCCGTTGACGACGGCGCTGCAACAGAACCAGCTGATTCTCTGTCTGGGAGATTCCCAGATCGGATTTGAGGAGGCTGGACGTGTGGCTGCGCAGTTTCGTGCGGCCCATCCCGAGGAGACCGATCCTGTCACGGTTCAGCATTATTCGGAGCAAGAGTTTTCCACTCTGCCACAGGATGTTCGGGCTTGGGAAGCTGTCGATGCCTGCGTAATTTCGTCGAACTGTTCGATTCCGGCTCCGCTCGGGCAGGTAATTCAAGAATGGGTCCGACAGGGGGGGCGGATCGTTTTCACCGGCGGCGAGACAGCCACTTCGGTGACATCACCGGGGCTGGCAGATTGGAGCCCCGTCCGAATCAAGGGCGATCTGATTCAGCGAGATTTGTCCCCACTGAAGCTGCTGATTCAAGGCAGCTCGACTTTGCGGCTGCTGAAGGGAAATATCAAAACCGTCCGCTGGCAGGCCGATCAGGGCTGGCAGCCAGCTCAGAGCCTGGATGGCCCAATCGTCATTCGGACAGCGCTCGGTCAGGGAATCGTCACAGCGATCGCACTGGATCTGAACAGTCGCCCTTTTGTGGGGGGCACTGCAGACCAGGCTTCGATCGAGTGGGAGAGTCTGCCGGAGCTATGTCGCTGGCTGTCTGGTCTGGCCAGTTTACCCAAGGTGCAAGTCAACCAGCAGCGGCCCCAGTCTGATCTGAACCCCACCGGCGTTTCTGACCTCCAGAGCCAGCTGGTCAATGCCCTGGATCAGTTTCCCGAGCTTCCCAGGCCCAGCTATTGGGTAGTGTTGTTAACGGCTCTCCTGTTCCTGGTCATCGTTGGTCCGATTGACTGGTTTCTGGTACATCGAGTTCTGAAGAAGCCTCATCTCACCTGGATGACCCTTTCGATCTGGATCGGACTGGGCACGGTGGTCGGAATTGTGGCAGCCTCGCGAATCAGTGGTTCAGCGCAGCTGACTCGACAGGTGGATCTGTTGACATCCGATATCGCCTCCGGGGAAACACAGCTCGACAGTTGGCTGACCCTGACAAGTCCCACACATCATCGATATTCGGTGAAGTGCGAAACGCAGATCGACCCGCAAGCGGCTCCCGCTCTCGCCCATCTGCGGTGGGCGGGTCGGCCCGAAGCGGGATTTCGTGGTCTGAATCGAGAGTCTCGACAACTGGGTAGCGGAGCGAGTCTGGATCTTTCAGACAGTTCTCAATCGATCGAGGCATTGCCCGTGAGACACGGAGACTCTGTGATCCTGGAGGCCAAGTCGCGATTGAAGCAAGCGCTCCCGGTGACGCACGATCTCTACGACAATGGGCAGCGTCACCTGGCTGGGACGATCTCGCATCAGTTGTCGGGAGAACTGGTCGACTGGGTGATCGCCTATGAGGGGTTTGCGTACCTTCCAGTTCGTGATTCCGCAGGAATCGAACTCCCCTGGAAGCCCGGTGAGTCGCTGCAGGTCGAGAAGATCCCGTCCCGATTGGTGGCAGACTATCTGGTAAAGCTGGTCACACGCTCGTTGGCCAGCGCCGATCGCAAGTCCCGGGATTACACGCTGACACGTACTGCCTATGACCCGCTGAGCCAGGACCTGTACGAGCTGTTGAAGACGATGACTTATAATCGGCTGTCCGGGGGCAAGTCGTACTCGGGGCTGACGAATGCCACTCTCCAATGTGAGGACTTGAGCAATCTGGTGACCAGTCGCAGGGCCGTTTTCTTTGGCCGTTTGCGTACTGCGGCTTATGACGATCCCGCGACTCCCAGGTTGGAATCTTCGGGCGACAGCCAGCTCGTCGCGCGTTACACGGTCGATGGTCAGGCTCTCTCACCCCGCTATCGCGAATGTTACGTGCGCTGGATTCTCCCAGTGAAGTCGGCGGAGGCTGCGAGTACTCCCCCGTGATTCATGCTGGCCGTTGTCGTGTCTGACTGTCTTCTCAACCGTTCGAAAGTGCCCCCGCCGTGATCGAGACCAAGAAACTCACCAAGCGTTACGGCAACCTGATCGCCGCGAATGAGATCACACTGAGCCTCAAGGAAGGGGATGTGTTCGGATTCATTGGTCCCAACGGGTCGGGCAAGACGACCACGATGCGGATGATCGCCACGCTGCTCAACCCCGACTATGGGGAGTGTTACGTCTGCGGCAAGTCGATTTACACCGATCCCCAGGAGATCCGGCGACTGGTCGGGTACATGCCTGACCGGTTCGGGGTCTACGATGACATGACGATCATCGAGTATCTGGAGTTCTTTGCCGCGACCTATCGCATCGATGGTCCGGCTCGCCGCAAGGTCTGTGAAGAGAAGCTCGAGTTGGTCGACATGACCTTCAAGCGCGATGCGATGGTCAACCAGCTGTCGCTCGGGCAGACCCAGCGTGTCGGCCTCGCGCGGACGCTGCTGCACGATCCGCAGGTGCTGCTCCTCGACGAACCGGCCGGTGGCCTTGATCCCCGCGCCCGGATCGAGATGCGCCAGCTGCTCAAGCGGCTGGGAGATATGAACAAGACCGTCATCGTCTCCAGCCACATTCTGCCCGAGCTCGCGGATGTCTGTACGCGGGTGGGCATGATCGAGAAGGGAATCATGCTGGTCGACGACTATGTCGCCGATGTCATGAAGAAATCTCGTGAGGCGATCATTCTGCAGATCGAAGTGACCGCCGACCACGAAAAGGCCGCCAAGCTGTTGGAGCAGCTCAGTGAAGTGGCGCGGGTCGAAATGGTCGGAAAGCGGATCGACGTGACGCTGAAGTCCGGCGTCGAGGATTACAGCGCCCTGCCGTCGGCACTGATTGAGCGCGGGTTCAAGCTTAAGCTGTTCCGTGAGGAAGAAGTCAATCTCGAGACAGCCTTCATGATGCTGACGAAGGGAAAGCAGCAGTAACCCGTGCCACTGCATCTGCTGTTTCCGCTGCTCTCAAGCGTACTGTTTGTCTTCGGTGTACTGTTTGCCAAACGGTCGATCATCGGCGGTGCCAGTCCGTGGACGAATACCTTCCTGTCGAACTTCTGGCTGGCCGTTTGCTGGGGGCTGGCTGCCGTCGTGCAGGGCACGTTCTTGCCCGTTTCCCTCTGGTGGCAGGCAGCGTTGGTAGGGCTGGCGTTTGTCTTGGGCCAGCTGCTGACTTACCTGGCGTTTCAGTACGGTGACGTTTCCGTCGCGACTCCAGTCTTTGGCGTGAAGATTGTGATGGTGGCGATCGCGCTGTCGCTTCTGGCAGGCGAGGCTGTTCCAGGTCGAGTCTGGCTGGGAGCTGTCCTGGCTGCGGTCGGAGTGGCGATTGTCCAAGCAGGTCCCAGTCCCGCAGGACCTGCTCCGAGCCGAACCATGCGTACTGTCATTCTGGCGATGGGAGCATCGTTGTCGCTGACGCTCTTTGATATCGGGCTGCAGACTTGGGGGCGACAGGCCGGAGCCAGCCAATTCCTGCCAGCGATGTTCCTCAGCGTGGGGCTGTGGTCGTGCGGATTTCTGCCATGGGTCGATCGCCCCGCGAGTCTGACAAAGTTGGGAGTCCTGCGGCCGCTGGTGATCGGCTCGATCCTGATGACGGTCCAGGCGATGAGCATGTCGTACTCGCTCAGCCGCTTCGGCGATGCGGCCCGGATCAACATCGTGTACGCCCTGCGGGGGCTGTGGGCGGTCAGTCTCAGCTGGGTTCTGGCCAGCCGCTTCGGAGGTCAGGAAGCGAGGCATTCCGTCAACGTGATGCTCCTTCGCTGCGCGGGGGCGGTGCTGCTGTTGACTTCTGTATTGATTGCGCTGCAGTGGTCGTGAGAATGTGGTGATTCCTCCACGAGCGTTGCAAAACAGCGTCATCGATTTTGGGGCGGAGGCAAGTTTTTTTGAGAAAAATTCTTCAGAAAACCGCCGCGCGATATCGCAGAATCCATAGTTTTGAGTCACCACACAGTTGACCCGTGGCCCTGTTCACGGGTATCTCTGGTGCGAGTTCAGAGAGGTTCCATCATGGCAGATCGTCCCGCACTTTCACGAGCCGAGATGGAAGTTGCGCGAATCGTATGGACGCTGCGCGAAGCAACCGTTCGCCAAGTGCTCGACAATCTGCCCGAAAATCGGGGTATCAATTACAAGACGGTTCAGACGTTTCTGCGTCGGTTG
>Ga0315902_10002239_pt1 | contig 30432 bp, 36 predicted proteins | sample LakEriMetagenome_9_FD_203523 | JGI IMG/M metagenome (GOLD analysis project Ga0315902, IMG submission 203523) | Freshwater fungal communities from buoy surface, Lake Erie, Ohio, United States - Buoy 12 MA117 | ecosystem: Environmental > Aquatic > Freshwater > Lake > Lake biofilm | place: USA...
ATTTAGAAAAACCAAAAAACTTTTTATAGAAGACCAGAGATCCTCTTCTAAATGATAAAAAAGTAATGGAATAGTAGCATCATCAAATACATTGAATAAGACAATCAAATGATTCAATATCAAATGAACTTTCAATTCACCAGTATTCTTGTATCTTTTTAACAATCTTTTTATATATCTAATTCTTTTTAAATCAGACTCAAAATCATCTCTGGTGACTGCCTGAGGATTATTATAGAATTTTATAGCGAAGAGCAAATAGTTGCTCTCATTCAACTCGTCAAATCTCATACCATATTATCAAGCGTCTGGATATCTAGCATCGTCAGCGGCATCACCGGTAATCATACTTCCAGCAACAAGAGTCTCTGTCTTAACTCTTAGATTTCCGTGCATATCAGTGTAAGTTGTTACACCAACCCATCCAGCGTGCTGTGGAGCATACTTACGAGCATTGCCTGTCGCAGCATTCGCAACTGCTTGCTCGGTTGTGTCTACACCAAAAACGGTAGAATATCTATTTGATTTTGCATCAGGTGCCACATATTGACCACCCTCAATAGATGAAATTGGTCTTTGTGTAATATAATATGATGCACCAGTGATAATTCCTGTTACAGGGTGTGGAATTAGGAACTGTGTGCTAGCGATAGAAAGTACGGTGTCACTTGTAACGGAAGAAATAACAGCGTGTCCATATGTAGCACCAGCACCAACAACAAGAATATCACCTTCGGACGCCACATATCCAGTAGTATTAAATGTCGTTCCAGTTCCTGTTACAGTTTCGGTGCTGAGGTTAATCCAAACCGTTCCAGCAATTCCAACTAAATCTTTATTGCCCCAAAGAGACATGTTTCCTTACCTATAATTCTTTTATATTGATATTTATAAAAAAAGGAGACCTTTACTTTTTGGTCTCCTTACGTAATACGATTTTTAAAAAATTAGTCGTAAGATCAAGTAAACCATTTTCTTTAAATCTTTTTGTTTTTGCTAACCACTCAGAAGTAGTTAGTAATAAACCAAGAAGAATGGTTACTCCCCAGTTAGTTAAAAAGCAAGTAATCATGCTTCGGGTGTAAAGAGTTTCTCCTTAACCAGTTGAAGAACTACGTCATCAATACTATTATCAGTGGACTTCACGTACTTAGTTAAAAGTTCAATAACAAGGTTTTTAACTGCTGGATGTGTCGCAATTGAAATTAGAAGTGGTTTTACCACTGCAACTACTGCGTTCATGATGTCCTCCGTGTGAAGAGTATCCTGGCTTATTTAGGAATCAAGCTCCTTTTACTGGTCCAGATCCCGATTTTCTATCAAAAATTTCTGGTTGTAATTTTTTCCATTGCTCCATACTTCTTTTCCAAATTTCTGGATCAACCTTCTGGCGTTGGGTTCCTCTTGGTTCTCCTGGTTCATCAAATTCTCTTTCCGAAATTACATTACCATCCAATTCATATGATTGATTAACAACTTGTTGAGTTTTTGCAGCAACTCTTTTTTGTAGATCGGTTTGTGGTCTACGCTTTTGAACCATCTTTTCGTTGCTATCGGCATTTCCACCAAGAGTTTTGGCGGCACCTTTAACAGCACCTTTGATTGCAAAACCTACTGGATCTGTAATATTTTTTTGAGCCGCTTTTGTTGCTTCTGCCTCAGAAGTTCTCTTGTTGGAAAATACTTTACCAAGTGCTTTTGATGCAGCAATACTCAGACCTGCACCCTCTTCAACGGTTTCCTCACAAGCAACCATAACAACGGGATTTTTAGCACCCATTGCTCTTAATTTATTTTTAACCAAGTTAACCTTTGCATAATCTCCACGATTATCTTTTTTCTCTCCTTCTGGTGAAGAATTTTCTTCTTGAACTTTGGATTGATTTTGGGAAGTTCTTGGTTTTACGTTTTGACCTCTGAGGTTATATTTTGCCTCATCAGCCCTCTGAGAACTCTTTGTTGGAAAATAACCAGACTCTTCAATTTTTTCGGGAAGACCCTTATGTTTGGTTTTAGCAAACTTCTTTGCTTCTTTTTTAGTCATACCCTTAGCAGATGCCGCTACCTCTGGTGACATTGGTTTCTTACCTTTCTTAGTAGAATAAACCATTGCCATAAAACGTTGCTGCGCCTTGCTCTTCGCCTTTTCGGTAAGAACTTCACCTTCTAGTTCAGTATGAGCATAAACATTTTTTGGTTTTGTATCAAGTTGAGTTCCATCTTCTGGTGAAATTTTAATTACACCAGAGGCATAATTATCCACACCTTTCCCAGTAATCTGCGATTTGTTCTTACCTTCGGTACTATCAGTTCCATCAGCAAGAAACTCTTCATCAACTTGTTTCTTCTTTTTTGATCTCAAAAGTTCAAAGTCATTAGAGTCCAGTTTACCATTTTTATTAACATCCAGTCTTTCTTGATTTCCTGGGAGATAATCTTTCTCTTCTTTTCTTGTGGCAATTGCTGCACCAATAGCAGCACGACGCTTCATAATGTACTTATCATTTGGATCATTATGATTTCCATCATTATCTGGATCACTATCTTCCTTCCCAACAGGATCTAATTTCTTTCTTCCTTTTCTACCGCCACCACCAGTTGCACGAGCAGTTTCTTCACCCCTCTTTCTTTCACCTTCTCTTGGTTCACCATACTCGGTCAACTCAACTTTGAGACCCTTTGATCTAAGTTGAGTAATTTTCTCACGAGTACCGTACCTCACATATGAGTTACCAGTCTTAGGATCAGTGACTCTAATCTTATACTTCTTATCACCAACAGCATTTAGTTCTTCCAAATAATCAAGAACAACTTCCTTCTCAACACCCTCAACAAAAACCTTAAACATTGCCTTCGCAATGCTAGTTGCAGCAGCATCTTCCATTGTTGGGATGAAATCTTCTGCGACAGCAGCTTTCTTAGATACCATTTGTCTTGCTCTTGCTTTTACAGCAGGAACTGCTGTTGATTTTGCAATTCTTTCAAGAACCATTCTTTCTTGCATTGCGGCATCTGCTTTTTTGCCTGCCAACATTTTTTTCACTTCATACCGAGAATCATAAACAAGTTGCCTTGCCTTCTTTTCAATAGAAGCAGCAGCATCTCCCATAGGTTTTGCTGCACCACCTTTTCTAGATGGAAGTTCCTCAAAAATATTGTTACTCATTGGAGAAAGATTGATTACTTACTTTTTTCTATACTTATTTATGAATTGTCTTCCCCAAGTATGTCCAGGAACCATACTCTCAACATATTCCCTATAAGCATCAGTTCCAACAAGTCTTTGATCAGCAGAAACGCCACTTCTACTAGTAAGTTTTGCTTCCATTACATCTTTAATCCAAGACTTAAACATAATGTGATCTTCGGTGACACAGATCAGATAGTTAGTTCCTCTACGAATAATACGACCAATCAATCCTGTGTTTAGATTCTCAACCAATTGACCAATCTTAAAGATTGCTTCTTTAACATAATTCTCACGTAGAGTGCTTTGATCAAACTTAGGAGCAATCTCCCAAACTTCTGCTACTTGATCTTGGATACCCATTGCAGCACGAACAGTATCGAAGACTGCTCTTGCATCCTTTGGTCTCATTTCTGGTGGCATACCTAAACGAAAAGTTTTAAAGTCACCTTCGGCAGCAGCAAGTCTCATTCTTGATGCAGAAAGACCTTCAACACCTTCGGAGTCTGGATCACGATCACCAGCAGAAACTACTTCAATATTATCAAATGCATAAAGATTGCCATTATAGTTATTGGCAAGTTTATTAAATTCATTAACTCTATCCGCACCACCAACAATTCTTACATTTGTATATCCATCATTATGTGCTTTTTTGAGAACATCAAAAATAGTTCTGGTATTTGCATCGTTTACAATTCTTTCACTATGCTGTGGAAACATTGATCTCATCAATGCAACTTTTGTATCAGCATCAAGTGGATTCTTTTTCTTGTCCTGAGTGCGAGAAGGAATAATCATATAATCACTACCTTCCTGTTCTGCAGAAGCAGCAGCAGTATCCATTAATTGGAGGTGACCCAAATGTGGTGGATTAAATCTACCAAAAGCAATTGTAAGAGTTCCTTTTGTTTTTTCTACTGGTAAGAAATTAACTGGTGGTGCTTCCTGAGCAACTTGTTGTTGAGGTGCAGGTGCTTGTTGTTGAAGTGCTGGATCGACAAAGTTTGGATCAGAAATATTTTTTTCGGTTTCTGTTTGCGCTGGATCTTTACCAACTGATTGACGCTTATTGTAAAATTTTAACCTACCTTTTTCAGTCTTTGCAACAAATTCTCCAGTTGTTCTATCATACCATCCACCATGACCATCACCCTGTAAACCAAGACGTGCCGCCTGTTGAGAAGCAGTGGTTTCAGTTAAAAATTGGAAAAAACTTTTCATTACTTACGGTTCTGCTTTTTAAGTTCGGTAACTATTGCTCTTTCATTCGCAATAATGTAATTTAAGACACTTTGTCTAATCTTTATATATTTATCCTTGTCATGTTTCTTCCTTCTAGAGTCAATTTCTTTCTGCATAGAAGTAAAAACATAAAGTACAAAGTCTTTGAAGTCTTTACCTTTAAATCTTTGAATGAGTGGATTAATATAATTTTCCATTTAACTCACCTGGAAACCAATTCTATCTTCTGTTCTTGTTGCATAATTTGAGGTTCTCAAATATAAGTTTCTAACCAAAGACGTTCCCCCACCAGCAGATGCAGTAAAAGTTGGTCGTCCAGTTGTTTGATTCAGGTCTAGTTTAACATAGATTACCCTAGATTGATTTAAAAATTCATTAAAAATTTCTTTCAATATCCTATTCTGGGTTCCAGATCTTGACCACCTTTCTATAAGTTGTTCACATTCATATCTAATTTCACCATATGTGACATTTTTTATATTTGCTTTACTATTTTTACTGGGTATGTGCAAGTTTATAAAGTTCTGCCAAATGCTAGGATCAACTAGTTTAGTATTTGATTTAAAAGTGGATGTGTAATTATTAATAATATCAGATATACACGAACTAGTTACTTCACCATTACTCTGTATAATTTGCCAGGTATAAAATGGACCTTGAATAACTGCTTTTCTATTTCTTTCATTTGCCAATGATTGCAATACCTGATATTCTGTTGTTGCAACTAAATTTGAACTTTTGATATATGGAATAACAAATTGTGGTTTAACTTGGTTTGATACTGCTCTTGCCGATTTTGCGGATATTAAATATTCTTTATTTCCAGAAACTAATTTATAATCATACAGTCCCTCTGATCCGCCAGGAATGTAAATGCTCGCACCACCTAACCCAGAAGTATCCAATATACCATTTAATATTCCTCTCTTTATGCAGGCAATAGGTCCAATAACTTCCGAGTAGTAACTTTGAATTTCTCCCCAAGGAAATCCATCAAATTTTATTCCATTAAAATCACCGTAACCATTGTCAACATAATCAATTAATTCATAAAGATAATCAAATAATTCTCCTGGTATATCATTTCTACGGTTGGTTGCATTTACAAGTTCATTATAATAATCAGTAACAGAAAAAAAAGTTCTGTTACTTAATCCAAAACTAGAAGGTCTTAATAATACAGATTGTCTTTCTGTTCCAGGTTTTACAAAGTAGTCAACATTTGCATAGAAAACTTCCCCATCATCAGTTCTGAATGCTGCCCTCAAATGATCTTCGGTCAATGAATCAATATAAGTTACTGATGTTCCAGCATTTACTGCTCCCGCTGCCTGATACGTACCATCCCCAGTCTTAGTGTAGATGCTTACATTTTTCTTTACTGTCGTTCTATGGTCACTTCCTCGCCAATTTCTCTGGAAGTTTATAATACCAGAACTTGCCATTTTTTGAATTATTTAGTGCCCAAGAGAGGACTCGAACCTCCACGCCGAAGCACATGATCCTAAGTCATGCGTGTATACCAATTTCACCACTTGGGCAATGGAGAATAGCGGACTCGAACCGCTGACATTCGCCTTGCAAAGGCGCTACTCTACCAACTGAGTTAATTCCCCTTACTTTTCTTTACTTGTTTTGCGCTCCATGCAGCAAATGCCATGATCGCAAAGTAAAATAGATAATCATCTATCATTACAAGAAAGAAGATAACAGAACCACCTATCCGCAAATAATCGGGAACTGGTATCTTACTAGCAACCCACCTAACTTGTTTCTCAAAGATAAAATATAAAGGTGCTAATGCTGTAACTACGAACTCACTGTAAGGAACGACAAAGTATAGAGAAAGGATTACAAAGATTGGAAAGTAATGCCTCTCAGGTATTCTTTTCAGATAAGAGACATACAGATCAATCCACCCCTGTCTGGTGCGTGGTCTGTTTTTCCAAAACTTTACAATTCCTTTCATATATTATGTTCAATCCACAACTGAACTAATTTTTTCGTCAATGTCAAGAATTACTGCACGAATATCAGAAATTCGAGGAGGAACACTTGATTTATTATATGTATATCCTTGTTGGGAATCAAAAAGAATTTGACGAACTGCCGCAGCAGATCTGACATCCATTTTGATTGTCACTTGTTTTTCTTTAGTCATCGGTCATCAGAAGCACGGTTTTCAGAGAAGTAAACATCAAAAGCACCTTCTGGATAACGCTTCAGAAGTTTTTGAACATTACGGGCAACTACATCATCGAGTGTAACACCAAGTGCCATACAAGCTTGGGCAACGTACCACATAATATCACCCAGTTCGATAATCATATGCTCACGATTATCTTCATTGTATGGTTTACCCTGAAAAACCATCTTCTTAACGATTTCCATAAACTCACCACCTTCGGCATTGATACCAACGGCAGCAGTCAGAAGACGCTCAATGTTTGCGCCCTTTTCGTCAAGTTCAACCAGACGGTCGGAGAGAGCAAGAAAGTCCTTAGATGCATCAGAAGTTACAGCATCCACAAACTCAGCGTACTTATTAAAATTAACGTGTTTAGCAGTTTCCATTAAAATTTAAATCCTTCAAACGATTTTTTGGGTTTCTTGTCTTCGTAATCATTATACTCATCATCCTGCCCACTGTCAAGTATGTCCTTCTGGGCAGTCTGCTCACAATCATACAGTCTCATTTTAGCACGGTCAATACCCACAATAAACCGCTTATAGATTGTGGGATCATTATAACGATTCTTCAATTGTTTCACCATAATCTGCCCCAACTGCTCCAGTTCTTCTGTGCTAATAAGGGCAAACATAAGATCAGCAGTAGCAGGCAAACCAAAGGACTCGCTAGTATCTGTAAGTTCAACATCAGAACTACCAAAACCACTGCGGGTGGTCTGAGTAGCGGAGACAATCGGTACATTAAATTCGACGGCAAGTCCTCTAAGTTCCTCAGCAATCGCTTTAATATACGAATATGAATTGACAGAAAGGTTTGACTTATACCTACTGGAAGCACAAATGTTAAGGTAATCAATGAAAATAATATCAGGTCTAAATGACTTCTTAAGTGCAAGTTCATTAAGAAGTGCTTTAAAGTGTCCGCTATGTGCAGAAGCAGTGGGATATTCCTTAATTATAAGAGATCCCTGAGTTTTCTTAGATAGACTTGTGACTTTATTTTCAAACATTTGGCGGGGGAGATCAACCAATTGTTGAATAGGAACATTCAATAAGTTTGCATCAATTCTTTCAGCAATTCGTTCCTCCGCCATTTCAAGAGTGATGTAGAGAACGTTCCTGCCTTGCAGTAAGACGGAAGCAGCAACATGGCACATAAAGAGACTTTTTCCGACACCAGTACCAGCAAGAGCGATATTGAGAGTCTTATTAGGTAAACCGCCTTTTGTGATTTTATTAAAATAGTCGAGATCAAATTCGATCTTGTCTTCTTGTCGGTGATAGAACTCATAACGGTCTTCATAGTTTTGTAAGTAATCGTGTCCAATATTGTTATCAAAACTTACCGCAAGAGCATCCGAAAGAATACTAGGAATTGCATCCCGATTCTTTTTTTCATTATTACCATCGGCAATGTGAATTGATTCCATCAATGCCAAGTAAATAGCACGATCACGACACCACTTCTCAGTAGTATCAAGTAACCATTGCTTATCTACAAGATTGTCATTCAGAGAACTATTAATTTCTCTAATTTCTTTGATTTCAGTTTCGTTTAAATCAGTTCTGTTTTCTACTTCAATATTAAGTGCTTCGATCGTAATTGCTGAACCATACTTAACAATGAATTGGACAATTTCCTCAAAAATGATTTTTTCCGATTTCTGTTCAAAATAATCTGGTTGAATGAAAGGTATGACCTTACGTGAGTAATCTTCATTGAATACAAGGTTTCTGAGAATTGTTGTCTCAATTCGTTCCATAAGAGAATTCTTTTTTCGCGGCAGCATCAAGTTGCTGCATTACTTCTTCGGTAAAATACTCATCAGGGTTGGCAAGAATCTGTTTACCATAAACTTTCTTGCCATTAATTTCATAACGTCCAGCAACGTTCTTCCAGAGTCCAGCGATTTCTCCCAGTTCTAGAAGACCATAATACCGATCAAGACCGCGCTCATCATAATAAAGACGAACTTCAACCTGTTGGTTTTCCTTACTCAAACGCGACTTAGCAGTCTTTGCCTTGATAATGTTTCCAACAATTTCTGTTCCATCCTTTTCCTTTTTCTTTGATAGGTGAATGATAGTAGAAGCGGCATACTTAAGACCACTACCACCACCCATTTCCTTAGTAGGAACATAAGCACCAATGACATCATAGGTGTGGTTGGTTACAATCATAGGAATATTTGCCTGCCCCAGTTTGAGTGTGAGCATACGGAAAGCACCTTTAATCAGTTGGGATTTAGTCATATCCCGAACTTGCTTGTCATTGAGTGCATCAGTAATCTCTTTCTCAGTGGAAAGCATTCCAAGAGAGTCTAGCACAAACATACAAGGTCTGCGTTCATCTACTGGTTTTTTAAGATGTAACTCTACTGCTTTAAGTGCTTTACTACGAAACTCCTCAACAGTTACAACTTCTACTCTGGCAAATCGGTCAAGATCGATTCCACGAGAAATCAACATTGACTTATTAATAGCAGCTTCAGTATCAAAGTAGAGACAATAACCATCGGGGTGAGTATCAAGGAAATTCTTAACCACTGCGAGAGAGAAAAAAGTCTTTCCAGTACTAGACTCTCCAGCAATAGCAGTAATCTTATTCCCAGATACGCCACCAAATATGCTACCTGAAACCAGTGCATTAAAAACGTATGAACCCGTATCAACATAAGTCTCAGTCTCATCAATATCCGATGCTAACTTAGTAAAGTCATCACCAATCTCTTTTACAATGTCTTTAAGAAAATCCATCAAGCAACCATCCCGTATTCTTCACGAAGTATTTTTTTATAAGGCAAACCTTGTTCTCTGAGTTCCTTTACCAGTTTAAGTTTATGATAAAGTGCAGCATCTCCACCGAATCCAAGTGCCTTTACAATTGTATTCAGTTCTTCATCGTTAATAGGTAAATCCATTAGGCAAAAAATAGATCAAGGTTTACAGTTTTTTCCACATTCCACCCGATTGCATCGAGGATGGATTTTAGTGGTTCTACAAAACTCTTCTCAAATTGTAGTTCATAGTCAACGTATTTGTCAAGACCAAGTTCCTTAGGAAAATCTTGAATGAAAGAGATAATATTCTCTTGGATAATATTTGGTTTTTTCAAATAAACAAACTTAATCTTTTCCCCATTAGAAATCAAAGAATACTTATTAGTGAGTTTCTTTTCCTTCACATAATGATTAAAGAGAAGTGCTCCACGAATATGAATTGGCGTTTTATGAGCATAAATGGTTGATGGTGATTGATATTTGCGAACGTCAGATGCTGTGCGAGGAAAAGCAATCTGTTCTGGTGGTAAAGACTTAAACTCTTCACGGCACTTATCAATAAAATTGATAACATCATCTTCTGTCCCACTCATCATCAGTTTGAGACCATCTTTAATCATCTTACGACAAGGTGCTGGTGTAGAAGATTTAACTGCCTCAATGCCCATCATCTTCAGTTTTGGTTCTTCATAACGTACACCCTCACTGTCCCATACGTTCAGAATGTAACGCTTCTTAGCAGTCCAGATTCCACGTTCAGCAATGTTCTCACGCTTCATCTGCATCTTTTGATCGTATGCGTTCACATACTCCGCCAGTTCTTGGTAGCAACCTTCAATATACTTTTCAAGTTCCACTTTACAGATCTTATCAAGGAACGTGACAACGCCCTCAGTAGTTTTCTCTCTTCCCTTGTATACAGTCTCAACCAGAGGACCCATATTAAGATAAATGGAATCGGTATCAGAAGCAATAACATAATCAACCTCACTTGTTTTGAGAATCTTGTTCAGATAGGCATTCATCTTGTTCTCAATCCAACGGATAGAAACCTGACCAGACAAGGTGATTGCCTCAGCATTTGCTAGTTTGTAATAACGGAAATACTGATTGCCGATAGCACCATAAGCAGAGTTAAGTTGAATCTTCCTCGCCATTTGGATGTTGTTACAGCGAGCAATCTCTTTTTCCAGTTCTTTTGTCTTTTTCTTTTCATATTCTTGCTTGGCAGCAAGCATTTTCTTTTTATAAATGGTGCGGTCTTGATAGATTTTCTCCATCAGTTCTGGTAGAAATCCACGCACATCTTTACGAAACATTGCACCGTTAGCACAGACTGCTTTGTCCTTGTAAAGTTCGAACGTGATTTCCTGGTTCAAGATTTTATCGACAGTTACAGTCGGATGCTTCTCATCCAGAAGAGTTTCTGGTGAAATGTTGTACTGCATAATAAGGTGTGGATACAGTGAGTTCAAGTCAAAACTCACCACCCAGTCATACTTTCCAGGAATAGGTTCCTTCACATATGCACCAGCATACTTAGAGTCCTTATCAGAACGCTCCTTAGGGGGAATAACAATATTCCTTTTTTTCAGATAGTTGTAGATAATAGTATCCCACATCCTCACCTGAGAAAATACATCAGCATAGTTTGCCTTAGCGTCATATGCCATCGTAATCGCAAGTTCAATCAGTTTCATCTTATCTTCCATTCGGTCAACAAGTTCCACGTCAACGATGTTGTATTCTACAAACTTTTGCCAACCTTTCGTATAAAAGTCCTTGAAGGTATCAAACTCTGAGTGATCTAGTTTTTTCTGACCAAGTTCAACCTCAGCAATATAATCCAAGCGATAGGATTCCTGTGCCTTATAAGTGAACTTCTTATAAAGGTTCAGATAATCAAGTTGAGTAATACCACCAACATCATATGAAATGTGCTTACGACCAGCGATGTAAATCTCATCTTCAGTTACAAGACCCCATGGAGACATACGCTTCATCAGTTTCTCACCCAGAACACGATCTAGACGACGAACAAGATATGGAATATCATACAGTTCAATGTTCCATCCAGTCACTACTTCTGGCGTATTATCTTCAATCATCCACCAATTGATGAAGTCATTCAGAAGATCATACTCACTTGAAAAAGAACGATACTCAACATTTTTCTGTTGATTCTTGAAAGGACCTTGACCCCAAGTACGAATCTTCTTCGAAGAATAGTCTTGAATTGTAATCAAAAGAACTTCTTCGGCAGCAGATTCTACATCAGGGAATCCATTCTCAGATGCAACCTCAATGTCAAGAGTAGTAACTTTGATTTTACTAATATCAAACTTCAACTCTTCTTCTGGATACATTTCAGAAATATACTGATAGATGTATCCAGTGTTTCCATAAATCTTAAAATTTTCTACACCTTCATACCTCTTAATAAACTCACGACAATCACGAATTGAACCGGGTTGAACTGATTCAACATACTCTCCGTTCAAAGTTTGATATTTAGTTTTTTTATTAGAAGGGACAAAAAGAGTCGGGTTAAACTTCTCACGGGTCATAAAGTGTTTACCATCTTCATAACCACGAACAAGAAAGTTGTCCCCGACCATCTGAACGTTTGTGTAAAATCGCATTATGCAGTTAACTCAAGATACTTTTCAATAACTTCCGTAGAAGGATCAGCAATAGTTAGAATATCACTAGATCTAATCATATACTCTCTTTGATTGGATGCTTCAATCCAAGGTTTCATTGAATCCAAATCATAAAATCGATATGGATTAATCAGTCTACAATCTGGTTCACCAATATCAGCACCAACTTCTTCAATTTCTGTAATTAAAACTGTATCGATTCCAACTAAGATACACTTTACAACTTTATCACTCATCTCCATCACCTCCATCATCTGTAACTTTTAATGAAATACCAGTCTTCTCCATATACATCTTCTCAACAGATTCAATTGGGTCACAAATTGTAGCAACATAGTCTTTTGCCACAACAAATTCTTTATCCTTAGATAAAATTAACCAAGGAGTAAGAACTACATCAATTTCATAATTACATTTCCCAGTATCACTTTCAGTAAGAACCATTTTTTCTTTGGTTTCAACAAAATGTGGATTTGTTAAAAGGTATCCACGCACAATTTCATCAGAAACAAGTTCTTTCGCATCAGTGATTATTGTCTCTCCTGTTTTAAGGAGCATCAGTTTTACAGACATTTTGTTCTAGTTACCTCAGGTATTATAGCAAGAAAAAAAGGAGGAGTCAACCTGGATTTTGCCAGGTGCTCCTCGCGCCGACGATATTCTTTTCTATTTAGAGATAATCCTTACGTGCATGGTGCTCTGGAACTATTTTCCCAAGTACGATCCGTAGAAGTCCGTCTTCGAACGTAACCTCGCGGACTTCTGTGTCGTCGGATAGAGTCCACGCTCGTTTAAAACTTCTGCTAGCCACTCCCTTGTGGATAAACGTCCTATCCGTTTCGTTATCTGCTTTTTGCCCTTCGACAAAAAGTTTTCCATATTCTGTGAAAACATTGACTTCTCCTTTCTTAAAACCTGCTAATGCAATTTCTAAATGAGACTCCACATTATTTACCTGAATAAGGTTATAAGGTGGATAATTTGTTGTGGTTTCGTGAAGATTGAATAAACGGTCAAAGTATTCATCCATACCAATACTATTGCGAGTGATCCTATCCAGCAACGCAGGCAGGTCAGCACTAGTATACCTTGTAAGGTTAGTCATTATGGTAGCTCCTTTAAAAGCGAGTTTGTGTTGTGTGGACCCCGAAGGCATCCAATAGTAATTATACAAGAAACATAAAAAAAGGGAGTGTTGAACTCCCTACTAAATCATTCGGTTTCTTCTACCCTTTTTTTCTTTGCACCAATATTATACTTGGTTTCTAGAATCCAATCGCCCTTATCCTTATAAGCAAGAACTTTAATTTGGTTAAGTGGAGCGATGTCCTGAATTTTAGTTACATCGACAATTGTAATCAGACCCCAATCAGCAAGAAGTTGAGCGATACGATTGCGACGCTGAACATCATTCACAGTCAGGTTAGCGTGTTTGCCATCAAGAGCAAACAGTTCCTTAAAGTGAACGAGGTAATATCTACCTTGCTTATGAAGAATATGGCAAGATTGGTAGATTTTCTTTTCCTTCCGTGATGCGACTCCGATACGGGTCAAAGTTTCACGCACTTTCAAAAAGTCATCGGGTTCGTTGAGAACCACTTCAACCATTTGATCGGGCGTCCACTTTACTTCAGGTTCTTGAACGACACTCATTTTGTTCCTCCAGTTTCAAATTTCGATTTTATAAAAGTAAGTTGTTCGTTTGTTAGAATCTTCAAAGCTTGTTTTGCCTTCTCATTACTATAACCATAATAACGTTTGACATAATCAAGATCTTTGATTTTATCTTGTCGGAGCCAGGGAGAAAATCTCTTCTTTTTCCTCAGACTATTTATAAAAAAGTCATACTGCAACTTCTTTGGAAGAAAATGATATCGATTCATTTCATTAGCATACATCACACAATCAATATGTCCAGAGAGACATCGATTGATAATATAAGGTGCGTATTCCTTTTCTAACGACGGATCTTCATCAATTAGATGATTCTTCGTTTGATTGATCGAGTTTAACCAGTCCTTCAATTCCATAATTAAAAAGCAGTAGTTCTTTACGTTTCTTTTGTTCACGCATATATTCACCAACAGAACGCATTGTATAAGTTAGATCAAACTCAGCAGCGTTCCATTTCTCACCAGTAAAACGATCCTTTACAAGTTGATCGGAGTTATAACTTACCAACTGATGCATGAAATTATTATCACAATTAGCAGCAAACTTATCGTGATCAAATCCTTTATGCATTGATCCTTTACGCCCATAGAGATTATCCTTAATGTCATAAGGAGGATCCAGATACATAAAAGCACCCTTATTTCCATCCATCAGATAATCATACGAATAATTAGTTATATGCCAATGTTCAATTATCTTAGAATACTCAGGCAGTTTTTCAATCCCGCGCAAACTGAAATTGGAGTTGGATGCTTGTTCTGAAAATGATGAACTCTCTGTGAGACCACTGAAACTACACTTATTGACAATGTAAAAAGCCACAGCACGATCAATGCTTGGCAAATCTTTATCATTAACTTGCTCCTTTGCTTTAAGAAAAAGTTCTTTTGCCAGGACAGGAGTATTATTTGTCGTCTTAAGATCTACAAGTTTATCTTTAAGATCAGTTCCAAACATCTGGAGTTGTTGCCAGAAGTTTACAAGAGGTTCATATAGATCATTTACCCAAATATCTAGGGTAGGATACTTCTTTGTGATATAAATCGCAACACTTCCACCACCAAGAAATGGTTCACGATACTCATCGTAGTTGCTAAGATCTGGAAAATAGGGTCCCATCTTCCCACAAGCACGGGACTTTCCACCAGGATATCTAAGGGGTGTTTTTAGAGACTTCATAATCAACAGGATGATACTTCAAGTATTCAAGAAAGGTCATTTTCATTTCTTTCTGCGTCATACCACAATGCTTTGCGGCAGCAGGAAGAGTCATTTTAGCACGGAACAGTGCTTCGTTTGCTTCTCTTACATTTTCAGGAGTTGTCTTTACAGGAACTTCATACAATGCTGCTTTATTAATTTTTAGTAAACCCATCGTAGATACACCTCACAGAAATTTCAGAACTTTTAGTTGCTTTTGCCATCTCACGGTAACCAGATCCAACATAGATTTGCCCACCAACTACGGCAACTGCCATAACACCCCAAAAAATATAATACCACTTTGCTTTTACTTGATGTTTTTTCATTTTCATTTGAAGTTACACTCCACCATCAATTCAGTCAAACAAGCAAGCATATTTATTTCTTGGTCAGCCACAAATGCAGACTGGTACTGGTACTTAGCAAGAACAAGCACAGCAGCAGGAATACTATTGTTTTCAAGGGCGCTATAAAGAGAATCATAAACACGCCTAAGAAGTACAGTAGTATCATTGTCCAAATTAGAAACGACCCACTTGCGTACTTCAGGGAAGTTTTTATCTTTAAGATTTTTGATGAGGTCATTTACGGCAACATCAGAGAAAGCAGCAAGAATACCAGAGTCGATTTTCCCACCAACAGAATATCGCTGACATTCATTCAGAACTCTTCGGAAATCTGGGAAATGTTTTGTAACCAATTCCGCAACGACTTTTTCATCATACTCAACCTTCTCAACATCCAAGATTGTTTGGACTCGTTGAAAGAACTTTGCTGCAAGTGTTGTTCGATCTTTTCCTTTGATTCCAAATTCAACGACTGCACAACGGGAGTGGAGTGGTTCGATGATTTTGTTTTTGTAGTTGCAGGTGAAGATGAATCGGCAATTTCCAGCAAATTCCTCAACAAACGCCCGTAGGAGGAGTTGTACGTCGTTCCCTGTGTTATCTGCTTCATCAATGATGACGACTTTGTGTTTAGCATCTGACGAAAGCGATACGGTCGAAGCGAAGTTTTTCGCATTGTTTCGGACAGTATCAAGGAATCGACCTTCATCGGATCCATTGATGACATATACATCTACTCCCAGTTCATTACAGAGTGCCTTAGCAACTGTGGTCTTCCCAATACCAGGAGGACCAGCAAGAAGCATATTTGGAATTTCACCTTTATTTAGAAACTCCTGAAAGGTCTTCTTAGTGTTCTCAGGAAGAATACAGTCTTCAATCGTCTTAGGACGATACTTCTCAACCCAAATAAAATCGCTGTTCATAATCAAATCCAATCAGGTTTACGTTGGGGCATACGGAGGTAATTATCCTTCACCCATGGTTTGGAAGCAATATACTTTTTGTATGCGGTAAAAGTATCAATGCTTTCATCAAATTTCCACTCTTCGGGCATAGCACGAGCAAATGGAGTCACCTCTGTTATCTTACCTTTTGGAAAAAGGTAATATGCATCTACAAGAGTCTTGTAGCAGGAGTGAGTTTTATTATACCTTACCGCATACTCATCTGCAAGATTCATTCCCCACTTTATCAACCAATAGGCATTGTGGATACTATCCATTGCCCATTTGGTGCAGGGATGATTACGAAATGCTCCTTTCTCAGTCTTGTAGGGTGTTCCATCTGCCTTAGGGAGAGTGCCATATCCATGCCCCCACTTATCTGATGCTACAATAGAAAGCATTTGACAACATTCCAGGGGCATCTTGACGATGTGTTTGTCAGGGAGGCAAATAGCACTCTCAGCAGGCCAAGGGGAAGTTACGAAGATGTTCATCCAAAGGTAGAATCAGGTTCCAGAGCAATATAATACTTCAGATTGTACTTGGTATTGGTGAACTGTGACAAAAGTTTAGAAGACACCACTACATCATATGCGCCAGGAATAATTTTGATATTTTCTACCTTAAAGTTGAATACAAACTCATCGCCAGTTTCACCAACCACGATAGCGTATTCGTTAGAAGTATCGTTCTTCTTATCACGGACTACCAGTTTGATCACACCATTCTCACCAACAGCAGACAAGTCTGGAAGTTGATAAACTGCTGCTGCCTTGACCAGTTTTTCAAGAGAAGTGCTGTCCAGTTGGAAGCAAACATCTGCCGAAGGAAGTTGAATCTCTTTATCTGGAGGTGAAATAATCACATTAGGATCTGCATAAAAATACTTCACCCGACGCTTACCTTCTTTGATACTGAGATATGATTGTTCAGTAAAATCAAGATCAGGATCCTGGTGAAGACCTAGACCATTCAAAAACTGGTTAAGATCATAAATGGCAAAGTCACGAGGAAACTCTTCCGTAATATCCGCTTCTGCAAGAATGTTCTTTGCGACAGAAATAGTACGAAGTTTGTTACCCTCTTTCACAAGAATAGAATTATTGATTCCTGCAAAATTTTTAAGAATAACAAGGGTATTGTCAGAAAGTTTCATAGTTTTATCTTGGAGTTTCATTTGTTTTCAATCAGATTAAGGTGATTAATCAGAAGAATTGTATAGTGGAGAACTTTAAAGAGATCTGAACGGGGAGTTCCTTTAGTATCATACCGATCAATGTACTTGGTTACATTACCAGCACAGAATCCTTCGCGGCGATTGTGCTTGATCTTATCAAGAGTTTGTTCTTTACCGCCACCAGTTCGATCAACATAATGTTGACGATAAGTGCTTGCAATATATTCTTCAAGTTGTTTCAGGATTTTATCTTCGTTGTATTTCCAGAAACCGTTTTTGTTTGTATCTTCAGGCATTTTCAAATCAAAAGTAATAGTATCAGGTGAGTGATTTCCAAAATAAGAGAATGGAACAGACTGTGCTGCGTAAATAAAATCTTGGGCACCACTAAAAGAAATAGTATCAGATCCTTCACCACCATAGATTACAGTATCTTTCCAAGAATCTGGAAGTGAATTTTCGTAAGTGCTCTCAAAGTTTTCTGACATTTTGCTTCATAGTAAAGGGTAAAAAGGAGGCACATTGACCTCCTTACATTCTATCAGTTTGCCTGCTGTTCGTCAACAGGAAGTTGGAAATCAGCATCAACCTTGTCATAGAGTTCAAGGAATGCTTGCTTGGTTTCATCATCAAAGCGGTTCACACACACTTGGATTGCCTTTGCCTTGTCTTGGAAAATACTATAAGCACGGATGATATGAACCAGGCGGCGGGTGCTGATGATTTCCTCAATACCACCATCGTAAAAGGTCTTGCGGATGATATCTGCCCAGTCCACCAGGCGCTTACAGAACTCACGGTCTTCTAGACCCAGATCCAGAGCAATACCTTCCAGAATCTTCTGCTCAGTAGCAGGGGCAGGATAGGACTGCTCAAAAGTCACAGGGAAGCGTTCCAGGAATGCCTCATTGAGCACGTTGGTGCCGATGAAGCGACCATCATCAGAACCTTTACCCTTGGTGTTGGCAGTAGCGATGACGTTAAATCCAGAAGCAGGTTTCACCCAACGACCAATCTTTTTCAAGAAGACACCTTTGCCTTCAAGGATGGATTGGAGGCACAGAATTTTGTTGCTAGCAAGGTCGATTTCATCAAGAAGCAGGATTGCTCCTCGCTCCAATGCTTCAATGACGGGACCGTTGTGCCAAGCAGTATTCCCATCAACAAGGCGGAAACCCCCGATAAGGTCATCTTCATCAGTTTCAATCGTAATATTTACACGAATCAGTTCACGCTTCAATTGAGCACAAGCTTGCTCCACACTGAAAGTTTTACCATTACCAGAAAGACCAGTAATGAAAGTGGGATAGAAAAGACTGGATTGAATAATCTTTTTAATATCAGCAAAGTTACCAAACTTGACGAAGGTATCATCTTTTTCAGGAATCAGATTTTGTTCAACAGCAGGAATAGCAGCAGGTGCTTGATAAGAACGCTCAATCTCTTCTACGCGATCTTGCGTCACTTCCAGATTCCAACGACCACGGGCAGTCTTGTATTGAGCAAGTTTATTGGAGACTGTCTGGTAGTTGGTGCCATTCATCGCACACCAAGCACGAATGTCTGCGGCAGTTACAGAGTCGCCATACAGACTTTGGAGCGAAGTGCGGATGTAATCAGCGGAGAGAGCCATAATAGAGGGGGAAGGTCGTTTCGTTTCAACAAAGTAATTATACAAGAAAAAAGGGGGCAACCAAGTGCCCCCTGTGACAGTTTGGAAAGTGTCTTTGGATCAACCAGGCAAATCTTTCCACGCATCTCCACCAGATTTATATGTTTTCTGGGGCTTGCTTGCCATATACTTATTATAATAATCCTCTTTCTCTTTTGCTGCTAAAGATTTAAGATATCCAACAGGAGATTTTCCTGCTGCCATTGCTTTCCTTTCTAGTTCTCTACGCGCCTCTGTACTTTGAAGTCTGTACAAAGTCCCATCAGATGGAGTTGTTTGTGCTTTAGAAGCATTTGAAGAAGATTCAGAATTAGATGATTTTGAAAGATTTTTCTTACCGAGTGCTTCAACTTCTGCACGTGACATTCCAGTCTGCTTCATCTTGGCATTCCCGCCGCCAGCAGCGAAATCATTCATTTCAAGAATATCAACAAACTGCCTAAAAGTTTTCATCTCTTACACTTTTTAGATATTTATTAAGCAACCAACTCCACAAACTCACCAAGAATCTTCTTATTCATCTTCTTAGATTTCAGACTTTTAACAAAAGCGGATTTGATTTGTGATTTAGTAGCATCCTCAGCAACTTCAAATTCAGATTCCTGGGCAAGAGTTGCGGCAGAAAGACCAAAATAAGAATGATAACCAGAGGACTTGATAGTGAATGCCTTTTCTTTTTTCCAGGCACTCATTGTCTTTTCATAAGTTTCTCCATAGTATCCACAGTAACGGCGAATAAATCCACCAGCATCTCGAGATTCGAGCACACGAATACCAATGAAATTCATATCAGTAAACCTATCACGAAGATTACGAAGCAAAACATCGGTGAATTCATGGTAGTCACAATCGCAAGAATAAGTCATTCCAGTTTTACGATCCCGAATAAAGGCATTAGGACCAATATGTGCAGTTCCCATAAAAGGTTCCTCTTCCCAGCGGCGTTGAACTTCACGATGGTATTTGAGTAGAGCACCCTCTCCATCACTCAGAATCACACATTGAACTTTTTGAAGTTTGTTTTCCCTCTGGAACTTAGGAAGAATCTGATGAAGGGAAATCAGTGCCTCATTCAGAGGAGTTCCAGAAAGACTCATTCCCACAGGATATGAATAAGAAACGTGAGAATTATAACGGAAAGAAGCAGCAAGGCGATAGATATTCTTCATCTGATCATCAAGAGTCTTACCATTGACTTTACTGGTGAGAAGATTCATCATAGAAAACCACTCACCAACTTGAACAAGACCATCCTTTTTTTGATAGGCAAGTTGACGCAGATTTGCCTTACCATCCTCATCATATTTGACAAGAGGATAATCAGTGGTGAAGGCATAAACCTCAAACGGAATCGCAACTTTTTTGCAGAACCAAACCAGATTGAACAGTTGCTTGACAGTATCCATCATCACGTCACTCATAGATCCAGACCAGTCCAGAACAAAGACCAATCCGTGATTCTTACCATCAGCAAGAGTAGTGACTTTCTTGAAGAGGTCTTCATTGTACTTATAAGTATGAAGTTTAGTACAATCCAGAACACCAGTGCGTGCAGTAGTGGCACGGGCATAAGAATCTGCTGCCTTACGACATTCAAACTCTTTTACCAGATAGTTGACTTCTTTCTGTGCTGACCTTTTGAATGAAGCATAGTCACTATCAACTCCACCAAATACATCCTCATACTTCCAATCACGATCTTGGAGAAATCCATCCCAAGATTCTTTACACCTAGCATGAATCTCAGAATTAGGAACAATCACCTTATCGAGATCGAGTTGAGGCAATTCCAGATAGACATTTTCATATCCATCATTGTTAACAAGATCTTTCAATGCCTCTTCCAGAGAGTCCATTGTCTTGACTTCTGGTTCATCGCCAATCTCTCCACCCTGAGAAGTAGGTTGCTTCTCCTGACCAGTTTCACTTGTTGTAGGAGGTTGAGATTCACCACTAGATTCAGATTGATCATTCTCACCTTCTTGCTGGTCCACAAAATCAGATGCAGGATGTTGATTCGCACCAGAAGATTGGGATTCCAGGTTATCAATTGGGGTCTTAGTCTCTTCCTGTTGCTTTTTCTTACAAAAATTGTAAAGAAACTCTGCTGCAATGAGAACATCAGCAAAAGTTTCACACTCACCGATCATACGAACGATGGGCATTTCATCAAATTCTGTAAAGGGAACTTTTACAAAACTACCAATCTTATAGTAAAGATTTACCTTATCTGCAAGGTTGTACTCACCAATATTATCATCACCAATTTGGAAAAAATCTTCATCAGCAAGTTCTTTATAACCATTAAAGAAAGTTTTTGCCAGACCAGCATAACGACGCTTCATCAGTTTTTCGATGCGAACATCCTCAACAACATTCACAAACTGAGGAGGAATCTTATGAGTCTTAATCCAATCTTCATCAGGTGTATAGAGAGCGTGTCCTACTTCATGCCCAACCAGAAGATCGTAAACAATGCCACTTGCACGTTCCCACAAAGGAAGAGTCAACACACGAGTATGAACGTTGAAACAAGCAGTCTCCACTTTCTTATGCTCAACCACAAGGTCTTCTGTGGCAAGCAGTTTGGCAAGTTGGGACTTGATTTCGTGGCGAACGGTCATAGGTCTGATGCGTATGAAATCATTATACAAAAAAAGAGGGTGGTGAAACCCTCTTATGTGCCAGTTTAGGAAGTGGTCTCAAACTCCTCCGAGTCTTTGATATGCCTTGTATGTAGCAGCACCCACACTTTGCTTGCCAGGAGCAGCAGTATTTGCACTACCTGGTTTATTAGCATTCATAGCATCTCTTTTACCTTCAAGGGTTTTTATAGTATTTCTTAGAGCATCTCCCTCAACAATACTTTGCTTCCACTCTTCACTCATATTTGCCATAATCGCAAGAGCTGCTTTATTTGTATCAGCATATCCTTCTGCAACTAGATATTCCAGAATAACGTCAAAAAGATCAGTTTCTACTTCTTCACGAGCAAACTCTCTACTTCTTGGTTGAGAACTACCACCGTGAGAAAACTCTCTACTTCTTGGTTCTGGTTTCTGAGGTTTTTGTTTAGCAGATCCACCACCCGTAGAATTAGTGGAATGACTTAATTCAGAACCTCTCATTCCAGCAGCATTTTCCTTTGCCCTCTTCATATCACGATAATCTTGTACAGGCTCTTCACCAATAATTTCTACTTCTTCAAAACGAGGACCTCTTCCAGGGCCACCTAATGGACCAGGAGGGTTACCAAAACGAGGACCTCTTCCAGGGCCACCTAAGGGACCAGGAGGGTTACCAAAACGAGGACCTCTTCCAGGGCCACCTAAGGGACCAGGAGGGTTGCGGAAGTTAACAATTCTATCTAAAGGACCACGACCAGGTAAACCAACATTTCTAAATTCAGTAATTTCTTCTTTCTTTTCTTCTTCCTTCTTTCCTTTCTTCTTACCATTCATTTCAGGAGTCTCTTTTTCAGACTTCTCATCTTCACACTCACATTCAGATTCAGCAATAACTTCTTCTGGTTGAGCGTAAACGGAAGCATATGCCTCCATCAGGTCTTTAACTTGTTTTGCTTCCATTTTACAAATACTTTTTTAGTTATTTATTAGGAGTTTCTTTTTGACGCTCTTTTGACTTCTCAATAGATCCACGAATATCCTTTAAAGTATCTGCGATACTTGGTTTCTTTTCAATTGGAGGTAGTGGTGGAATAGGACCAAACTTAGGAGTTTCTGGTTTTGCTGCTGCTGGTTTAGCGGCAGGTTTTGCTACTGGTTTGGCAGCAGGTTTAGCAGTTGGTTTTGCCGTTGGTTTTGTAGTACCAACTGGCTTTGGTTTTTCTGGTGCTGGGAGTTTTGGTGCAGGAGGAGCAACATCTCCACGCTTCATAGCAGCAGTTAAAGTAGCATCACCAGTTGGTCTTGGTGCCATTACAGCAGCGGCAACACCAGCAGGAGTAATATTTCTTAAAGCAGAAAGAGCACCAGCAGTTCTAACAACTGGTTCAGCAATCTTTCTTCCCTGATCAGCAAATCTTTGAAGTTCTGGGAACCTATCCATATTAGGTCCAGTTGCACGGATTGTTGCACCTGGTCTGTATGGATTTGGTTTTACTGCTGGTTTTGCTGCTGCTGGTTTAACAGCGGGTTTTGCTGGTGGTTTAGGTGCTTTTACTTCAACTGGTTTGTTTGGGTAAAGCATTTTCTTCAAACCACGTGCAAAGATTTCAGTTGGATGTGGTTTATCCAATCCGAGAATATTTGCAATACCACGAGCAACAATCTCTTGTGGATGCATTCCCTGCTCCACAACATAAGTCATAATATAATTTGATTCTTCTAATGTACAACCCTCATTCAAAAGGAAATTCAAAACTTGATCATAGACATCAACACTTTCCGGAAGACCCATTTCTTGCCAGTTCTTATTATTTGCCTTTGCCCATTCTTTTGCTGCTGTCCTCTCTTCTGGTGACATTTTAGACCAAGTATCCCTAATCCTACCCTTGGCAAGTGGATTGTTACGATTATCCCAAGCTCTCTGATAAGATGCGCTCCTATCAGGAACACGTGTTTGTGGTGATTGTCTTGTAATTGGAGGAGGAACAGGTCCACCTTTAAATGTTGGTCCAGGACCCATTGTTGTACCAAAATCTCCTGGTTGAACTCTTGGTCTAGGTGTAGGTGCAGTAGTGGATGTTGGTGCTGAAGTGGGTTTAGGAGTACCACTCATCATTCTCTGCACCCTTTCTTGTCCAGCAATACCTGCTTTCAGTTTATCTGCACCAAGCATTCTCTTTGCTCTATCACTCATTAATGCCTGCGCTTCTTTCGAAGGACCTGCCATCGTTGCTTGTGCAGATGCCTTACGAAGATCATCAAGTTCTTGCTGAAATGACTTACTAGGTGCAGATGGTGTAGTGGGAGTAGTATTTTTAACAGGTGTGTTAGTTGCACTAGAAGTGCTAGTGGAAGTGGATGTAGAACTTGTACTAATCTTCGATCCAGGAGATCCAGGAGTTTTAAAAGTTCCTGCTGCTTTATCTGCTTCTTTTTTCTGCAAAAATGCCTTTCCAGCAGGAGAATCTACATATTTTTGCATATTGACTTTTTCCAAGTCAGCATCGGTAGGGACACGAAAAGTTCCTTGAACTACTTTTCCATCCTTCTTATCAACAACTCCAAGTTGAGATCCAGAAGATGCTATTACTGGTTGCTCATATATTGAGGTATACGCTTCCAGCAAACCCTTATAATGCTTATTACTCATCTCTATAAAATACTTTTTAAATATTTATCAAAAAAGAAGCGCCCCCACTTTGGAGACGCTTCTTGAATGCTTGGCGACGTGCCTTTGCTTGTCTGAGTGCTTGCGGTTTCAGTTTCCGCTTTTGCTCCTTTTTAGAGTGATGTTGCCAATTTGGAAGTTTCATTTTAGTTAAGTTACTGACCAATCGATGACCGTTCGAACTTGTTGATTGTAGGACCAGACTGATTTTAGCATATCAGCATCGATACCGTGTGTTTCCATCTGAACTATCAGAGAATTAAGATCTTTGGGGAAACAGGTTCCACCAAAACCACGATCGTTATCGATACCTGGAACTTGTGTATGAGATTTTCCGATTCGACTATCAGAGGTTACGCCATCACAAACCACATTATAGTTCATACCAATTGCTTCACATAAATCATACATTTTATTAAAGTATGCAACCTTGCAGGCAAGGAATGTATTTGCAAAGTATTTAATTGCCTCACTTTCATCAGATGTGGTGATTACACTTGGAATGTTTGGAAAAATTGTTTGGAAGAAATTTACAAACTGTTGACAAAGATTCTTTTTACCACCAACAACATTTCTTTCAGAGTTTCTAAAATCTTCAACTGCATTTCTAGCAGTCAAAAACTCCGGATTATGAATCACCTTATAACTTTTAGCATATTTTTTGGTTGTCCCAATAGGAACAGTTGATTTGATAATAAAAATACCATCAACTACTTCCGGAAGATTTTTAAAAAAATTATCCAAAATCGAAAGGTCACATTCACCAGTTGATTTCATTGGAGTTGGCAAGCAAACAAAAATAAATGCTTGTTTCAATACTTCATCCAAAGTGTTGAATGATTTATTCTTATCAACATCAAAGACTTTACAATTTACTTTGTCTCTCAGGTTTTGATAAACGGCGTTACCTACAAATCCATTTCCAATAATACCAATCATACAATCATCCTACTAAATCCTTTAACTTTATCAAATTTTATCACATTCTCAAATTTATCGTGCAAGTCTGATTTGTGAGAAATCACGAAGATATTAGCATCCTTAATGACATAACGGATAATCTTCAAGAACTCATCAGTGCCGAAACCATCAAGTGAAGAATCAAATACCTCATCCATAATCAGCAGATTAGTATTGACGGAGTTTTTGACTCGGGCGACTTCTCTCCAAGTGAAGAGAAGGGCAAGGTCGATTCTCATTTTTTCACCCTCACTGAATGAACTATATGAAAAGTCTTCGTGAATGGGTGATTTTACCGTTTCGTTAAATTCTTCGTCCAGATTGAAATTAATATAAAAGTCCATCATCTGAAGGTAACGATTCACCTGCTGATTTATGAACGGAAGATACTTCTTAATTATCTTCGTTTTAACGCCGTCGTCCTTGAGTAAGGAATAGGCAAAATCGTAATAAACGATTTCTTCTTTTTTCTTTGCTAATTCTTCAAATGTTTTTTGGAGATTGGAGCGAAATTCTTCTAACTTCTCATGCTCAGTATTTCGGTTTGCAAGGTTTTGGGTAATAGTTTGAATTTCATTTTCAAGATCTCGGATTTGTCGCTGGTTAAGTGATATCCGAGTATTGTTTTGAGAAATCTCATGATTGAGTTTCGTAATCTCCTTGGAAAGTTCGTTGAATTGACGCTCTCTCTCCTGTTCGAACTTTATTGTTTGTTCAAGTTCTTCATAACCATCTTTAAGTTCCTTTGCCTTATTTTGAGCGTCGGTAATTCTATTTAACCGAAACTCTTCTTCAATAGTCTGAGTACAAGTAGGGCATACCGTATTTTCGTTAAAAAACTTATGCTCTTTGGTAATTGCAGATACTTTCTGTGAGATTTTCCCTTTTAGATTGTTGAGTTTTAATAACTTATCACCAGCACCAATAACTTCTTCTTGATCTTTTGTAAACTTAAAGACTTCTTCTTCTCTTTCAGAATTTTGAGAGATGTAAATTTCAATCTCAGAATCTAACTTAGTAATCTTTTCTTTGTTGACATTGATGTTGGCATTACCACGATTTTCTAGTTCTTCGATGAAGTCTTCCTGCATCTTCATCTTATCCTTAATATTATCCTTCCTCAAATCAAGAGATTTGACCTGCTCCCTTTTTTCCCTAAGTTTATCCTTTACAATGTTATTCATTGCAGAGAACACACGAATATCCAAAAGATCTTCAATCACCTCACGACGATTTGATGTCGTGAGTTGCATAAACGGAACAAAAGTACTACTACCCAGAATTACAATCTGAGTAAAAGATTTGTAATTAAGTTTGAGAATACTTTCTTCAAGGATACGCTGCATCGCACGATCATCTGCTTCACGATGCATTGGAGTTCCATTTACGATGATATCAAAAACAGATGGTTTGATACCACGCCGAACAAGGTACTGACGAGTATTAATTGCAAATTCAACTTCTACAACACACTCTCTTTCATTGGTTGTATTAACAAGTTGAGGTTTATTAATCTTTCTGAATGGTTTGTTAAACAGAACAAAAGTCAAAGCATCCAGAATAGTGGACTTACCAGCTCCGTTTGTTCCAATAATAAGATTTGTGTGATTACTTTGGAAGTCAACTTCTGTAAAACTGTTACCAGTTGAAAGAAAATTACGCCAACGGATCTTTTGAAAGGTTATCATTCAGTTTCGGGGGAATAACAATATCGTTTACTGTAACGACGGCATATTTGTAATTATACCGCTTACAGGTCATTATGGCAAGGGAGTCATCAACCTCTACAACATCCATTTCAGTGTCTTCCTGATCTTCAAGCATCAAAGCATAACGAACGGCATCATCTTCTTCTTCAAAGAGGAAAAGAACCTTTTCCCCATATCGGTTTTGAACAGCGTATGCCCCGTCTTCTTTTTGATCTTTAAGAGTCAGAAGAAACATTACTCAACCTCGCAAGCTTGTGAGTATATCTTTTGTAAAATACCTTTGATGATTGATTTATCACAATCGATTTCAGATTCATCAATATATCTATTCAAAATAGAAATTGTATTTTCAGACTCTTCAACTTCAAAATCTTCATCAATATGTATTTCAAAATTCTCTACAATTTTGAGTTCTTGAATTCCAGATGAATAAAGTTTATCAATGAATTTTTCAAACTTCTTAGGATCAGATTTCTTCTTTACAATGACCTTTACAATTTTTCCAACGTACTCACGAGTATCAAATGTTTGATATGGAGTATCATCATAGTAAACATTATAAAAAAGTTTATATGGGTTATTGATCGGTTCAAATCCTAATGTTTCTGTATCAAAGATATGAAATCCGCGAGTATCATTCACATCATTCCAGAACATCTCATAAGGATTTCCTAGATAGTAGATTTTCCCGTTGTTCGATCGAGTGTGATAGTGTCCCGAGAAGACAAGTTCGAACTTCTCAAATAGTTCGCTTTCCATACCGTCTTCCATGACGTGCCCGCGATGAGCTCTAAATCCGTTGAGTTCAAGGTGCCCCATCGCACACTTGCAAGATGTATTTTGAATAGATTTGAAAGTAGTCTCCTCATTTTCTTGATTAATCCATGGAACAAAAAGTACTTTTAATTTATCTAACTTAACTTCTTCTACTTCTGAATAGATTTTAATATTATCATATTCTTTGAGAAGGAGACCTACTGAGTTTACTGAGTTTGTATTTTTAAAATATGTATCGTGATTTCCAACAATCATATGCATTGTAATTCCCATTTCGGAAATACGATTAAAAACAACCTGCTTTGCCCACTCTAAACTTTGCAAATCAATTGAACGACGATTATCAAATGCATCACCCATATGAATGACTGTTTTGATATTTTCACGTTCTAGTGTAGGAAAGAAAATATCATCATAAAACTTTTTAAAAAAGTCGTGAAGATACTTGGAACCTTTTCTAGCCCCATAGTGAGTGTCGGTAATGACGGCAACCTTCATCGATTCTTGTAAGCAATATTGTCCTTGATCGTATTATAGTCGGAACTGCTGCCAGAAAGCAAGCTATCGTCAACCATCATTACCTCATCAAAACCAGTGCGTTCGATGATCTTGGTCTTAATTTCCAGTTGCTTCTTCTCCTTCTGAATACGACGGAGAAAAGCGTAGTGAATAATTTGAGTGAAATAAGCAAATGGATTCTTCGACTTTTCTGGGTCAAAGTTATGAATATACTGAACGCAGTTTTCAATACCATCAGAAATCATATCATCCCGAAACATGTAGTTTACAAAGTTCGGTTTATATGAAAGATGTGTAGCGATCTTTAAAAAGCATTCTCCAAGATAGTTAGAGATTGGTGGTTTGCCTTCCCAACGCTTTGCTCTTTCTTCTTTTGGTTGCTTTGTGAGGTCTTTATCAAAAGCCTTTAAGTATGACTTTTCAACTTTTGTTCTGTAAACAATCAGTGCTTCAAGTAACTCTTTATTATTTACATAATGTTCTGATTTCTTCTTGGACATAACATCGGTCTCAGTAGATAAATTTTTGTTATGTTCATTATAGCATACTTTGGGGGCTTGACAACATTCAAAAACATGATTAGAATAGGTTTGTTCCCGTTGAAGATGAGAATCTAGCTTTCTTTATTATCTTTAAGGTCTTTAAGGAAAATATTCTCTAAGTTCTTTCTAGCATCTTCAACAGAAGAGATATATCCCATCTTATTTGATATTTGAACTTTACCATCTAGTTCAATATCAACATCTTCATCATTAATATATCTTTCATAGAAAGTTATCATTTGACTTTCTTTTACTTCAGTCATAGTAACGATCTTATCATATTTAATAATAAAGAAATCATCAGTAGGGATTTCCATCCAAGGTTTTACCTTGACATATTGTCCTATGTGATTATTAATAACTTTCATTATCACAGGATTTTGAAGAATTATAATAGGATCCCCATCGTTATCATCAACGCATATTAAAGAAAATATTTCTTCACCTGTAACAAGTTTGATTGCTGCGTAAAACTCTTCTCCCATTAGTTTTTTAGCGGTATGTTTACAATATCATAGTTAAAGTTTTCTTCGTTATAAACTTTGATTCGTTCGATTAAATGGTTGAGTGTATAATTTTTCCTTGACTTATAACTGATATCATCGGCAATATCATATAAAGTTGCTTTTGTTTTGTTGTCCCCCTTTCTTAAAACTCTTCCGATTGATTGGAGGTTTCTGATTCTTGATTTACTAGGGGAAGCAAAGATGACATTGTGTAAATTTTTAATATTAATACCAGTAGAGAAAGTTCCGTAAGAAGCAACAATGATTGCGTTATTTTCTTTTTCGGTAATTTCTCTAACTTTTTCTCTGTCCTCTGTATCTACTCCACCGTGTACAAAGAACACGTGACGATTTTCATCGATACTACTATTTATGAGTTCGTATAAAGGTTGACCGTGACCTTCGACTCTTGAAAAGAGAATAAGAGTATTACCTTTAAGATCAAGAGCAAGGTTCTTGATAAACTTATTGCGTTTGTCGTGATTGATAATATACTGAACTTCATCCTCAAAAGTCTCAAATTTATTTGGTGGGTGTTTCAATAGAAGAATATTAATGTCTAATTTAGCAACGTGACCCTTCTGCATCAGTTCTTCTGTTCTGATGATTTTGTATGAAGGACCAAATAAACCTTCTAAAACCCATTTGTGTGTTTGTGTACCATCGAGTGTTCCTGTAAAACCATAACGAAATTTAGCATCAGAAAGTTTTGTCATTATAGATACTAATGACTTAGATTTAAATTGGTGTGCTTCATCTCCAACAACGACATTAAATCTTGAAAAGTATTGACGCGGAAGTTTGTAGATTGATTGCCAGGTTGTAATGATTACCTGAGAGTCTGTTTCTCTTTCTTTTCCTGCGTATATCTTGTGGCAGTATGAACCAACATCCCACCCATAATCTGCAAAATCTTTATACATCTGCTCTACAAGGGATGTCGTCGGAACGACTATCAGAGTATTTTGTCCTTTCTCAACGTAATATCGGACAATCGAATATATCATCAACGACTTTCCAGAAGCAGTTGGAGATATCA
>Ga0315902_10002241_pt1 | contig 30417 bp, 19 predicted proteins | sample LakEriMetagenome_9_FD_203523 | JGI IMG/M metagenome (GOLD analysis project Ga0315902, IMG submission 203523) | Freshwater fungal communities from buoy surface, Lake Erie, Ohio, United States - Buoy 12 MA117 | ecosystem: Environmental > Aquatic > Freshwater > Lake > Lake biofilm | place: USA...
ATGATGATTGTTAGTGTAGCGCATCCTCAACTCAATATATTATTTGGCGACAATATCCTTCAAGCAGAGGCTGCTTTGTTATGGGTAAAACATAAAGCAAACCAAGAATTAGGTATTACTGTAAAAAAAATATTTTTAGCAGGACATTCTCAGGGTGGCTATTTGGTTACAAGGCTAAATACAATGCATCAAACCAATGGTGTAATAGCAAATTCACCAGGGCCTTTAAATTTAGTTTATAGATGTCAATTGGAAGAAAATGGGCAAGCACCTGCAAGTTATCCTTGCAATAATTTAAGAAATGTATATGGAACTACAATTGACAATTCTAATGCCTACCACCAAAGGTCATTACTTAATTTCACAAATGGTTTTAAATCAGATATTTTATTTGTTCAAGGATTAGATGATATGCCAATCCAAATGTATTCTTGGCCAACTTTTAAACAAGATGTATTAAGTTGTACAAATTGCCAAAATCGTCAATTTGTTGAAATACCAGGAGGTCATACTGCAATTTTTCAAAGCCAAACAGCTAAGACGGAATTCAATAATTTTATAAATAGTAGATAAAAGAGAAAATCAAAAGCCCCTGATTTCTCAGAGGCTTTAAGTACCCGGAGCCGGAGTCGAACCGGCACGGTTTCCCACAGGTGTTTGAGACCAGCGCGTCTACCAATTCCGCCATCCGGGCTTGACAGACAAAACCAACAACAGTTGGCTTATCGCGTAAAAAAGCACCACTAAAGTGTTGCTTGTTTTTAAACACGGTGCAAATGTAAAAAATAAAATATCATATTCTAAAAAAATACTCTAAAATATCCTTTCAGAGTTGGATTTAATTTCTAAATTTGCACCTCGGTAAAACGAGCAACAACTAACTAACTACACCCGAGGCACTTCCAAACAAGAGTGCCACTGGTCAAAACAACTAATTACAATGTCGCATTTAGAACCAGAAGCAAAGATATTTGCGTGTTCGCAAAGCGTCTACCTAGCTGAACAAATAGCCGAAAACTATGGTGTTCCGCTTGGTAAAGTTACGTTCTCAAAATTTAGTGATGGTGAATTTCAACCTTCTTTTGAAGAATCAATAAGAGGATTGCGTGTTTTTATTGTCTGCTCTACATTTCCGAGCGCCGACAATTTAATGGAACTTTTGTTAATGATTGATGCTGCGAAAAGAGCATCAGCCCGACACATTACTCCCGTAATTCCGTATTTTGGTTACGCAAGACAAGACAGAAAAGACAAACCGAGAGTCCCAATAGGAGCAAAACTAATAGCAAAACTATTGGAAACTGCTGGAGCTACAAGAATCATGACAATGGATTTACATGCCGATCAGATTCAAGGTTTTTTTGAAATGCCAGTCGATCATTTGTTTGCATCGACTATCTTTTTACCTTATGTGAAGAGTTTGCAGTTAGACAATTTAACAATTGCTTCTCCTGATATGGGCGGTTCAAAAAGAGCGTATGCGTATTCTAAGTTTTTAGAATCGGATGTGGTAATTTGTTACAAACAAAGAAAAGCAGCCAATGTAATTGATACAATGGAGTTGATTGGTGAAGTGAAAGGGAGAAATGTTATTCTGGTTGACGATATGGTTGATACCGGTGGAACATTAGCCAAAGCAGCTGATTTAATGATAGAAAAAGGAGCATTAAGCGTGAGAGCTATTTGCACACATGCAATACTTTCAGGTGATGCTTACGAGAAATTAGAGAAATCTAAATTATTAGAATTAATAGTTACCGATTCAATTCCGTTAAAGAAGGAATCAAATAAAATAAGAGTGGTAAGTTGTGCGCCTCTTTTTGCAGAAGTAATGCATATGGTGCAGCACAACAATTCCATTAGTGGGAAGTTTTTGATGTAATTCAGAAGCAAGAGGAAAGAAACAAGAAAAACTTCAATGAAAATTTAAATTTGAAGTTTAGCACAAGAGTGCGTGAGGGATTGGAGCAAGTATCCTTTTTTGAAGAAAAAGATACTGCGGAAAGCCCGGCCCGAAGGGACACGCCCAATTAAGTATTTTTTATTAATTAATATATTTTACAATGAAATCGATTACGATTAAAGGATCACAAAGAGAAAGCGTGGGCAAGGTAGCAACCAAAGCGGTACGTAATGCTGGAATGGTTCCTTGCGTTATTTACGGAGGAAAACAACCAATTCATTTTGCAGCAGAAGAAAAAGCATTCAAAAGCTTGGTTTACACTCCAAACGCACATACAGTTGTGATAGATTTGGATGGTAAAACTACCAATGCAGTATTGCAAGACATTCAGTTTCACCCAGTATCAGACAGAATCAATCATATTGACTTCTTTCAATTGGATGAAAACAAAGAAATTATTATGGAAGTGCCTGTAAAAGTAACTGGAACTTCTCCAGGTGTTCTTTTAGGAGGTGTTTTGAACTTGAATCAACGTAGATTAAAAGTGAAAGCTTTACCTAAAAATCTTCCTGATTATGTTGAAGCAAACATTTCTGAATTGCAAATGGGAAATAAATTGTATGTAACGAAGTTGCCTACACCTAATTTCAAATTAATGCACCCAGACAATACTGTTGTAGCGCAAGTTAAGATTTCTCGTGCTGCTATGAAAGCGGCTCAAGAAGCTGCAAAAGCAGAAAAAGGAGCAAAAAAGAAAAAATAATTCATTTATTTTTCCAATATCAAAAAGCATCAGTTTTACTGGTGCTTTTTTTTTGAAATCAAATTAGTTTACTTTTACAAAATGAATTGGATTAAAAATCTGTTTATAAAAAATACAATCTCTGAAAACTCAGAAGAAATGAATAAAAAATTCCTAATCGTCGGTCTTGGAAACATCGGAGCCGAATATGTAAATACACGCCATAATATTGGTTTCAAAATAGTAGATTATGTGGCTTCAAAGCACGATGTTCCTTTTGAAACAGCTAAGCTTGGCGCTGTTGCAGAGTTTAGCATTAAAGGAAGAAAGCTGATATTGCTAAAGCCGAATACTTATATGAATTTGAGCGGTAAAGCGGTTCAATATTGGATGCAAAAAGAAAACATTGCCAAAGAAAATGTTTTAGTCATTACGGATGATTTGAACTTGGCTTTTGGCACTATTCGCATAAAAAGTAAAGGAACTGATGGAGGTCACAATGGTTTGAAAAATATCCAGCTTATATTAAATACTTCCGAATATCCGCGTTTCCGATTTGGAATTAGTGACGCTTTTAAAAAAGGTCAACAAGTAGATTATGTACTTGGTGAATGGGACGAAACTGAAAAAGAAAAACTTCCTGAACGATTTGAAATGGCTAAAAAAATTGTAGAATCTTTTGCCCTAGCAGGATTAAATGAAACTATGAACAGTTATAATGGAAAATAAAAAAACCTTTCAATTAGAAAGGTTTTTTTATTTATATGAGAAATTTATTATTGAATAATTAACTTCTTAGTTACAATTCCTTTATCGCTTTTTATATTAATAAAATAAACGCCACTAGTTGGGTTGTCTAAATTAATAAGCTGAGTCAAATTTGAAGATTGCTCAAAGTTGTTTTCATATATGGTTTTTCCGGTTAAGTCATAAACTTCAACTGAAAAACTATTAGCCAATTCTTTAAATTCAATTGTAAAGCTCCCTTTATTAGGATTTGGGTATAGACTAAATTGATTTTCTAAAAACTCCTCGTTAGCTAAAGTATTTGTAGTTAATAAAGGTGAAATAGCGTTGTACCAATTTAACATTCTAGCGGATTGACCTGCAGTAAACATATACATACAAGCATCTTGTACATAGTCCATGTAATTCATGGTTAATTGAGTGAAACCACAAGTTGTTACCGCTTGTCCTGAAACAGCTGGATCTGGTGGACTATCCGCTGCATTGCAATCATATCGTGGTTGATTAGTTGGTGGTGTATCACAAACTCTGTCTCCCGAGGTTAAGCAATTTGCTCCATCACATGCTTGAAAAGTATGCGATAAGTTAAAATAGTGTCCTAATTCGTGAGTTAAAGTTCTTCCTTTGTTATAAGGAGCGCCTGGAGAAAAACCAGTACATGTAGTTGGAGTTGGGCTTAAAGCTGCTCCAAATGCATTATTGTCAATGACTACCGTTTTACCTGTCCCAGGGTTACCTCCAAGTGGAGAATATCCAAGAATTCCTCCTGAAATGTTTGTTACAACTAAATTAATATACCCATTCCAAGTTGTATCATCATTACATCCGTTTGTACAATTTGGAGTCCCTGCAGTAAGAAAATCAGTTCCAAATGTTACCGCTACGCTTCCTTCAGCCAAGCCAGTTCCAGCAGGATGATTTAAAGTAGCAATTACAAATTGCACATTTAAACTTCCTGTATTAGTTCCTGGATAATTACTGCTAACCGAAGCCCAGTTTGAAATATCGACATTTGTACCGTTATAATCTGCATTTAGGATATCTATTTGCTTTTGAGCTAAACGACGAAGACAAGTTTTTACTGTTTCCGTAGCTGCACCAGCAGTAGGAAAATGTACTGCTACTGGAATTCTAATTACCGCATTAGTACTTTTTAATGAATTAGATTCCATTTTTTGTAATTCAACTTCAAACTTATTTTGCTGTTCAAGGTATATTGCTTTTTCAACTGGATTATCCATCATTGTTTGCATAAATACTTCTGAACCACAAGTTCGTTGTTGTGCTAGACCTACTTGAAAAACAAGCAATAAGAAAAGTAATTTTAATTTCATTTTAGTTGTTATTAATTTTAAAAAAGATTTCAAAATTAACTAATTTTATTAAACAACACCATTTTTTCGAATTATTTTCGTTAAAGTTTAACACATTCTGATTTATTCGTGTTTTTTCTGTGAAAATTATTTTATTAAATTTCTAAAACATATTTTTGCAAAATACTCTTTGTTTTGAAAATATTCCATTCCATAAAATCATTCAGTTCTTCTAAACCAACAATTGTTACCATAGGTACATTTGATGGCGTGCATCTTGGGCATCGAAAAATTTTAGAACAAATTGCCAAAAGTGCCAACGTTTTAAACTGTGAAAGCTTGGTGCTTACTTTCTTTCCACATCCAAGAATGGTGCTTCAGGAAGGTACTGAGATGAAACAACTCAATACTTTAAATGAGAAAACAGCACTCCTAGAAAAATTAGGAATTGACAACTTGATAGTTCATCCGTTTGACAAAGAGTTTTCAAGATTAACCGCTGAAGAATTTGTCAACGAAGTTTTAGTTGCTATTTTTAAAATTAAAAAGATAATTATTGGTCACGATCATCGTTTTGGAAGAAACAGAACAGCAAATATTGATGATTTAATCAGTTTTGGTGAATTATATAGTTTTGATGTTGAACAAATTTCTGCGCAAGAAATTAACGAAGTTTCTATTAGTTCAACCAAAATAAGAAATGCTCTTTTGGAAGGAAATATTGAATTGGCTAGTATCTATTTAGGGTATAATTATTCATTAACAGGAATAGTTTCTAAAGGCAAGCAACTAGGTAGAACAATTGGTTATCCAACTGCAAATATCGAAATAGAAGAAGATTATAAACTCATTCCAAACAATGGTGTTTACATTGCCAAAAGTGTTTTAAATGGCAAAACTGTTTTCGGTATGATGAATATTGGAATCCGACCAACAGTAGATGGTACAAAACAAACTATTGAGATTAATTTTTTTGATTTTAAACAAGATTTATATGGACAAAAAATTACGGTTTCTCTTATACACAGAATGCGTGCAGAACAAAAATTCGAATCTCTTGACGCGTTAAAAAATCAGCTAGGTATTGATAAAGCAATGGCAGAAAACTTCATCAGTCAATTGTGATAAATTTATTATTCTTTGCTCTAGTTTTTTATTTCATTTCTTTTTCTGTTAAATAATTAAGTATTGCAAGATATTTTGTTAATTTTGATAGTGTCCTTTCAAATATTCACTTAAATACTTTAAAAATGAAAATAGCAAGAGAGCTTTCTAACGGAATTATCATTTTTGCAGGTATTGCGATATATTTTTTAGTAATAGAATTTTTTGGTTTATCCCACATTCTTTATTTGAGAATGCTTAATGCTTTAATTGTTTTTTATGGAGTAAACCGGACTTTGAAAGCTAATTTTGCCGAAGCAAAATCAGGTTATGTTACTAATTTACTTTCTGCTGGTACAACAGCCATACTAGGCGTTTTATTTAGTGTAGGCGGTTTGCTTTTCTACATTTATTTAAGAGGTGGCGACAATTATATTAATACGCTTTCGGAAGATTTTTTATTTGGTGGAAAACCAAGCGCAAATCAGTATTGCATTGGTGTTTTATTTGAAGGATTGGCTTCTGCAGTAATTGTAGTTTTTGTCACAATGCAACTATGGAGACAAAAAACATCTACCAAAGATTCATAAATTCCTGATTTAAGTTTTACAAAATTGTAACTTACATACAATTTAACTACTTTTGATGCACTATAAAATTGGACCTATGAGCATCACAAGACACAATTGGACAACCGAAGAGATTATTGCTATTTATAACAAACCTATGATGGATTTGCTTTATGAAGCGGCAACAATCCACAGAGAACAACACGATCCTAATGTTGTTCAAGTTTCCACTTTATTATCAATAAAAACTGGTGGATGCCCTGAAGATTGCGGTTATTGTCCTCAAGCTGCCCGTTATCATACTGATATTGAAGGTAACGATTTGATGTCTGTAAGCCAAGTAAAAGCTCAAGCTTTGCGTGCCAAATCGAACGGTTCTTCTCGTGTTTGTATGGGCGCCGCATGGCGAAATGTAAAAGATGGAGAAGAATTTGACCAAGTATTAGAAATGGTAAGAACCATCAATAAACTGGATATGGAAGTGTGTTGTACTTTGGGAATGATAACCGAAAATCAGGCACAGCGTCTTGCAGAAGCAGGTTTGTATGCTTATAACCACAATCTAGACACATCTGAAGATTACTATAAAGAAGTAATTTCCACTCGAGGTTTTGAAGATCGATTGGAAACTATAGAAAATGTCCGTAAAACCAATGTAACTGTTTGTAGCGGTGGAATTATTGGAATGGGAGAAAGTATTGAAGACAGAGCCGGAATGTTAGTAGCACTTTCAACATTAAATCCACAACCGGAATCGGTGCCAATTAATGCTTTAGTAGCAGTTGAAGGAACACCAATGGAAAATGAAAAGCCAGTAGAAATTTGGGAAATGATTCGCATGGTTGCAACTACTCGAATTGTAATGCCCGAAACTCAAGTGCGCCTTTCTGCAGGAAGAACTGAAATGTCACGCGAAGGACAAGCGATGTGTTTCTTTGCTGGAGCGAATTCAATTTTTGCAGGTGATAAATTATTAACTACACCAAATCCGGATGTGAATGAAGACATGAAGATGTTTGAAACACTTGGATTAGTTGCGCAAAAACCATTCATAAAAATTATGCAACCTACCACTGTAGAAGCTGTAGATTCTAAATATCAAGCGTTGGGAGAAAAGCCAAAATGGTCACGTCCCGGACACGCTATTGAAAGAAATTTAGAAGCTTCTACAAAAGGAAAGTAAAATTTAAAAAGCATAAAAAAAGCGTCCCGATTCTAATTTAGAAATCGGGACGCTTTTTATTTAATTTTATTACTACAAAATAACTTTTCTTGAAATCATTACACCATTTTCCAACTTAATCTTCACAATTAATGTTTGTTGGCTCATTGTAATCTTAGATGTTACAAAATTAGTGTTGCTTATTCCTTTTGCAAAGAACAATTGCCTGCCTAATACATCATATACAGTTACTTCTTGTATGTTTTCAACAGAAGACTTAATCGTTAATTCACCATGATTCCCTGCAACAATAACACTATTTTCAATATTACCAAAATCAGGATTCCCAAGAGCGGTGTTTGTAAATCGCAATACAAATCTATCATTGAATATCCCAGCAATAGAAGAAAAACTATATGGGCTTTGTCTTAAATCATAAATTAGATTTAAATCTTTATCTTCCAAATAGATGGGTTGATCGTGTTCAAATAATCCATCAACCGCGGCAATTGCTATCTTATAGTTACCCTCCGTCATAATACGAACTCCAATCGGAACTTGATCATTCTCATCAAAAGGAGTTGGTCTTCCTTGTATTATTAAAGTGTTGTTTTCGGCTAGAGAATAAATATTTTTTTCATTTGCAATATTTTTATAAGCATCATACATTCTGTCTATGCCTATAGTAGCTTCTGGAGTATAACCTATTAAGGTCGTAACGGCTTCGTTGTTCATATCAATTAAATCAAGCCAAATTCTATGTTTATCAACTTCTAACTCTGTAATTGGCGATGAATTTCTATAAAACTGAGTGTTATTATTAATAGCACTAGTTATTCTATCTTTTCGCATTGTATTTTTAAAAATAACAGTTTGACTTGTTGCTAGTCCGTCAACCATACTAATAAAGAAACTTTGCCCTGCTGCTATTTTACCATTAAATCCAGACGGATTAGAACCCAATGAATTGTATGCTATATAATCGGTAGTATTATAATTTGAGGTAGAAGAACTATAAAATACATTACTTACCAATGTTGGAGTAGAGATATTTCTCCATAACCATACAAAACCATTTACAGTTAAATTACTGTTATCTGCTAAAAAACTTGATGCATCAATTGCTGATGGATAAGGGTTTGCAACTAGATTCCAATTATCATCGAGGTTAGTAACCGTGGCAGAATTTATTCCTGTTTGACTTGCTATTGTATTACCGCCTCTTGAAATAGAAGTCAAAATCTGTCCATTATTCGGAACGCCTGTAAAAACTGCAGGGATATTTGTTGATGCCATACCATAAGAACTTGACCCTCTAACAATATAACCTTTTCCTGGTGTCATAGCACCAGACGCTGTTTGCCAGTTTCCTGAAGTACCTGTAGTTGCAGTATTAAGATTACTAACAGTAGGATTCCATGAATATTTAAATCCAGGAGATGGAACAGAATAAATAGTTGCTATATCCTGCCCTGCCACTGGCGAACCCCAGTATACATAATCGTAACCCATAATTGATGAAGCTGTTCTATTGTAAATAATATTACCTGTATTACCTCCATTATAAATGTTAGCACCATTTACAATATCATCATTCTGCACTAATTGGCCGTTATTCCTAATTTCAAAAGTAGCTCCAGATAAAGCAACATTAACTGCTTTTTTAACTTCAATTACTTCATTTGTATTTACCAATAAAGTACTGGCATTTACATTTAAATCTCCATTCATAACAATTGGAGTCGTTAATAATGTTTTTGTCCCCGTTCCAGAAACGGTTACGTTATTATAAGTGGTAAATGCTGTTATGGTTTGACTTGGACCACCATATTCAACTGTGCTTGATGTACCAACCGCTACTATTAATGTAGGAATTGCAGCATTAGTACCTGTAAATCCTTGCGCGTCTCTGGTGATGAATCTTCCGTTTACTACAACATTGGCTGAAACCGATCCTGTAATTTGATTTTCTCCACCGTTATCAAGTATTCCACCAACAGCAACTGTACATAATCCTGTAGTATAAGCAAAATCAATTCTGGTGCTTAAAGTATAGCTGCCTGTAACGGTCACAGTATCAAAATTAGGGACTGTCGTACCTGAAATGGTTTTTGAAATTCCTGAAAAAGTAAAATTGAAAAAACCTGCAGCATTATCCATAGTTCCATTATTGGTAAAATTACCCGAAACTGCAAATATTCCGGTTGTACCAGAACTTGTCCTCAACGTTACGCCCGAGCCAATAAAAAAATCATTGCTGGTGCAGGTTGTTGTGAAACTAGGAACAATAATAAGTAAAGTACCCGAAGTAGATTCAAAACGCAAATGCCCAAAAGTTCGGTTAGTTAAAGAAACCGCGGGAGTTAGCGTACTTGAGCCGCGATATATCATGGTTGATGTTGTATTAAAAGTTGTTTGGTCTAAGAAAAGAGCAACTGCTCTAACTGTATTATGAATATAGGTTCCTCCACTTAGTACGGCAATGCTGGTTCCCGGAACATTCCACCCATGTGCAGTCGTGCTGCCCGTTATACTCATAGTTACGACACCACCGTTATTAATAGTAAGATCTGTACCAGGACCATTATTTACTGTTACTGCTATTGAAGCGCCTGTACAGGTAAGGTTTCCGCTAACAAAAACCTGATCCATGGTTACGGCTGTTGTAGTTGTAACGGTATGTCCTGCTAAAACCGTTATGGTATTTGCAGTAATTGTAGGCGCAGCCAATGCATTAATCCAGGTAACATTATCCAACGAAGTTTCCCATGTACTTGCAACACTCCAGTCTCCTGTTTGTCTACTTCTATAGTTAAGTGATGCCGTTTGGGCCGAAAATTCATTGATTGCATATGGGAAAGCTGTTCCCGTAACTGTACACGTATTAGAACCTATAGCAGTTGTATTTATATCTGTCCAACTCGAACCGTTCCAGCATTGTGCCAAACAATTGCCTTCAGTTCCTGTAACATCTCCCGCTCCTGAAATATAAGTTCCTGCAAACGTATAGCTTGTCGGTGCAACGCCGGATACTAAAACTTGCCAATATCTGGTTAGGAAATCTGCTCCGCTGTTTGAAGGATGAACGGCATCTATTACTCTAACTCCAACTGTTCCCGCATAGGTTCCTCCTGCAAAAGTTAAAGTGGCTGGCGTATATTCGGTAGTTCCAGAATTATCACCTATAGGATAAGTATACGTACCCGAAGTGCTTAATGTTCTTGTTAATTGTCCGCCGGTATCATCTGCTATAACAAAACTAGTCGATCCCGGGGTTCCACCAATACTTGCTCCTGAAGCTAAAGTTAAAATATTTGCTCCTAAATCTATATGCCCATTTGTTAAAGCTAAACTGGTATTTACCGTTAAAGGCGTTCCCAATACACAACCTACAACAGATGGTTGCCTGTTCATGGTAAATGTTCCCAAATTTTGAAAACCGCTGGTAAAACTAAGCGTTCCAATAGTACTTGCTGTCGACCCCAATATTGTTAAGTTAGAAGTCGCACTTCCTTTGAATGTTCCGGCTCCTCCGATAGTTCCTATACTGTTGGTAGCTCCTATTGTTAAATTTCTCCCATTAATATCTATAACATCGTTGGCATTTCCAAAACTAATAACATTTACTCCAGAATTTGAAGAAGATATAACCACATCACTCAATAACTGAACAGTCGTTCCTCCTCCAGAAGTTACAACAAACGGAATCGTTAATGCTGTTGCCGAAGAAACTGTTTGTGTTCCTAATTTTGTAAACCATATCGCTCTATTATTTCCATTGAATGTACCTGCGCCTGTATTACTATAATCGCCTCCTACTCTCAAATCATCTCCTAAAGCAGCGCCTAATGTAAGCGTTCCTGCGTTGGTTACATTACCTATAACCGATAACGATCCAACTGTTGAAGTAGCACCAAAACTAAGAGATGAACCAGCGTCAATAACCAAATTCCCGTTCATTCCTCTAGGTCCAGTGGCAGCATTATAGTAATTTAATACAGTGTTATTGGATATTTGAACATTGTGAGGATAACCTGGTGTCGTCCCAATAGTTGCTATATCCGAAGTCCACTCTAAATTACGATTGTAACTGCCAGTCGTGTTATACTGTAACAAAGAGCTGTTTCCATATATCGGAGCGTTGGTTGCAATTGAACCTCCTGAATTTATTTGCAAGGTTCCGTTAATGGTCGTTATCAAACTTCCCGGATTAAAGGCTTGACTTAATCTTACAATAGTATTTGTATCCGTACTTAACGTTCCTGCGCCTCCTAAAGAAACGGTTAAAAGACTTCCTGATACGGCAAAAACGCCATTGGCGATAGTACTTGTTATTCTTCTGGCGCCTGTACTCCATCCTAAATTACCACCGCCAGTTACCGTTAAGGTTTGTCCGTTTAAATCGATACTAGAAGTAGCATTTGTAGTGTTTAACGTTACGCCATTTACTCCAGAAACGGTAATATTAGTTCCTGTGGCTATTCTTAAATTACCTGTAAATTGAATTTCGATAGTGTTAAAAGTTTCTGTTCCGCCTCCATTAACCGTTACTGTATGTATTGTATTAGCAATACCAGAGCTAAAAAAAACTTTACCTGTATTTGGCGTAAAAAACGCTGTTGAAACTCTATTCCAATTACCTCCAATATACAAACTGTTATTGGTGTTATTAACAAAAGTGCCGCTATTAATATTTAAATCACCGGCCATACTTCTAGTTGCAGCTGGCATGGTTAGCGTCGTTGTGTTTTGAACGGTTACGTTTTGTGGCGCTCCAAGGCCTGCTGTTGGTGGAGCGGTTGCTCCCGTCCATTCAAAACCAACACTCGCCGAACCGCCTTGATTATAAACCAATGTTGAACTGCTTCCAAAGGTTGGTGGTGCATTGACAAACGATCCGCCTGCGTTAATTTGGCACGTACCGTTTAACGTTAAAACACTACTCGTTAATGTTACACCAGCTGCCGTTTGAAAAACCCCATTAACCGTCCTGTTGGCAGTATTCATAGTTAAACCGCCGGACATAACAGTGACATTGAACGGACCACTTGTTGGCCAATACTGATCTGTATTTGCAACCGATACTGTAGTATTTAAAACTAAAGTACTGGCTGCGCCATATACAAAGTTGTTACCCGTAACCGAACCACTAGCATCTAATTGAAATGTTCCATTAACGTTTGTAGTACCATTGTTATTATAAGCAAAAGCGCCTGTTGCTAAAGTTCCACCACTATCGATGGTTGTAGTTGTTCCTGAATTTCTGGTAATAGTTGCACCACTACCAACATTGGTAACGGCATGGCTAATGAGAGCATCTTCTGCACTTGAAGGAATGTTATTATTAGTCCAAGTATTAGCGTTGTACCAATCTCCTGCTTGTTTCGTAGTTCTAGTTAATCTAGTAACTGTTCCTATTAACTCAAAGTCATCTAAACTAAATCTACCTGTACCAGTAGCCCCTCCTAATGATATAACAACTGCTACTGTACCTGTTAAATTAGTAACTGCATTAGAAACATTGGTAACTCCTATTGGAGCTCCAAAAGTAGGGACATCTAAAGCTGGTGGTGTGTAGACAGTTATTCCCCCAATAGTCATAGAAGTTATAGTCTGAGCACCGAGAGCTGTTCTAACTCTCCAAAAATTAAATTGTGTTACAGACATTTGGTAACCCGCAGCTACATTTAAAGTTAACGTAATGGTTGGTGTTCCCGATGAATTTGATAGGGATATTGCTCTACTTGGATTTCCTCCCGATCCAAAAAATCCGCCAGACCAAACCCCACTACTATTAGTCCAACCAGTGCTTGTTAAGTTAGTATCCATGGTGACAGTTGCAGAAGCTCCTGTTACATAAGGATAGTTTGGTGCTTGAAGTTCGGTAGATACTGTTCCAAAATTGTGTCTATAAATTGTTTGTCCATACCCAGATAGGTAACCTAATATAGCAACAAATAAAACAAAGAGTAATTTTCTAATTTTCATATAATTAAATATCTTTTTACTGTATAGCAAAATAAGCATTAAAAGGCAAAGACATATAATCGGTAGAATTGGGACTACAAACTTATGTCTAAATTACTAAATTACAATGGTTTTAGATTAATAAAATGTTATAAATCTTAAATTTGATTATTATTTAATACGAATAAGGCAACTATAACGTTTTAGTTTTGATTTTTCTTAAAAAAGAATAAGAAATTTTATAAATTAAATCTTAAATTTTTTAGCGCTATTTTATTAGTTACTTTTGTTAGTATTGGTCACAACATAACAACATGAACGAAAAGCTAACACACAACGAAGCCCAACTCAAACTAGAATATTATTGTTCGTATCAGGAACGATGCCATCTGGAAGTAGTGCAAAAGTTGTATGACTTGGGGATGAAATCCAACGAGGTTGATGCTATAGTAGTGTATTTGTTACAAAACAATTTTCTAAACGAAGAACGTTTTGCTCGAAGTTTTGCCCGTGGAAAACACCGTATTAAAACTTGGGGAAAAATCAGAATTGTAAATGAATTGAAGCAGCGTCAAATCTCTGTAAACAATATAAAATGTGCTTTATCAGAAATCTCAGAAGAAGAATATCAGGATACTTTTGATAAACTAGCCGAAAGGCATTGGGAAACTATAAGGGAAATCAATATTCAAAAAAAGAAAAAAAAGTTTTGTGATTATCTGCTACGCAAAGGTTGGGAAAGTAATTTGGTGTATGGGAAGATGAAGGATTTGGAGAAAGGGTCTTCGACAGGCTCAGACTGACAATATGCATCTAGATTGTGTCTTCCATAACGATGTCACACTTAGCCTGTCGCAGGGCCAACCATAAAACAAATACAATAAGAACTACAATTGTCACACTGAGCCTGTCGAAGGGCTGCTTTTATCTTCGACAAGCTCAGACTGACAGCTTATCATTTTATTGTAAACCTAGAAAATGCAAGTAAGAAAGTCATAGTCACAATAATCAAAAAGATATAATTAGAAGCAAATTGTAACCCTGAGCCTGTCGAAGGGCTGCTTTTGTCTTCGACAAGCTCAGACTGACAGCTTATTATTTTATTGTAAATCTAGAAAATGCAAGTAAGAAAGTCATAGTCACAATAATCAAAAAGATATAATTAGAAGCAAATTGTCACCCTGAGCCTGTCGAAGGGCAAAAAGTACATTAAAAGTGTATCCCTTAACATTTAAGATTACATAATTTAGTAAGACAAACCCATAACTAATGAGATCTTATTTTGTCTATATCTTAAAATGCAGTGACGACTCATACTACACTGGCTTTACAAATAATCTTGAAAGAAGAATGCAAGAGCATCTCTCGGGGAGAAATAAAGACTGTTACACATTTGATAAAAAACCTCTGAAATTAGTATGGTTTGAAACTTTTAACGATATGCTAAATGCCATTGCAGTAGAGAAACAAATAAAAGGCTGGACGCGAAGAAAAAAAGAAGCTCTGATAAAAGAGGACTGGGATAAATTAGTGTTATATTCTAAAAACTATACTCAATTTGGGTCTTCGACAAGCTCAGACTGACAACTCCATGTTTAATTGTAATTTCGGAAAGTAAAATAAAAAGCACATTCGCGCAACCAGAATAACAACTAAAATGCAAACTACAATTGTCACACTGAGCCTGTTGAAGTGCCAACCCAAAACCTAACGTTGTCACATTGAGCAAGCCTGTCCTGAGCGAAGCCGAAGGGTCGGAGTGGTCAACAAAATACTCACCGCATTTCCGCCAAAACCAACGGCATTTATCAATACGTTTCGAATGGCTTTTCGTGGATTATTTTCTTTAACAAAAGGAATTCCTATAAACTGTTGGTGTTGCATCATTAGTAGCGCCATTTCAACATTTAGCATTCCCGAAGCTCCAAAAGTGTGACCGACTTTCCATTTATTAGTCGTTAGCATTGGAAGTGTTTTACCGAAGACTTTTTGTATCGCTTTGTATTCTGATTTATCTCCTTTTATAGTTCCAGGCGCGTGCATCACTACTACATCCACTTCATCCAAAGAAACATTTTGCAACGCCATTCTCATCGATTTTTGAAAACATTCCGCTTCATCGGTAATGGAAATGCTATGTTGTAAATCGTCTGTGGCATAGCCATATCCGGTAATATAACCTAAAGCATTTTTATGTTCACCTATTTCCAAACAAGCCATGGCAGCACCTTCTCCTAATACCATCGAATTTTTGGTTTTGGTTAAATCAAATGCTTTACACGCCCATTCGCCAAGCTGAGGGTGACAGTTTTTTGGATTAGCATATATTTTCAAAGCCTGCATTTGAGCAATCGTAAACGCGGTTAAAGGTGCTTCGCTTCCGCCTACTAAAAAGCTATCAGCCATACCAGCTTGCATCCAAGCAATTCCGTTTAACAAAGCATGAAGTGCTGTAGAACAAGTTATGGAGTGAGACAATTCTGGACCATTAGACTTTAAATCATGAGCAACCCAAGTGGAAATATTTCCCAAAGTGGTTGTTGGAGAGGCCAAAGTTGGTGTTTTTCCGGTTTCTAAAAATTCCTGATGATGCTTTTCAAAAAGTTGGGTAGCGCCACGAGAAGAACCAATATTAACGCCAAAATTTGAATTATGCCAACCCGCTTTTTTCACTGCTTCTCTTGATGCCATAATAGCGTAAAGAACCGAATTATCAAGTGATTTATATTTTAAATCCGAGTTTCGTAATGCTGCAACTTCTTGTGTTAAACTTTCAGATAATGGTGCAACTAATGCAATAGTTTTACCTATTTGCTTTTCAACAATCAATGATCTTGGATTCAGATATTCTTTCCAAACATTGGTAGTCGCTTTGCCTAATGGCGAAAAAGAAGCGATGGAAGTTATGGCAATAGGTCTTTTCAATGTTTTATTTTATTTAAACGCAAAGGTCGCAAAGTTTTATGCAAAGGTCGCAATGAATTTAATATTTTCGAAAATTGGCACACAGATAAAACGGATTCGACGGATTATCAAGGACGTTTTAAATTAATGTCCAAAATATCTATGTAAATCTGTAGCATCCGTCTATATCTGCGGCTAAATCATTTCGATTACATTTTCAATTGTAATATATACTTTTTCTAATTGTGCATCGGTAATAACATAAGGTGGCAAAATATAAACGATGTTTCCTACTGGGCGAAGAATGATTCCGTTTTCAATAAAGAATTTATAAAGTTTGTTACGCATTGTGCCATAATAACTTTCTTGAGTTTCCGTTTTAATTTCGAGAGCAAAAATGACTCCGAGAACACGGGTTGTTTTTACTTTGGGATGTAATTTTATTTTGGATTCAAAAGCTAAATGCAATTGGTTTATTCTAGCAATATTGTCTTGCATAGCTTCAGTTTGCAACAAATTGATACTTGCCAAAGCTGCTGCACAACCGGTTGGATTTGCGGTAAATGTATGTCCGTGAAAAAGTGCTTTATTTGTATCATCATCATAAAAGCCATCAAAGATTTCCTGAGTAAAAGTTGTTATCGCCATTGGAATTGTTCCGCCTGTTAATGCTTTTGACAAACACATCATATCGGGTTTGTTGACCAAATAATCAGAGGCAAAAGTTTTACCCGTTTTTCCAAAACCTGTCATCACTTCATCTGCAATAGTGAATACTTTGTTTTGGTTGCAAATGGCAATCATTTTATCTAAAACGTCTGGAGAGTACATTACCATTCCGGCTGCACCTTGGCAAAGTGGTTCGAAAATAAAAGCCGCATATTCTTTAGTTGCAACCAAATCCTGCAACATTTTCAAACTTTGCTCCTCATTTACTTTTGTTGGTACAGGAATCCGAACAACTTCGAGTAAAGAACCTTTGAATGCTTCTGTAAAAAAAGTAATGCCACTGCTAGCCATTGCTCCAAAAGTATCACCATGAAAGGCATCTTCAAAAGCAATGATTTTTGTTTTTTTGATTCCTTTATTATAATTGTATTGCAGCGCACATTTCAGTGCAACTTCCACAGCGGTTGAGCCGTTATCGGAATAGAATAGTTTCTTTTGATTATTGGGCAAAATGGTCATTAGCTTTTCGGCCAATAAAACAGCTTTGTCGTGCGTAAAACCTCCAAACAACACATGCTCCAAAGTAGTCAGCTGCTTATAAATAGCATCGGCAATAATTTTATTGGAATGCCCAAACGGATTTACCCACCAAGAAGCAATCGCATCTATATATTGCTTACCGTTTTCGTCCCAAAGCAAAGCACCTTCACCTTTGACAATTGCCGGAAAATCGGCAACGGTTTTGTGCTGTGTATACGGATGCCAGTTATATAGTTTGTCTCTTTCGGAAAGATTCATTTTTTACGAAAATAAAAGAAAGAAGCAAGAGAAAACACTGACGCTCTTTCAAAATTATAGTTGCAAAGATACATTAAGAAGTTTTCTTTCTTCTTGCTTCTTTGCTCTTGTTTCTTATAAAGTTAAAAGGTTTTCACGGAATTTATCAGCATAATAACCTATTACATTCGCATCAAAATAAGGTTCATTGTCAATACGTCCAATGAATTTTGCTCCTGTTTTCTTTAAAATGATTTCTTCAGTGGCTTTGTTTTCATCGCCCGAAAAGATGATGCCTGCAACAGTAATTTTTCTGTTTTGCAATCCTTCAATCGTTAATAATGTATGGTTAATACTTCCTAAATAATGACGAGAAACCACAATCACTTTATAGTCTTTTTGGATTAAATCAACTACACAATCGTTGTCGTTTAGCGGAACAAGAATTCCACCTGCGCCTTCAATTACAAGGTGATTGTTGGTTTTTGGTTCTGTTATTTTATTTAAATCGACAACAATTCCATCGAGCTGTGCAGCATAATGTGGACTTGCTGGTGTGTTCAATGCATAAGCATTAAGATGGAATTGGGATTTAGTATTTGATATTTGGGATTTAACTTTGTGTGTATCACCAAAGTCTAAATCTCCGGCTTGAATAGGTTTCCAATAATCGGCTTGCAATGCTTCAACTACTATAGCAGAAGCTACAGTTTTGCCGACATCGGTTCCGATTCCAGTAATAAATAGTTTCATTTGTGAATTTTATTGTTTTATTATAGGTCAAATGTAATCGCAATATTCTGCTTCAGTTTAGAGTGTTTGTAATGGCGATTTCATTTAATCAAATTCGTATTTACAGTTTTGACATTTGTATTTATGCTTTGCATAGATTGGGAACAGACTAGAAATCCACGAAAACAAAAATGCTAAAAAGGTTTTCCAGTCTTTGATTGACGTTACCATATCAACTTGTTCGGCACCACATTCCGGACATTTTAAAGGTTGATTATCATCATCTACAGAAAAGAGACTCACATCACCCAGGACTTCATTGGCTTTATCAAAATCTTCAGTTTTGACAAACATTTTCACACCGCCAACCGCATTGCTGTATAACGGATTGGAATCGACAATATTGTTGTCTCTCAAAAAAACTTCAATCCCCTGGCTTTCTAATTTACCTTGATAAATGATAGCTTCACTTGAATATTGAAATCGGCGTAAAAATGTAAACTTTTCTTCTTCCATAACTTAAAAAACAAAAGTAGCTAACAATTCCAAGACTTTAGAGATTTCATTTCCCGAATTATAACTATGCAGACAAAACCGCAAACGTTCCTGACCTTCGGGAACTGTTGGTGACAAAATTGGTTTGACATCAAAACCTTTTTGTTGAAGTTGATTTGCAATATTTTTCACTCTCTCATTACCCGGAATGATAGCGCACTGAATCGCAGATTTACTATAGACAAACATAGGTTTCAATCCCAATCGCATTTTTTCCTGATTGAACAAAATGATGTTAGTCTTTAATTGTTCAAGAGCTTCCATTTGCTGTTTCAAACAGCTGTACGATTGCAAAACAGTGGCTACAGCGTGAGGAGAAAGTCCTGTGGAGTAAACAAAACTTCGTGCAAAGTTGACTAAATAACTTTTTAATTCAATACTTCCTAATACCGCTGCTCCATGACAACCCAAACCTTTTCCGAAAGTCATAATTCGGGCAAAAACCTTGTCTTGCAATCCTAAACTTTGGACTAATCCTTCGCCTTGTTCGCCAAAAACTCCGATTGCGTGTGCTTCGTCAATAACTAAATAACAATGGTATTTTTCGGAAAGATTTGTTAGTTCTTCCAAATTTGGAGAATCACCATCCATAGAAAAGACACTTTCTGTTGCTATGTAAACTGTTGTCGGTTGTTGGTTGTCGGTTGACTGTTGGAATTTCGTGATTACTTTTTCTAATTCTTCTAGATCATTATGCCCAAATTTAAAAGACTTTGCATTACTCATTTGAATTCCGTCGCGGATGGAAGCATGACATAATTCGTCATACAAAATGATATCATTCCGTTGTGGAACTGCGCTAAAAAAACCAATATTAGCATCGTAACCCGAATTGAAAATGAGGGCGGTATCAGCTTGATGAAATTGGGCAATAATGTCTTCAGCTTCATTATATAAAACATGATTTCCCGAAAGGAGACGCGAACCTGTTGCGCCATTTACTTTTATATTTTTATCTAGCAGCAATTGATGTGTTTCGTGAAAGATAGTTTCGTTTTTGGCAAAGCCAATGTAGTCGTTGGAAGCAAAATCGATTAGTGAGTTTGAAGAAGGAAGTGATCGTAAAGCATTTTGTTCTTCACGCAGTTTTAGTTTTTTTTCTAATGATTTAGGCAATTTTTCCATCTTTCAAAAATAAGCAACTTTTATAAAAAAGAATTTAATTAAATTGATAATTTAAAGCATAGAATTGAAGAATATTTATAAATTTGGCAACCTAAACCTATAAAAAATGAAAAACATTTATGTTTCAATGATTTTGGCGTTAGTAAGTCTAACTTCTTTTGCTCAATCAAAAAACGTCTGGAAATCAATTAATGATTCAGAAGTAACTTCTCAAAACAAAATCAGAAGAAATTCAAACCCAAGAAATTTCGAATTATTCCGATTGGATTTAAATTCACTAAAAGCAACACTACAAAATGCTCCAATGCGAGATAGTAAAGTCATGTCTAAAGTTATTATTGAGTTGCCCAATGCAGAAGGACAACTTAACCATTTTAGAGTAGTTGAAACCCCATGTATGGAACAAGCTTTGGCACTAAAATACCCTATGATAAAAACTTATGCTGCCCAAGGAATTGAAGACCCAACGGCTGTTGCACGATTTTCTGTTACGCAATTTGGATTGCATAGTATGACGTTATCCGGAGAAAAGAGCACTGTTTTTATAGATCCCTATACTGAAGATAGAAATACTTATATCGTGTATGCCAAAAAATCTTTGGAGAGAAATGGAAATGATTTTATGTGTTTAACAGAACAGGGAATAGATTTACCATCTTTAGAAGAAAAGCAAGATAAAAATTCAAATGTTGTATTAAACATTAATGATAGAAAATTACGAACATATCGTTTGGCCCAATCTTGTACTGCGGAATATGGAAATATTTTTGCAGGTAACGGTACTGACGCCCAAAAAAAAGCCAATATTCAAGCTCAAATGACTATTACGATGACTAGGGTTAATGGGATTTATGAAAAGGATTTATCTATTACTATGGTTTTTATTGCAAATAATGATCAGTTGATTTATTATGGGAGTAACGCTGCTGATCCATGGAATGGAGAATTTAATACACAAACTGGATTTACAATAGACGAGACAATTGGTTTTGAAAGTTATGATATCGGACATAATTTTAATACTTCTGGTAGTGGTAATGCAGGATGCATCGGTTGTGTTTGTAGTACGAATTCTGATCCAAGCTCTGGGTTTCACAAAGGAACTGGAATGACAGGTTCTAATAATCCAACAGGAGATGCTTTTGATATAGATTATGTAGCACACGAAATGGGACATCAGTTTGGAGGATTTCACACGCAAAGTAGTTCAGGATGTCGTTCAGGAAGTGGTTTAACCGAAGTGGAGCCAGGTTCTGGTTCTACTATTATGGGATATGCAGGAATTTGTCCAACAAATGTTCAAAACAATAGTGATGATTATTTTGGATATGTGAATATTAGAGATATTTCGGCCAACATTAAGAATGGAACTAGTTCTTCATGTCCACAAATAACTGATTTTGTCAACAATCCTCCAACCGCCAATGCAGGAATTGATTATGTTATTCCTAAATCAACTGCCTTTATGTTAACAGGTACAGCTTCAGACCCTGATGGAGATGCTATTACGTATAATTGGGAACAAAATGATCCTAGTAATCCAAATTCTGCTTCGGCACCAACAGCTACAAGAGCTGTAGGACCAATGTTTAGATCGCGTCCTAGTTCTACTTCGGCTGTACGATTTATGCCTGCTTTAGCCACAGTTCTATCGGGAGCAACTTCCAATACTTGGGAAGTTTGTCCTTCGGTGGCAAGAGATTTAAATTTCTCATTTACAGTTAGAGATAATAAAGCGGGAGGCGGGCAAACAGCATCAGACCTTATGAAAGTTACGGTTAATGGAACTGCTGGACCATTTCTAATTACAACTCCTAATACAGCTGTCAGTTGGGCTGCAGGATCAACTCAAAGTGTAACTTGGGATGTGGCAGGCACTACTGCAAATGGAGTTAATACAGGTTTTGTAGATATTTATTTATCGACAAATGGAGGAAGTTCATTTCCGATATTAGTAGCTAGTAAAGTACCAAATGATGGTTCGGAAATAATATCAATTCCGAATAGTGTAGGTACTCAAAATAGAATAATGGTAAAAGGATTTAATAACATTTTCTATGATGTTTCTAATACTAATTTTACGATCACAGCTCCTACAGCCGCTTTCTTGCCAGCGTTTAATGGTGTAGCTGGCGAACAAAATAAACCTATTTGTACAGGAAATTCCGCTTCTTATGTTATAAATTATTCCGCTTTAGCAGGATTTTCAGGTACTACTTCTTTCAGTGCCACAGGAAATCCATCGGGAACAACAGTTAGTTTTTCACCAACAACAATTAGTGCTAATGGTACAGTTACGATGACTGTTTCTAACACAACTGCTGCTTCACCTGGATTTTATACCTTAGCTGTTACGGCAACCTCGGGAGCAACTTCTAAAGTTATTAATTACTATTTAGAATTATTTAATTCTGCTTTCCCAGCCATGTCGTTAACATCTCCAGCTAATTTAGCTACGGGTATTGCAACTACAGCAACTGTAATTTGGGCTGCAAATTCTAATGCTTCTTCTTACGATGTTCAATTGGCTAATGACGCTTCCTTTGCGGTTGTTTTAAATACCATTACAACAAGCACAAACAGTTATACATTTACGGGGCTTAATCAAACCAGTAATTATTTCTGGAGGGTATTGCCTAAGAACGTTTCTTGTTCAGGAACCTATAGTTCCCCATTTAAATTCACAACGGGTCAATTAGCATGTGCAGATTTTAATTCGACTAATATACCATTAACTATTTCTGCAACCGGTACACCAACCATCAACTCAACATTGAACATTCCTTCAGGGGGAACCATTAATTCTATTCGAGTTAAAATGAATGTAACACACAGTTGGATTAATGATTTAGTGGCTACTTTAATTAGTCCAACTGGGACCCAAATTAATTTATTTACAAACCCCTGCGTAAGTGATGCGATAGAAGATATTGATGCTACTTTTAGTGACAATGGAATTGCGATAGTTTGTGGAAATAATCCTGGAATTTCAGGAACTGTATTGCCAAATCAGTCATTAAGTGGATTGACAGGTCAAAGTTCAACAGGAACTTGGACGCTTAGAATTAGAGATGCCTATAACGAAGATGGAGGCGCTTTGAATAGTTGGGGTTTGAATATTTGTACTGTTTCAACAGCGCTAGCAATAAGTGATACTACATTAACCAATTTTGTAATGTATCCAAATCCAAATAACGGAACGTTTACTATCAATTTTGAGGCAGAAAACACCAATCCAGTAGAGGTAAGTGTCTATGATTTAAGAGGAAGAGAAATATATACCAGAAGTTATACTAATCAATCTCTTTTTAATGAGTCTATAGATTTAGGAGCTATTCAGTCGGCAATATATTTGTTAAAAGTTAAAAACGGAACTCGTTCTGTAACTAAGAAAATAGTAGTCGATAAATAAAATCAATTTGTACTCTAAAAATTAAAAGTCCAGCTTTAAGTTGGACTTTTTTATAAACGATATCTACTAACCCAGATTACCTCACTGAGATAATATCGGTTTTGGTGTTTAGTGAATTTCATTTGTAACGGCATCTATTTTATAAAGTGGAAAGCTGGAAACAGCACCTAATAAAAAAGCCCAACATTACTGTCGGGCTTTTTTCTTTTATTTCTATTGTATTAATCTGCTAATACAATTACTTTATTGTCTTTCATTTCAATAGTTCCTGAATTGATTTCTAAAAGGTAGTTTTGGTCGTTTATTTTGGTAAACTTATCTTCTACTTCTTTTTTGATATCAAAACTCGCTGCCTCAATTTTTACTACACCGTGTTTTAAAATAGAAACTATTGGTGCGTGGTTGTTTAATATTTGAAACGAACCTACTTCACCAGGTAAAGTTACCGAGGTAACTTCTCCTTTAAATAATGTTGCTTCTGGGGATACTATTTCTAAAATCATATTTATTTAGTTAATAGTTGATGGTTGATGGTTGATGGTTGAAATCTAACAACCAACAACTGACAACCGACAACCAATTACGCTTCCGCTAACATTTTTTCTCCAGCTTCGATAGCTTCTTCAATTGTACCTTTAAGGTTGAAAGCAGCTTCTGGCAAGTGATCTAATTCACCATCGATAATCATGTTGAATCCTTTGATTGTTTCTTTAATATCAACCAATACTCCAGGAATACCTGTAAATTGCTCCGCTACGTGGAAAGGTTGAGATAAGAAACGTTGCACTCTACGTGCTCTTGATACTGATAATTTATCTTCTTCAGATAACTCTTCCATACCAAGAATCGCGATGATATCTTGAAGTTGTTTGTATTTTTGAAGTATCTCTTTTACTCTTTGTGCACAGTTATAGTGGTCGTCACCTAAGATTTGAGCCGTTAAAATTCTTGAAGTAGAATCCAATGGATCCACTGCAGGATAAATTCCAAGCTCAGCAATTTTACGAGACAATACTGTTGTTGCATCTAAGTGAGCAAATGTTGTTGCCGGTGCCGGGTCAGTTAAGTCATCCGCAGGAACGTAAACCGCTTGTACTGATGTAATCGAACCTTTGTTTGTAGAGGTAATTCTTTCTTGCATCGCACCCATTTCTGTTGCCAATGTTGGTTGGTAACCTACCGCAGATGGCATACGACCTAGTAACGCCGATACCTCAGAACCTGCTTGAGTAAAACGGAAAATATTATCAACGAAGAATAGTACGTCTTTCCCTTGGTCTGAACCAGCTCCATCACGGAAATACTCAGCGATAGATAAACCTGAAAGGGCAACACGTGCTCTTGCTCCTGGTGGCTCATTCATTTGTCCGAAAACGAAAGTAGCTTTAGACTCTCTCATTCCTGGTTTATCTACTTTAGATAAATCCCATCCTCCATTTTCCATAGAGTGCATGAAATCTTCACCATATTTTATAATTCCTGATTCCAACATCTCACGAAGTAAATCGTTTCCTTCACGTGTTCTTTCACCTACTCCTGCGAATACTGAAAGTCCACCGTGACCTTTAGCGATGTTGTTAATCAATTCTTGTATCAATACTGTTTTACCAACTCCAGCTCCACCGAACAATCCAATTTTCCCTCCTTTTGAGTAAGGCTCAATCAAATCGATTACTTTAATTCCAGTAAATAATACTTCGGTAGAAGTTGATAAATCTTCAAATTTTGGAGCTTGTTTGTGGATTGGCATACCATTCGCTCCGGCTTTTGGTAAATCTCCTAAACCATCAATGGCATCACCAATTACGTTGAACAAACGTCCGTAAACATCTGGACCAATTGGCATTTGTATTGGAGCACCTGTAGCATTTACAGCAGTTCCTCTACTCAAACCATCTGTTGAGTCCATAGAGATTGTACGAACGGTGTTTTCACCAATATGTGATTGCACTTCAAGTACTAATATTGAACCATTTTTATTAATGATTTCTAATGAGTCATAGATTTTTGGTAGTTCAACATCTTTAGTATCAAATACTACGTCTACTACGGGTCCAATGATTTGGGAAACTTTTCCTATTGCTTTTGACATTGTTTATGTATTTATTAAATAGCTGTTTAGGTTTGAATAAAACATTCTTTTTTCAGAGCGCAAAGATAATTTTTATAACCCGAATAATCAATAATTATTTTATAAAAAAAAGAAGATTTTTTGAATAGCGATTAAAACAAAAAACCATCCCAATTAATTGGGATGGTTTTATATAGTAAATCTAAAATTTTCTAAAGTGAACTCGGAAATAATATTCTGTATTGTCCTAAATTGACTCCTTTGAAGTTTGAACCATAAGTTGCGTTAATAGCTTCTAAGAATTTATTAGCAATTAAAGCATATCCTTTTGGACTTGGATGAATTCCATCAAGAGAGAAAGAATTTCCGGTAACATAAGCAGAAGTCATTGTATATCCGTTATAAACCAATCCTCCAGTTGCTACTTGATTTAGAGCTGTATTAGCATCTACAAAAGCTAATCCTTTACTATTTGCTAATGCTAAAATAGTCGCATTATAAGCATCTGTAGCCGTTTTAACTTCAGCTGTTTCACTTGCTGTTAAAACTGCGCCATCTTGTAATGGAAATGATACACCCCTCACATTAAATGGTGATGGGGCGCCGGATTGGATATTATTAGGAGGTGAAATTAATCCACGAGTGGTTAATAAGATGTAATCTTTAGAACCAGCTGCATTACTAGCATGTCTAGCTTGTCCATAGATACTGCCTAGATATGCTGCTGTTGTAGGTCCAAGAACTGGAGTTAAAGCAGCAGTTATTTGTGTAGAAATATTTGGTAATGACTCATCTATTATTAAAAGTGGATTCGCCTCAATAGTTGCCGGATTACCATCATCTGTTGCTAAAGTTACAAAACGCGGTGGTAGTAAAGCTCCTGCTAGAGCAGAATTGATTCCGCCAAACAATAAATTTAATTGACCGGCATTAGCGGCAGGTAATCCTGGAATAGGATTTGTTGGAACTGAAGTAAAGAATGGAACTGAAGTAACATAAGGAATATTTGCTACAACTCCTTTTGCACCACCGGCTGTTAATTGGTTTACTAAAGTAGAATAAACACTTGAAAACACACTAGGATCAGTAATATCATTTCCGCCATAAGTTGCAGGATTTATATTTCCTAATTGATTTGTTCCAGTTCCTCCAGAAGTAGCATATGATAGCACATCGTTATTTCCAATCCATAATGAAAAGAAAGTAGGAGATTGGGCAACAGCATCAGCTAAAACAGTTGTTCCTGGACTTGATGCGAAACGAACAAAATAAGGATTTGATGCCCCTGAAGCTACTCCTGCTAAATTTCCGTAACCTGGCGCTACCAAATGAAAACTTTTTGCTCCAGGAACTCCCATATTGTTATATGGTCCAGTCAAAATATTGCTTACTTCCGTAGTTGTTGCGCCTGAAGCAGGTGTTGGAATATTTCCTGGTGCCAAATATAAACGAGGCCCTTGAATTTGAAATCCGCCTAATAATAAACCTCCTACGTTATCATTCATAAATGGGGTTCTGAATTCTCCTCCTCCAACTAATGCAAATCGTTGTGAAAGAATATTTGGATAGGAACCTTCCTGGCCAGCAATAAATAGAGCACCATCACTAAACCCTGCTGTTAATGAATTGCCTAAAGAAACATATTTTGAAAAATCCGCTGTTCCTGCCGTTAGTGGCAAACCGTCTGATGAATTAGTATCTATTCCAGCTTCATCATCACTACTACATGCTACAAAGGTTAACGAAACCAATAATAGCCATTTGAAATTTTTTATCATAACTTTTAAATTATATATATTGTTATTGATTATTATGGATTAATTGTTATTGAAGCAAACCATTGTTGTCCAATAGCTCCAGCTCCGATTACTTGGATATAGTCTTCTCCAAATAAATTGGTAGCTCCTACTTTTAAAACAGATTTTATTGTTGGAATAGCATAATTGATTTGAGCGTCAAAAACTAGGTTCTCTGGAACCATTCCATCAGCAAATGAAGCTTGCCACAAATATTCACTATTATATCTTAAGTTGGTATTGAATCCGAAGTTTTTAAACAATTTTTGATTTCCTAACGACGCTTTTACTCTGTGTTTTGGAGTGTTAAAACTTGGAATAAAACTTGGATCTTTTGCTTGGTCAAATGTGAATTCAGCATAATTATAATTAGCACTTAATTCAAAATCTTTATACACTTTTTTAGACAAACCGATACCGAATCCTAAAGAAGTTACTTCTGTTTTAGAGTTGTTGTACACTTGGTATACCCTTCTATCACCATTTGAGATAGCCGCAACTGGAGCATAAGTTGCCAAGTTAGCAGGGTCAAATGTATTCACATCACCATAATAAGGAGTCATAACTCTTGATTGATTCAAGAAGTCATTGTAAATATTATAATATCCTGTAATATCCACTGTTAAATCATTATTAATAACCGAACGATAACCAACATCAAATGCTTGTACTCTTTCTGGTTTAACTAAATCAATTTCGGCAACATCTAGAAGTGCTGCTGCGGTTGGTAATGGTTGTCCCGCTGCAACTGCTGCAGAAAATGCTTGTACAGATGTTAAAGTAAACGAGTTGCCATATGCTTCAACTCCTGATAATGTAGCAGTAGCATTACCACCGTTAATTGCTTGTCCTGCTGCACTCACAGGTAATGTTTCAACAAATCTTGTTAAGTTGTCCGCTGCAGAACCAATCAAAGCGAATGGTCCTAAATCCAAACCAATATAAAGGTCTTGAGTAGTCGGGTTTCTAAAACCAGTTTGATAAGACGCTCTGAAATTATGTTGTTTTTTATCTCCGGCAGAGTAAACAAATGATACTCTTGGCGAGAAAAACCCGTCAAAAAGCTGCGCTTTATCATATCTAACTGACCCAGTAAATTTTAATCGATCGTCTTTCATGAACTTTTTCTGAATTTGCGCATACGCTCCAAATTCACTATATCTAATTGGGCCATCAAAATCAGTAAAAATAGTTCCGTTAGAATTTAATTCATATTGTCTTGCAGATCCTCCAAGTTGAATTTCAGCAAATTTGATTATATCTTTAAAATTATAATTCACATCACTGTGATATATTTTAGATTGGTCTTGAAATCTAGAACCAGTTGTTAAACTAGGGTCAGCAGAAATAGTTGCTAAGGCATTATTAAACTCAGGAGTTCCTGGTAAAAATCTACCATTATCTGCAGTCGCTCTACCTGCTGCATGCGCTTGGTCTGGGGTTAGTCCTCCGGTAATTGCTCCAAGAAAGCCTGCGGCATATTGTCCAAACCATGTTCTGTCATCTTTCCATGCTCTGTTAACATTCCATGCAGCAAAACGCATATCGTATGAATCTCCTGCATTTTCAGCTGTTATATAACCTCTTGCAAAATAATTTTTTCCTTTGAATTCTAGTCTTGTTTGATTCATAAAGAAGTTTTTCAAGGAATATCTATTGGCTCCTTGATAAATAGTATTTCCTAAACCAACTTTATGTTGGAAAATGATTTCATTATCATCAGCCCATGGTTTAAAGTGTAGAGAGAAATCTGCTTTTACGCTTTTTACTGTATTATCATTTAAATCTTGCTCTCTGTAACCTGTTCTGGCTACATTATAATTTGGTAATAAATTAACAGCGGCAGGAGAAATCAAACCTGCAGCCGCCAAGCCAACACCGACACTTTTTAAGTTAGTAGAAACCTCATCTCCGTATAAATTCAATCCATCATAGTTTGGATTTACTGATGAACCAGTGTTGTTAACCGTTAAATCTCTTGTGTCGCCAGCAATCCATTCAGTAGCTCTTAAGAATGAGAAGTTAGCTTTCGCTGCAAAATGAGGTGTGAAAGCATGAGCAGCTCTAAGACCAAAATCCCAATAATCATTCGTTCCTGCAATTTCTTGCGTTGTTTGACCGTATTTAAAGTAGAAGCTTAATCCTTGATTAGTAAACGGACTTTTACTGTTCATGAACATGATACCGTTAAAAGCATTCGCGCCGTATAATGCTGAAGATGCTCCCGGAAGAAGTTCTACGTTTGCTACATCTAATTCAGAAAGTCCAATTAAATTACCTAAGACAAAGTTCAAAGCAGGAGAAGAGTTATCCATACCATCAACTAGTTGCATAAATCTTGTATTTGCTACCGTTGCAAAACCTCTTGTATTAACGGATTTGAATCCTAAACTACTCGTATTAAAATGCACTTCTTTAAGGTTTTCTAATCCATCGTAGTAACTTGCTGCTGTAGTACTTTTAATTTCTTTTAAGCTCATTCTTTCGATAGTTACCGGAGATTCTAAAACTCTCTCAGGAGTTCTAGATGCAGATACTACAATTTCATCAAGCTTGGTTTCTTCATCAGATAAAACTGCAACAATCTTTTGATTGTTTGATGAAACACTAACTTTTTTTGCCCCAAAACCAACGCTTGAAATTTCAAGGTCGAATGGTGGTTTTTTGTTAGTTGTTAAACTAAAATTTCCATCGCCATCCGTTACTGTACCTGCGCTATCGCCAGCTACTTTAACATTGGCACCAGGAATTGGTTCGTTCTTACTGTCTTTTACCGAACCCGTTATTGAAGTTTGCGCATAGGTTATGCCGCAAAAAAACAATGAAACGATAAATAAATAAATCTTCATTTGGTTATAATTTTGTTGGT
>Ga0315902_10002245_pt1 | contig 30400 bp, 30 predicted proteins | sample LakEriMetagenome_9_FD_203523 | JGI IMG/M metagenome (GOLD analysis project Ga0315902, IMG submission 203523) | Freshwater fungal communities from buoy surface, Lake Erie, Ohio, United States - Buoy 12 MA117 | ecosystem: Environmental > Aquatic > Freshwater > Lake > Lake biofilm | place: USA...
GGTGCCAGATACGGGTGATCGGCGGCAGTTGGTGCGACGATACGCGCATGCATGTTCCACGCCTGTTAAAAGTGTTGGATATGAGCGGATTCAAAGCTGACGACTTCAGTTATTCAGGAGTTAACAAAGCCAAAAAGCCACTTAATGGCAACGGACCCGCTGCGGGGATGGCTATTGACCGCGTACCGTTGATTATTGTATACCGCAATGGCGTCGAAAAAGGCCGCATTGTGGAAACGCCCCGCAAGAGCATTGAGAGCGACTTGCTGGACCTGTTGCGCTGAAATTAAAAAAGCAGGATGCCCAGGGCAATGATACCTGCTACTGTGGTTCCGGCGCCGGTCAAAAAGCCACCCCAGACTTTACGGGATTTGATTTTCCTGGCTTGGCGCGTATAGGCCTGTCTGTAATCAGGACTGCTTCTGTAAAGCGCTTCATTGGGCACATTCAGATAATCATAGCGCGGAGTGGTGGACGCCATGGCAGCAGTGGCTATCACACCCGGAATCAAGTAGAAAACCGGGGCTGTAAGCCCGATGACGATAGATGCGTTCCGCGGCCGGCTATAGTCGTAGTGTTGTTGGGCATCGTTCATAGCTTTCTGTATGAGCACATCGCTACCCATAGATGCTGCGGTGCTATCGGCAGCTGCTACTGCTGCATCTGAAACCGGTGCCGGGGCCTCCTGAAATACAACATTGGAACCCGTTTCGTATACCAGCTTTAGCAGCAAGGCCTTGTTGATTGAATACAGCGGACCAGACTGGCCCCATGGTATATAATCCACATCTACGCGGTTGATGGTTTTCACGCGGCAGCGGATCATTTCACCATTCACCAGCCACAGGGTATCCTGAGCCGGAAGCAAGTTGGGCAGACTCAGCAAAAAGAAGCCCGCCAAGAGCCCTTTGGCACGCAGCTTTTTTTTAGTATATGAAGTCATAGGAGTTGGGTTCGAGGTTGAGGGTAACGCCTTTGGCGTTGGTTTGCAGCTTTTGTCCGCGGAAACTGCGGGTCAGCATTTGGGGTGCGACAAAAACAGCTGCCTGTTCATTCAGATTGAACACGGCCCAGATGCTGCGACCGAAGTACTGGCGTTCAATTGCCAATACACCAGGAGCGGATTCCAGAACACGGATATCACCGAACATCAGCACCGGATGGGAGCGCCTGAATTTCACCAATCGCGCCATAGCATCGCGGTGATCGGTTTGAACGGAACTTAGTCCTTCGAATCGCATAACCCTGTGATTGTCCGGAGGTCCGCCACCAGGCATTGCGATTTCATCGCCATGGTAGATCCCAGGAATTCCAGGCAGGGCACAGCATAGCGCGAAGAGGCTTTGCAAGCGACTGAAATATTTTTCTCCGCGGTTTTGGATATCGTGATTCCATCCGGCCTTGGAAAAATCTTCATTGGGATGAAGGCTTCCGTCTGCGAGGGAAATAAAGCGCGGCAACCATTCGCTGCCGGTAGAATGGAAACGGATTTTCAAGTTTGTAAAGGAAGCGATGTATTGGGTTAGCAACTCCGAGGCAGATGTGCTGCTCGCCTTGAATGCGAAGGTACTGAATGCCAAGGCGTAGAATTCAGGGCTATTGTATGCTTGTGCGTGGTAATGACTGGATACCTGGTTTGTATTCGATTGAAAACTGCCATCGAAACCTATTAGCAGTTGTCTGCCGTTTTCTTCATTGCCAAACCTCCGCACAGCAGAAGCTATTGCAGCGCTTTGTTTTGCCGAAGCACTTGATCCAGTTTGCATCCAGACAGCCGCATTGAATTTGCGGAACCAAAACAATGCTGAATCTGAAGACAGCGTTGTTGTGCTTCCATCTTGGCGGAACAAGGTGGAAGGAGGTTCCAATGCCATATTTAAACCGGCGGATTCAGCCTGTTCCAGCAGCTGTTTCAAGGCACCTTCACTACCAAAGCCCGGCTCTGATTCTACAGCTGAAACGGGGTATCTTCCATCAAACGCTGTTGCAATACCATTCGGACAATTCTCCGCAGGAAGCAGACCTTCCATATTCCGGACGACAGGAGATATTTGAAGGAAGTTGATTCCCAATTCGCGGAAGTAGCCATCGCGGATTTTAGACCCAATGCCGGCAAAGTCTCCCCCACAAAAATCTACTTTGGGATGTGGCAGGGAACGGGAAGGTGATTTGCGGTCATTGGTAGGATCGCCGTTGAAGAATCGATCGGTCATCAACTCATACCGCACGGCCGCTTCCCACAGTTCGCCGGGAATTGACGCGGTATCCACCGGAACTTTCCCTTTTATCAAAGGTATTTTGCAGCTGCCTGTGATGCGGTTGTCATTGTAAATCCATACCCTTAAGTAGCTAATCGGGACTTTTTTAGCGTCTTTGGGGATTTCGAGTCTCAAAGCACCGTCTGCAGTATCGAACGGTATTTCGATGTTATTCCAAAGCGCGATTACTGACTGTGGTGACAGGTCGCGCGACAAGCGAACTTGTGTTCCGGTAAATGCCAGGGTTCGGCAAGTATTTCGATTGTCTTTGCGCGGATCAGCGGGAATGAGCGACACCATGCCCATTCCCGGCCAGAATATTGAATCCGCATTGGACGGGTCCCTTCGCAATGGCATCCCATTGGCCTGGAAGGCGTAGGCTTGAATGCCCTCGGGGACTCTTGTTGTAAAAGTCCAACGACCTTCAGCGAAGGCTGTAGCTTTGGTTTCCGAAAAAGAAGTCACCAAGTTGACCGACGTGTAAAGTTGATCTGGGTCATGCAACGTAAATGTTTGACTACGGTAAGACCGACGGATCAGTGGCAAAGTATAGGCAAATCCAGCTGACCAAAATTGCATTCGGCCAAGTGGTGGAGCGTTGTCGGATGCACGGATTAACAGGGAATCCATCCCTTTTACCCAATTGCCTTGAAAACCTGCACTGAATGTAACGCTGTCCAAAAGGTTCAAATCGCTCCAATACGCGCCGAGGTAAACCGTCTGAACTCCGGCATACACTTCAAGCGGCGCAAAGGGAATGGACTCGATAATTTTTGTTGGCATCCGCCATTGCAGGCCTTTTTCGCAGCCACCCAAGACCAAAAGGCAAGAAAGAATGGGTGTCAGAAAGGGATGCAGGCGTGCCATGATCGGAAGCCGCAATTTAAACAGGGCTGCTGACTTCCGGAAACCGGAAAATCAATCCAGGTAAAGATAAAATGGCCTTAACAATGCCTGTATTTCCTTGCTGTAGGTTCCATTCTCGAATAGGCGCAAGTTGCTTTCAGTACAAGCAGGTTTGGTATTTATATCTTGTCTTCGCATCGCGATCATCCAGCGGTGAGGCGTTCGGTCCTGGTTATGACTCAACCGGCAAATGGATATCGGAAAGACATTCCTTACTGCAGCTTTTTCCATCCATACACTGGCTTCTGCCGGCGGTAGAATGAGGAAGAGTTCACCGTTCATACGGAGTAAACGAGCAACTGCATCCAAAAAGCCATCGACGGAGAAAGTATCTGAAGCATGTCGGGCCATGTTTCTGGGCTTGTTTTTCGCCGGCAGGGCATTGAGGAAGAAAGGCGGATTGCAAACGATGGTATCATAAGGTTGACCATCGTCAAAGGTCAACACATCTGCAAGTACAGCCCGGAGCCTGCCGGCGAAAGGCGACTTAGCGAAGTTGAGGGCTGCATCCCGGTATGCGGCCTCTTCCAATTCTACTCCGGTTATCTCCAGTTGCTGGAAACGCTGCGCCATCATAAGGGCGAGCAATCCGGTTCCGGTTCCGGCATCCAGCACACGACCTGTCGGCGGAACGTCTATCCAGCTTCCAAAGACACATGAATCGGTTGTCACTTTCATGGCGGCGCCGTTTTGCTCCACATGGAACTGTTTGAAAGTGAATCCGTTCACTTTCATTTCAAGGGGTATCAAAAAAGGAATATGCTTTTTGTTGGAGGTCTGCACCTTGCATCACACGAGCGCCTGACTTATCGAGAAAAAGAAGGTGTGTGCAAACAGGCAACAAGACATGGTGATCATGACTACTGACAAAAATGAGTTTATTCAATTCACCGGCCCAACGAGAAAGAAGACCAGACAGTTCGTTTCTTGCTGCGAAGTCGAGAAAAGCCGTAGGCTCATCCAGCAGTAACACCGGTGTATCCTGTGCCAAAGCACGGGCCATCATGACCCTTTGTTTTTCTCCATCGCTTAATTGCTCGAATCGTCGGCCAGCTAACTGCGATGCACTCAGACCATCAAGGTATTCAAACGCAAGCCGCGCCTTTTCTCTAGGCCGCATGCTTCGGTGAAAGAGTCCGGTTTCAACGATTTCCAAAGCTGTGAACAAAGCTGCATCAGGCTTTTGAGTAAGCACGAGTGAAAAGATTTTGCTGCGCGAAGCAGAATCCAGGGTTTGGGTGTCGGTTTTTTTCCAAAACATCTGCCCGCCACGAGGAGGCGCGATACCCGCCATGGTGCGGAGCAGGGTGCTTTTACCGGTTCCGTTCTTGCCCCCAAGCATCCAGATTTCACCCGGCATGGCTTGCAAGTTGATAGGATGCACATGCAAGACTTCCGCACCGGGATAGCCGGTCAACAGCTCTTGCATTACCAGTCCTTCAACCATGCAGCAAAACAAGTTCTTTTATCCCACTTTTGCCCTGTGAACCTGCGCTTATGCAACAACCTGGAACGATTAAGCCAAATGGCCGAAATAATATGGCTTCACCATTATCCGGCTATAATTGGCTATACACAGACAGCATATATGCTGCAACGCAATTACAGCCTGGCATCGTTGAATGAACAACTCACAAAAGATCAGATGTTTTATTGGATAACCAATGAAAAAGATATTGAAATAGGTTTTTTAGGTATCAGCCGGTTGAAAAGCGACGGATTGTTTATTCACAAATTCTACATACTTCCAGAGTTTCAAGGTAAAGGTGTTGGCAAATCTGTTTTTCTTTTGCTATTAGCGCTCTACCCGGAAATTCGTTCAATTACATTACAAGTTAACCGACAAAATTATAAGTCTGTTAATTTTTATTTTTCCGTAGGCTTTAAAATCATACAAGTAGCAGACTTTGATATTGGCGAAGGTTGGCAGATGAACGATTTTATCATGGAATGGAAAAGAAATTGAATCACCCTTTCAGGATTCCGAGTTTATACTCGAATAACATTGCCATTTGCCGCGCCTTCTCTTTCCATGTTTCCACTACTTCGCCTTCATAGTTTTGATCCAAGGCATTGAATAAATACTTCAACCATGTTTCAAAATGTCCGTGTTCCAAATTGAGACGGGAATGCGGCTCAAATGCACTACCCTTATACGGATGATCTTCGGCTTCAATGTTGAGTATGAAGCTCCAAAAATGGTAGATACGCGGCATATGGTCAGGCATGTTAACATGCTGGAATCTTGAGCTGGTGTAGGGGTCTTGAAGCAGCTGGCGATAATGCTCATCTACAATGGACTTAATATCGTGGTAGGAAGTAATAAATTGTTTACTTGTCATTGGACGAAGAACGGGAAATTGAATTGTTGTAGGAATGATTGATATCATCGCTGTTAATGACGGGCAACCTCGGTTAATACTCAGATTAGTCTGAAGCCTCCACTATGTATGGAAGATTCCATGCCTTACTGACGAACAATGCGAACATTTGTTCAAGTTTTTCAAATCCACTGTAGCGCCGGTTGGTAAGGTAGCAGAACTCGCCCACGTAGTTCCTCATGTACCTTGTCCATACGTAGTGGTGAATGCCATCCAGGCTGCGCTTGGCGTTCACTTTCATGATCTCCGTGTACCACAACTTCCTGCTTTCCGGGTCATCTTCGAACCAGGGGCGAGGGCGATTGTCGAGACTGCGAATGCTGATGTTCATGCCATTTGGCAGCACATCAGCGCTTGTCGGTGTGGTCTTGCGTGAAACCGGATGGTGATGATTGTAAGGCATGTCTTTCAAGGATTCCGGACGCATTGATATCAAACGCAAGCGCCCGCCCTGCGCAAGTTTGAACCATGGATGCCATTCCGGAATGCGCAGATTAAGACCCCGTAATTCGACCGGCATTAGTTCCAGCTTTTGTCCTTCTTCATTGCGGACAGAGCGTTGCATTGGCTGAGAGCTCTCTGATGCCGTTTCTTTCCCCACTGGTTCCGGAACCGCCGGAAAATCTGCTGTGCCTGCTGTGATATGATCAAGCATCGCATACCAATCCACAAGGTCGGCCATCATCACTTTCATCTTCTGCATCATTAACCAGATAGGCCGGTAATGCCGGTGGCCCAGATGGCGCTGTACCTGCATGGCCGAAATGGATTTCTTCTGAAATGAAAGCACCGCAATGGCATAGACCCAATAATGAAAAGGAAGTTTAGAATACTCCAGGAGTGTCCCGCTGCGCAGTGTCGTCTCCCATTTGCATTGCTTGCATCGGTACCTGAGTCGAGACGGGAGCCACAATTGGTCGGATGAACCGCAACGGTTGCAATAGACACCGTGCTTATCCCGAAATTTCTTCCACAAAAGAATGCATCTTTCTTCTGTGTTGTAAGTTTTGATAAATGTAAAAAAGTCCATATCTAAAATAGCTATAATGCAGGCGCAATATAGACTTTCCGCACATACCCTCAAAGTGGTGTGGCAAGCATCCGACTTATCTGGCCCAAAATTATACGCTTATAAACGTTTAATCTTTATATATACTCACCACACAAGTAAAGCTATCACACCTTTCTCCTTCCTGACCTACTTTTACACCATGGATTTCTCCGATGTAAAAAACATATTCCCTCAACTCGAACCTGAGCTTTTATCGCATTTTAAAACCCTTGGCCAAATCCGCATCTACAAAAGCGGTGAAACACTTATGAAGCCGGGGCAATACATAAGGTCTTCCATGCTCGTACTCAATGGACGTCTCAAAGTCTTTCGCGAAAGTGATGAAGGTGCTGAATTCCTGGTCTACTATCTAGGCCCGGGCGAGGCTTGCGCTGTCAGTCTTGTATGTGCTGTCAAAAGCGAAACCAGCGAAATCGGGGCTCAGGCTGTCGAAGACACCACTGTCCTCACGCTCCCGCTCGACCTGATGGATAAGTGGATGACTGAATACCGAACATGGTATCAGTTTGTGCTTGGAACCTATCGCACACGTTTCGAAGAATTGCTCATGGTAATAGATCAGGTCGCCTTCCGCAGTCTGGACGAACGACTTGAATTCTACCTCAAACGAATGGCCGACGGAACGGGCAGCCGCGACATCTTCACCTCACATCAGGATATTGCACGCGACCTCAACTCTTCCCGCGAAGTTATTTCCCGCCTGCTCAAAAAGATGGAACAGCGAGGACTCGTGCAACTTTACCGAAACCATATCGAATGGAAAGGAGAAATGCATGACTAACCCGCTCGATAAATCATTCTGGGATCAACGCTGGCAGAACGAACAAACCGGTTGGGATCTTGGCGTGCCTGCACCTGCCTTGATCCTGTTCTTCGATCGCCAATATATTCCCAAAAACGCCCGCATACTCATTCCCGGTTGCGGTAACGCATGGGAAGCAGCAGCACTTGCTGAACGTGGTTTCGACAACATTACACTCTGCGATATCTCGCCTACACTTTGTGCAAAACTACAGAATCGCTTCGCCGACAATCCCGGAATAAAAATTATCTGCGCCGACTTCTTCAGCCTGGCCGAATCCTTTGACCTTGTAATAGAACAAACCTTCTTCTGTGCCCTGCAACCAGAGCTTCGATACGATTATGCAAAACAAATGGCAGCCATTATAAAGCCCGGCGGATTGCTTGCCGGACTTTGGTTTTCAGTTGAATTCCCTTTCGACGGCCCTCCATTCGGGGGGAACCCACACGACTATATCCGGCTTCTCGAAAACGAATTCGATATTCTTGAAGCCAGACCTTGCGATGATAGCGTAAAGCCCCGTCAAGGCAACGAATGGCACATAGTAGCCCGCAGGAAGGGCTAAGTGCCGGTAATATCAGAGGTGTCCTCACGTTCAGCTGCACTGATCAAATCTCCAAGCCTGCATTCCAACGCCTTCGCAATCCGCTGCAATACCGAAATCGGTGGATCGCCCTTCCCCGATTCAATACGTGAATAATTCTGCTGCGTCATACCCGTTTTCGATGCTACATACAACTGACTGTAAGCCAATGCTTCCCTCCTTCTTCTGATCTGATGACATATTTTGTTCATGCTACATCGCTTAATAATGCACATTTATATACACATGGTTAATCTTATGCCAACCAACAGGAACAAATATCCACACAAACAACCACTGCTGGTTTGTTTAGCATAAAATAAAAGGACAGGCGGATAAGTAAATCACCCGCTCAACCTTACTGCCCATCAGGGCCGGGAAAACAATCGCTTAGTCCAGCTTGCGCTTCACCAGCTCAAGCTTGTAAACCTCCAGGTAATCACCTACTTCGATATCGTTGAAGCCCGCTACCTGCAGACCACATTCGTAGCCCTTGGTCACCTCTTTTACATCGTCTTTGAAGCGCTTCAGGGAAGAAAGATCGCCTTCGTGCAATACCACGCCATCGCGCAATACCCGCACCTTCGCGTTCCGCTCTACCTTGCCATCCATTACGTAAGCTCCGGCTACTGCTCCAACCTTGGAAATACGGAATACATCGCGCACCTCCACGTTGCCTATCACCTTCTCTACGGTCTCCGGACTCAACATGCCCTCCATTGCCATCTTCACTTCTTCGATAGCCTTGTAGATGATGCTGTAATTGCGGATATCGATCTCTTCATGCTCAGCCAGCTTGCGCGCTGTGAGACCAGGACGAACGTTGAAACCGATTATGATTGCGTCGGATGCAGAAGCAAGCAAAACATCGCTCTCTGTAATCTGCCCTACGCCCTTGTGGATCACATTCACCTTGATCTCTTCGGTGCTCAACTTCAGGAACGAATCGCTCAATGCTTCCACTGAACCATCCACGTCGCCCTTCACAATCAGGTTCAACTCCTTGAAGTTGCCAATAGACAAACGCCTTCCAATTTCGTCGAGCGTGATATGCTTCCTTGTGCGCATGCCCTGCTCGCGTACAAGCTGGAATCGCTTGTTAGCCAGATCCTTGGCATCTGCTTCTTCGCGCAAAACAATGAACTGGTCTCCGGCTGTCGGTGTCTCAGAGAATCCAAGCATTTTTACAGGAGTGGATGGCGGAGCGGAATCAACCCGCTGACCACGCTCGTTGAAGAGCGCCTTGACACGCCCATAATAAGGTCCTGCCACTACATTGTCTCCAACACTCAGTGTGCCCGTCTGAACCAACAAACTGCACACCACACCTCGGCCTTTTTCCAGTGTTGCTTCCACAACCGTGCCTTTAGCAAGGCGATCAGGATTGGCTTTCAATTCGAGCATCTCGGCTTCAAGCAATACTTTCTCAAGCAGCTTGTCCATGTTGATACCCTTTTTTGCACTGATTTCCTGGGCCTGGAACTTTCCACCCCAATCTTCAACCAGTATATTCAATTGGGCCAACTGCTCGCGAATACGTTCAGAATTGGCACCATCTTTATCAATTTTATTGATGGCGAATACCATCGGTACACCGGCAGCCTGTGCGTGGCTGATGGCTTCACGCGTCTGCGGCATCACACTGTCGTCCGCAGCTACTACGATAATCGCGATATCTGTCACTTTCGCACCACGCGCGCGCATCGCCGTGAAAGCTTCGTGACCCGGCGTATCAAGGAAAGTTATCTTACGACCATCAGGCAATGTAACCTCATAAGCTCCGATATGCTGGGTAATACCTCCCGCTTCACCGGCAATTACATTCGTGCTGCGGATATGGTCGAGCAATGAAGTCTTACCATGGTCTACGTGACCCATTACCGTTACAATCGGCGGACGTGGCCGCAAATCTTCTTCGCGATCCACTTCTTCTTCCACATCGATCTGGCTGTCGGCATCTACAAACTCTACCTCAAAACCAAATTCGCCTGCCAAAAGCTGAATGATCTCTGCATCCAGGCGCTGGTTGATAGACACCATTAAGCCCAGCGAGAAACACGCTGTGATTACCTGGTTAACACTCACATTCATGAGGCTGGCCAGTTCGTTTGCCGAGATAAACTCGGTTACTTTAATGATACGCGACTCCTGACGGCGACGTGCATCTTCCGACTCCATACCGGTGCGTATGCGGTCGCGCTTGTCTTTTTTATGCTTGTCTTTCTGACCCCTGCCTTTTCCGCCGCTTTGAATGCCGCGCATCGTGCTGCCGATGTTCTTGCGCACCTGCTCCTGCGAAACGGTCTTGGTCTCACGGTTGCCTGGGGCTGCAGGATTACTACCACCGGCCGGATTCTCCTTCACCTTGTCAATACGCACCTTCTCGGCACCAATTTTCTTGCGCGGACGCTTGCCCTTCTCACCGTCTGCCGCCGATTTACGCGGCTGCTCTACCGGAAGAACAATCTTGCCCTTGATATTTAACCCGCTGATCTTCTCAAATCGGGTCTCAACCTTTTCAACCGCATTTTCTTCGACGCCTGGTGGTAAAGGTGCCTCAACCTTGGGTTCAGCAACCTCGACAGCGGGAACATCCGTTACCGGAACAACCTCTGCAGGCCTTTCTTCTGCTACCGGAACTTTGACTTCGGGTTTCTTTACCTCGGGCTCCTTCACTTCAGGTATTTGTGCAATCGGAACCTCTTCCGCCTTCGGATCTTCTTTTACAGGCGTTTCTTTGCTCTCAACCACTGGCCGCTTTACTTCTGCAGCTGGCTTCTCCTTTTCCTTCTCCTTCTTCTTAGGACGGGCTTCCAGGTTTTCTATCCTGCCCAATACCACCAGACCCGGCAAATCATCCTTGCGCGGTGCCTCCTCAACCGGCACAACCGGCGTTTCCACTACAGGCACAACCGGTACCGGCTCAGGCTCAGGAACAAATACTACCTCAACAGGCGGCGGAACAACAACAGGTTCAACTTTCTCTTCAACTTCCTCCTTGCGCGGCAAGGGACGGTTCAAGGTCTTCAGGCTCGGTGGTGGAACCGGCTTGTCTTCGTTCTTCTGTTTCTGGATTTGGCGGGACTCCTCGCGGATTGCCTTATCTTGTCTGAACTCGGCAAGCAACACCTGGTACATCTCATCGCTGATTTTCGCGGTGGGCTTGTTTTCCACCTGAAAACCTTTTTTCTGGAGATGTCCCACCAGGTTGGCAGTGCTGATATTCAACTCTGCGGCAACTTTGTTTAATCTATACTCTTTATCCGCCATTCCCGGTTAATCTCGCAAAATTAGCCCCAATTTTCTGCAATACCAACATGCATAGACAAGCAAAAAGGGAGGTTTTCGGCCTCCCTTCTGCATTTCGAACGTTTTTGTCCTTATTCGAATTCCGATTGCAGAATCTTTTTGATCTCTACTATCGTCTCTTCTTCAAGCTGGGTAACACGAACCAGTTCCTCTGTGCTGCGGCGCAATACGTCGCGGGCCGAATCGCATCCCACTTTCTTCAACTCGTCGATCATCCACTGGGCAATCTCGTCGTTGAATTCGTCCAGTTCCACATCGCTGTCGTCGTCTGCGTCTTCGGTTACTCGGTACACATCAATCTCGTAACCGGCCAGCTTGCCCGCCAGTTTGATGTTGTGACCGCCTTTGCCGATGGCAAGCGAAACCTGATCACTTTCCAGGTAAACCTCAGCCCGCTTATTCGTTTCATCGAGCTTGATGTTCGTGATTCGCGCAGGTGAAAGTGAACGCTGGATCAACAGCGAATTGTTCGTGGTATAGTTGATAACGTCGATGTTCTCATTGCGCAACTCCCGCACAATTCCATGGATTCGCGATCCCTTCACGCCTACACAAGCACCTACCGGATCGATCCGGTCGTCGTAGCTTTCAACAGCCACTTTCGCCCTTTCGCCGGGCTCGCGTACAATTTTCTTGATGGTGATGAGTCCATCGAGGATTTCAGGCACTTCCAACTCGAACAGACGCTCCAGGAACTCAGGCGCGGTGCGGGAAAGCACTATACGCGGACTGCCTTTGTCCATCTCAACCCGGTTTACAACCGCGCGCAGCGTATCGCCTTTGCGGTACAAATCGGAAGGGATCATCTCGTTGCGCGGCAGCACAAGCTCATTGCCCTCATCATCCAGAATCATAAGTTCCTTTTTCCAGATCTGGTACACTTCGCCGCTGATGATCTCGCCGATTTTCACGCTGTACTTGCGGAATACCTCGTCTTTCTCCAGCTCAAGAATCCGGTTCATCAGCGCCTGCCGCGCATTAAGGATGCTGCGGCGTCCGAAATCGTCCAGGAAAACCTGCTCTACCGCCTCTTCCCCTACTTCGTAATCGGGTTCCAGGGCACGGGCCTCGGTAATGCTGATCTGCAGGTTCGGATCTTCCACCTCACCCTCCTCTACGATCAGGCGGTTGTGAAACATTTCAATATCACCGGTTTCGGTGTTGATGATGATGTCAAACTGCGCGTCGGGTCCGTATTTCTTGCGCAGCATGCTCTTGAATACGTCTTCAAGCACGCGGATCATGGTGGCACGGTCGATGCTCTTAAACTCTTTAAACTCCGAAAAGGAATCGACGAGATTAATGCCGGGCTCCACTGCTTTTTCTTTCTTGGCCATGGGATTTGAATGGGTTAATGCGTAGGGTTATTTTCCAATATGTACCCGCAACTCTTTGATATCAGACCAGGCCAGAACAGCGGGTGTGCCCGGGCGGCCTTTCTTTTCCGAAGGAATTTCCAACTCCAGTGTTTCGGCTTCCAATGCCTTGAAAACGGCTATAAGGCGCTCGCCATCCACCTTCAGGATGTCCAGCTTGCGACCAAGATGCTTAGGCAGTTGGCGCAACATCGTCAAGGGCTTCTCTGCCCCGGGAGATGACACCTCCATCGTAAACTGCTGTTCGCCGGTATCCAACTCGTCCACTCGCCGGGAAATGGCCCGTGAAACTTCACCCAGCCGCTTCATATTCAAACCGCTGTCTGCGTCGATATGAATGCGAATCAGCGTTTCTGTGCTGTTCGGATGCACCCCGACAACAAACATATCTGTGCCTTCAACGGCTTCTTCCGCCAGTTTGCGCAATATTTCGCTGATTCTGCCCATCGCTGTGCCAACAAAAAAGGGGACTTTCCGGGTCCCCTTTCTTTTGGAAAGTGCCGCAAATATACACCGAAATTTCAAATAAGGGTCCGAACTTCCCGCGAGAATATATTTGCCCAACATGGCACCGTTTTCAAAGCACCTACCATTGCTCGCCCTGCTTCTGCTTGCTGCCTGTAAAACCCAACAAGTGCCGGATTACCCCAACGGCATTCCTCCAAAACCCAATGCCGCTACCCTCCTCGAATACAGCAACGACAGCAGCAGCCTCTTTGCACAAGTGCTTGCCTTTCACCCGGAATACACCGCATTTCAGTTGCGCATCGAAGGCAACAACCAACCCGCCGGCCGCCCTTGGCATCTTGAATTGATGGCCGATGCACTGGCCGATGCTCCGGCTATCCTTAGCGCTTTCGAACCACAAGAAACAAGACTTAACAAGCACACGGCACTCTGCATGAGCCGACTACTTAGCGATAGCCTCAACCATCAGGGCAACGCGCAGGTCTCAGTCGAAAAAACCATCAAAGCCTTCGAAGCCACCGGCGATTCTCTCTTGCTCTTCCTTCCCATCCTGAATACGCCTTTCAAAAAATTACGCGATCAGAATTGCCTCATTGAATACAATGGTGCTCAGCGGATCGTTCCCACCGGAGTCTGGCAGGAAAAGCGGGCCCACCTGCGCCTGGGGCCACCATTTCCGGATGGGAGTCCGCAACTGATCTACGCCTGGAACGATTTCGCCGGCCACAACATGGGCCTCGCCCGCTATTGGCAATTCGACAGCCTGCCAGTACTGCCTCAGTTGTTTCCCGGAAACCATTTGGATTATCAGTACTATCGTCCGCTGAAATCTGACGACGGCCGTTGGGAATACCGCAGCGATACCTTCCGGGTTCAGTTTTTCCAAACCGATACCGTGCTGCGTGCCCGGGTTTACCTACTGAGCCGCGGCCGCCTTGCTTCCGGCGATCTGACCGACTTCTATTTCAATCCGGCCAACGCAAAAAGCAGTTTCAGCCAGGTTTCACCCTTCCCGCCCCTCGGACTTTGCCTGACCGATTCCATGATTCCACAGTTGCTGGCCGATGCATTCACTTCCTTCCCTTCCGTTTCAAACAAAAAAATACTCCCGGCAGCCCTAATGCTCAATCCGCAAGGCAACCACGTCTGGGAACATTCCTGTTCAGTAAATGGTGTGCAAACCCAACTGAACGGATTCCGGGTGCAAAGCGACGACCATAGCCTGGATGCCAGCTTCATCGTCTTTCGTCGGACGCCCTTCGTGTTGTCGTATCGGGAAGGTATGCACCATTTAGAACTCATCGGTGTTTGTGCCGGCAAAAAAGGCTGCGGAAAAACCAAATAAACATAAAACTTCCTCTTCGCTTAATTTTGTCTCCATGCGCTGTTTCCCCCTGCTGTTGTCAGCCGCTTTACCGATAGCCTGCGGACCGGTTAAAACCCTCACCGCACCAATAATTACCGAACGCCTGTTCAATTCAACTTCAGGCCAATTGCCGGCGCCTAACGGAACAACGGTTTATGTGTATGAAGTCGAAACGAATGCCGATCGTTACCAATTCCAGGTGCAGGTGCTACACAACGGCGAAGAAGGCAGAACCTTCAACTTCGCCATGAGCACCGAAAATGGCTTACATGGTCAGGTAAGCATAGCGGCACAAGCACTTGATACTGCCCATGCCCAGCTTAATTACTTCAGCAGCGCATCTTACGAACTGGAAGAGGCTGCCAGCGTATGGTGGAGCAAAACGATTTACAATGAAATCATGGCCAAAGGGGCCAGCTATATCGCCATGAAAAAGCCAGACGTGCTGGATTATGGTATGCTCAATGCAGACGGCACAGCCCAGATCCGACGAATCGATAGCCTCCCTGCCATCACCAACGGGAAGAACTTTTTATGCGAATACAATGGTGATGCTGTAGCGATCGAAGCAATTTTTGCTGAAGGAAGCTGGAAAGGTCAACCTGTACAATACGCTGTGCTTCGCGATTCAGCTTTCCCCTTGATTCTATATATGGATATCGGCTTCCGCATCCGCCTCAGGCAAATTTGGCAACTGGATGAAATGCACGACCCGCTGGCACTCAAAACCGGATCGGTGCTGAAATACGTTTACATGCACCTCGATTCCGTAGCGCATGAAACCTACGATTATGTAGACGACACCTTACTCATCCGACTCAACCGCTTCGATGCAGCCGGAACAGCCGGCGTATGGGCGCTTTACCGCAATACACCCGAACAGGCAATGGCCAAAGGGACCTGCCTGAGCCTTTTCTCGCAAGGAACCGCCGATTTTGCCTTCTGGTCAGATCCGCAGAACTATTGCAGCGCGAAACCGGCTGCCTTCAATGGGAATTGCCAGGGCTGGTGGTTCAGTAACCCGCTGCTGGAATCGCTGTTTATGCCCGGTAACCTTGCAGGATTCCATTTCAACGGATTCTCGCGTTATGAAACCTGGCAAATCAAAGCCGATGAAAGCGGTATGTTCCCAAGGAGAATAGAAATAAGTGTAAACGGCGCCGATATTCCCTGTTTTGCCCACCGCATTGTGCCCGCAGGCAATATGTCCGAAGCATTCATGGAATTCCTTCCTTGCAAAGCCAATCCGATCCTGCTGCGCTGGGATGCCGGCGGGTACCAGGGATTATGGCTTCATGCGGTCAGCAATCCCTGAAAAACAGTTTATGGCAATACCGTGCAGCGGATGATTTTCACATCGCTTGCCGGACGGTCGTTCTTGCCCTTCTCAACCGCTGAAATCTTGTCCAGCGTTTCGAAGCCTTCCACCAACTGTCCGAATACGGTATAGTCGCCGTCAAGCATGGGGGCTCCGCCTTGCTGTTCGTACAAGCGTTGTACCCATTCCGGATAATCCAGCTTGCGCTCCTGGCGGAACTTGCGCACCTGCGGTTCGATCTCGGCCATCATGCGTGCAAAAGCCGCCTGGTCGCCCGATTGCTTATACATCTGAAAACGCACCTGGTAGGAATCATTGGCCGAATCGTTCAGGAAGCGCGTGGTGCTGATATTCCTCCTGAATTCTTCAAGCTGCGGACGGTCGATCGGACGACCCGAAACGATGTAGAACTGGCTGCCCGAGCTGAGCTTGTCCGGATTCACTTCGTCGCCCTGCCGCGCAGCAGCCAGCGCCCCGCGCAGGTGGTAGAGCGTATCTACAATTTCAGCCGGCACGCGGATAAATTCGCCTTTTGCATCTTTCAACCCCCCCTGGCCAAGCGACTTGTCAGGCGCCGCATTCTTCGAGTCCGGATCGCCTCCCTGGATCATGAACCCGGAAATGACACGGTGAAACAGCAGGTCGTTGTAAAAATTGTTTTTCGCCAGGCGGATAAAATTCTCCTTGTGCTTCGGTGTCTGGTCGTAAAGCGCGACCACCATGCTTCCGAGCGTGGTTTCAATTTTTACTCGGGTGAGACCTTTCAGTGCATTCGTGTCGGGCCACACCGGCAAAGGTCCGGATGGCTTCACTACGGCGGGGTCAGGCTCACCTGTACCATACTTCTTCTTGCCCGTGCAGGCAGGCAGCAGCAGCCCGATGGCCAACATCCCAACGAGGCTGAAACGCAGCAATTGCATATATTTTTTTGTCATAGACGGAAGGATTAATCCAGTAGGTTTTCGCGTTCAAAATACTCCACTACATGCTGTCGTAGCATGGTCTCCTGCTCAAAGATGCTAATGTTGGGCAAGGGGATGGCTTTCTCCCATAAGGGCCAACCATCCTGATCCACCCCTTGAAGTGTATAGAATCCACTGTAGCTCAACAGCTTGCACACTGCAATATGCATCAGATTCACTTTTTCTTCTTTGCTGAAGTTCTTCTCAGGCAAAGCGCCCAGCTCCCGAATACCAATCAGAAACAGGATAGCATTCAGATCGGGCCTCTGTCCGAACTGCTTTTCCAGCCTGGCTACTACCTGATTCCAGCGTTCCCGGGTTTCCTGTTCCACAAGCGCGAAAGTAAGACGCAGAGGCCAATCCCCGGCCCTGTGTTAATTTTCAGTTAGATTTGCACAAACATGGCCATTAACCTGCTATCACAACTGCTTGCACAGGGGCGTGAATTGCGCGACCTGGTGGGCTTCAATCGCAGGAAAGCACTGCGCTTTCAGGAGAGCCAACTCAAAAAACTCCTCTATAACGCACGCAAAACTGCCTTCGGCCAAGCCCATGGCTTTGAAGAAATCCTGCTGGCAGGTGATGTCTACGCAGCCTTTGCAGCCCGCGTTCCTGCCGGCGACTACTCGGCCATGTACCCGTGGTGGCAACGCGCCTACAACGGAGAAAAAGATGTAACCTGGCCCGGTCAGGTGAAATTCTTCGCCATGAGCTCCGGAACTACCGAAGCCGCTTCCAAGTACATTCCGGTTACCCGCGACATGATCAAATCGATCAACCGCACCAGTGCGCGCCAGGTTATGTCCATCCTGAAGACCGATCTCCCCAAGGATTACCTCGCCAAACAGCACCTGATGATCGGCGGCAGCACCGACCTCAACTTCAATGGCACCGTTTGGTCTGGCGATCTCAGTGGCATCACAACCTCCCATATCCCGGTCTGGTTCCAGCGCTTTTCCAAACCCGGCAACGAAATCAAAAAACAGCGCGACTGGCATGAGAAGCTGTCGCTCATCGTTAACGAAGCGCCCAAATGGGATATCGTGATGATCGCCGGCGTTCCGGCCTGGATCAAGATGCTGTTTGAGATGATCATCAAACAGTACCACCTCAACTCTATTCACGATATCTGGCCCAACCTGTCGGTCTATGTGCACGGTGGCGTGGCCCTCGAACCTTACCGCAAAGGGCTTGACCGCCTCATGGGCAAGCCCATTATGTACTTTGAAACCTATCTCGCCAGCGAAGGTTTCCTCGCCTACCAGTCCCGCATCGACTCCGGTGGTATGCGCCTCAATTTCCGCAACGGCATATTCTACGAATTCGTTCCCTTTAACCGAGAGAATTTCAACGAGAACGGCGAACTGCTGCCCAATGCCCAAATCATTTCCCTGGCCGATGTTAGCCTCGATACGCCCTACGCCATCCTCATCACAACCTGCTCCGGAGCCTGGCGTTACCTGATCGGAGATACCATCCGCTTCACCGACCTCGAGCAATGCGAAATCAAAATTACCGGACGCACCAAGCACTTCCTCAGCATTTGCGGTGAACACCTTTCCGTCGATAACATGAACCAGGCCATTGCGCGGCTGAGCGAAGAGTTCGACGCCCCCCTGCCCGAATTCACCGTCAAAGGCATTCCTTACCAGGGCTTCTTCGCCCACCAATGGCATATAGCCTGCGACGACCCGGAAGTCGAAACCGAAGCCCTCAGCCGCCGGCTCGACGAATTGCTCTGCGAACTCAACGACGACTACGCCATCGAACGTCGGCATGCACTGAAGGGAATCGTAGTGAATCTCGTTCCGTCCAATACCTTCATCGACTGGATGGATCAGCGCGGTAAACTCGGTTCCCAGAACAAAGTGCCCCGCGTGATGCCCGATGCCCTCTATCAAAGCTGGCTCGATTATCTGGACCAACGTCACGGAAAACCGGTTGCTCATGGATAAGCACAACCCGGCACTCGAGAACCTGCCCATTGAAGACATCATCGCCGGCATCCACGCCTGCGACCGGCAGCTGGCCGATGCAGTCGGCGAAGCCCTGCCCGCCATTACGCGCCTCGCCGAAGCAGCCAGCCTTTGCCTCGAAAAAGGCGGAAAGCTCTTCTACCTCGGCGCGGGCACCAGCGGCCGCCTCGGCATCCTCGACGCCAGCGAATGCCCACCCACTTACGGCGTGCCGCACGACCTTGTGAACGGTATCATCGCCGGAGGCGACACCGCCATCCGCCGTGCAGTAGAATTCGCTGAAGACGATACCCAACAAGGCATGCGCGACCTGCTCGCCGCCGGTTGCACCCCAAAAGACTTTGTGATCGGCATCAGCGCCAGCGGCACCACACCGTATGTGCGCGGCGCCTTGAAACAATGCCGCGATCGCCAAATCCAAACCGGAAGCATCTGTTGCCGGATCCATGTACCCATTTCCGGCATCGCCGAATTCCCCGTTGAAGTCGATACCGGCGAAGAGTTCATCCACGGCTCAACCCGCATGAAGGCCGGAACCGCCACCAAAATGGTTCTCAACATGATCAGCACTGCCTGCATGGTCAAAGGCGGCCGCGTGCTCGGCAACAAAATGGTCGACATGCAACTGAGCAACAACAAGCTCATCGAACGCGGAACCCGCATCCTCATGGAAATCGCAGACCTGCCCGAAACCGAAGCCCGCGAAACCCTGCTCCGATACGGCAATGTCCGCAAAGCCTTGGAAAGCCTGCGTCGACCCTGAAACGTCGACCCTCGTGGTCGGCCTCCCAATTTCTACGTACCGTTGCTTTTTTGGCGAGCCCTTTCCCTGCGGCCGGGCCGGGCTATCCGCTGCAAGTCCTCACCACCTCATGCTTCGGTGGCTCCGGGCTTTCCGCTGCTATCCCTCTCGCGGCGCGGTGTAAGACCAAAACGCGCAAACAGAAAAAATACGCTGATACAAAAAGCTGACTTTTCTGAAACCGCTTAAACACTTGAATTCGTTAAATTCGTATTTCGTGTTTGTCGAAGGTTCCTGATGGTTTTGGGCATGTCCGAATACCGACGGCAAATCGACTGAACACGGTAAAACACCCGAAAATCAGCAATAAGAAATGGCAACCTTGCATCCTACATTCATTACAGACGAAAACGGAGAAAAGCTCTCTGTGGTAATTCCGATTCAAGAATATTACCAACTCCTAGAGGACTTGGAAGAACTCGAAGACATCAAATTGTATGATGAAGCGATTGCCGCAAATGAACCTTCTGTATCCATGGAAGAAGCCTTCGAATGGATTGAATCCAAACGCAAAGAAGAGAAGTAAATGGCCTATCGGGTTACCTTACGAAGGCCGGCAATGAAGGCCATTGAAAAGGTCAATGAGCCTTATTATTCCTTGTTAAAAGATGCCATTCAAAGTCTGGCCGACAACCCCAGACCAGTCGGATATATAAAACTAAAGGGACGAGAGGCATATCGAATTCGCGTGGCTGATTACAGGATCATTTACGAAATTTTCGATCAGGTTCTCCTAATAGATATCATTCAATTAGGCCACAGAAAAGATATTTATAAGTAAGTAATGGCAGCGAAGTGCAGTCGCGACTCTTTACTTTCAGAAAAACAGGAGTTCTCGAGCCTCAACGCAACCTGCAGGGTATCAGCAACCCACTCAATCCTCCAGCGGCAGCAACTCCCAGGTCTTATCAGCCAGCAGCCTGACCTTCGCCTCACAACGCGCAAAAGGCATCGATCGTCCCCATTCGCGCGGCGCCACCATGCTGATGGTAAACCCACCGTTTTTGCGCTCGTAGAAATAATAGACATTGCCAATCACGGGCTCAAAAGGCAAGCCGGCCTCGTAAATCCGACGGCTCACTTCCAACCTGCGCTCGATGGCCCGCACCTGTTCCATGATCAGCTCGGCCTGCTTGCGCAATAAATCCATCTGCTGCTGCGCCTGATAGGTCATCGCTTCCACGGCGACTGCAGACAGCTGCCGCTTGTCGATCGCAGCAATCGGCGGACTGCTTACGCTCAGCGCATACGGCGCAAAGGAGGCATCGCCTTGATAAATGGCTTCGCCTGAATGTTGCTCTTCTGGATTCATGGACGGTATATTCCTAAGATGAACAAACGGAATGCCCGCAGGTTTGACCCGTCAGGATGGAAGCCAGCCTTTTTGCCGCATCAGCTCGGCAATCTGCACCGCATTTGTGGCTGCACCCTTGCGCAGGTTATCCGCTACCACCCAACAGTTCAAGGTATTCGGCTGCGAAGCATCGAGGCGCAAACGGCCCACAAAAACTTCGTCTTTGCCCTCTGCCATAAGCGGCATTGGATACAGACCGGCTGCAGGATCGTCTTGCAGCACCACGCCCTCAGCCGACGACAGAATCTGCCGCACTTCGTCTATTGTAAAAGCGCGCTCAAATTCGGCGTTCACGCTCTCGCTGTGGCCGCCCATCACCGGTAAGCGCACCGCCGTGGCGGTTATGGCCAGCTCTGGCAAAGCCATGATCTTGCGCGTCTCGAGGATCATTTTCATCTCCTCCTTCGTATAGCCATTGTCCATGAACACATCGATCTGCGGAATGATATTGAGGTCGATTGGGTGCGCATAAACCGGCTGCACGGGCACAGGTTCTGAAGGATGCATGCGGTTATGCGTCTCGGCCCGCAGCTGATCCACCGCCTTGTAACCGGTTCCGGTAACCGACTGGTAGGTGCTGACAACCACGCGCTTCAATCCGAACGCGCGGTGCAGCGGGGCCAATGCAACCACCATTTGTATGGTGCTGCAATTCGGGTTGGCGACGATGAAATCGCTTTCCTGCAATACGGCACCGTTCACTTCGGGTACAATCAGCGGAATACCCGCTTCCATACGCCAGGCAGATGAATTGTCGATCACCCGCGTGCCGACATCGCGGAAACGCGGAGCCCAGATACGGCTCACATCGCCGCCGGCTGAAAACAGCGCCAGATCGGGCTGCATTTCCAGCGCGGCTTCTGCCGTAAAAACTTTCCAGCTGCGGCCTGCAGCCTCCACTTCACGTCCTGCCGATGCAGCCGAAGCTACCGGAATCAGCGTATCAAATGAAAAACCGCGCGCTTCCAGCACCTTCAGCATGGCAGAACCCACCAGGCCGGTGGCGCCAACTACTGCAAGCTTCATTTTTTGCCGGTCTCAGCAGGAGGCTTAATCGGTCCCTGATGCGGATCGTGATTGGGCTTTTGCTGCTGCTGAACCGGATCAATTACCGGTGTAGGATATACTTCCTTGATTTCTCCTGGCGCTATTGGGGCTACGTCAGCCTGAGGAGTCTGCTTCTGCAGGGCATCAAACAAAGAGTCTTTTACCTTCGAATCGAGTTCGTTCATGGAATCTTTCTCCTTATCAGAGAAACTCGTCTGGTTCGAATTGCAGGCGCCCAGGGCCAGGAGGGCAATGGCTGCGGTTAAAATGGTTTGGCGCATAGGAATAACTTCATGCAAATTAACTGCATGCAGCGAAATGTATTGCCTCCCCGCGCTGCAAAATTGCAAGAAGCTCCCGGCGCATCAGTTTGCCATTGTCGCTGAGCGGCCATTCAACCGTGAAATAGAGCGCCTTGGGTGCACTGTAGCGCTGCACGGTTTCACAGATTTCCTTGATGCGCGGCCACTCCGGCTCAAAAGCTGCACCCTGTACCAGCAAGGTACAACGCTGCCCGAGTTCTACATCCGGAACGCCAATGAGCGCAAACGCCCTGCCTTGCAAGAGCCCGGAGGCCTGCAAGGCAGCTTCCACCGGTTCAGGCGCAATCTTCACGCCGCCGCTGTTGATCACATGGTCCAGCCGACCGATGATGCGCAAGCTGCCATCCGGAAGCCATTCCGCCGCGTCGCGGGTATGCAGCCGGCCCAGATCGGGGAAGTCCTGTAAATCGATATACAAATGCCCGTCTTCCGGGTGGATGCCCGCTTCCACCCCTTCCAACAGGCGAAAACCTACAGCTCCGGCCGGGCGCAACGCAATGTGCGAGGCTGTTTCGGTCATGCCGTAGGTATGGATGAATCCGACACCGGCCTCCTGGCATGCCTTTTCCAAATCCGGATGTACGCTGTCGCCGCCGAGCAAAATCACACGGAAACGGCGCAGGCGCTCGATGCCACCGGGCGCATGCAGGCCGGCAAACAATTGGGCCGGTGTAAGCGAAACGATGCTGAAAGGATGATCGGCCGGCAAAGCGCTGACCGGATCAACCGAAGGCGCATGCACCGTCATCGGAATCTTCCAAACCAGGCTGCGGATCACTTGCATAAATCCCGCGGTCTTGTCGAGCGGCAGGCAGATCAGCTGATGGTCTGTCGGCCTGACTGCGATTGCCCGGCCTGTTTGCGCTGCGCTCCAGGCAAGCAATGCCCGGCTGTGGTGGATGATCTTGGGCGTTCCGGTGCTGCCGGAAGTGGTGAAACTGAATCGCTGTTCACCGGCTTCCCAACGGCGCGCGATGTCGTCGGCCGTATCAGGCATGCAACCAGAACTTCACCGCTTCCATGAACTGCCCGATATCGTCGTGCGTATTGTAGATATGCGTGGAGATGCGCAGGCAGTTCACTTCGTTCTCCGGCACATAACGCACCGTAATCTGCCGTTTGTTCAATTCGTCCTGAAACGCCTTGGTGTCCTTCTTTCGGAATCGGAAGGCCACCTGGGCACCGCGCGAAATGTCTTCCACCGGAGTCAGCATCTCGATGCCGTCGCCCAGGGCCAGCAGTTGCTGTTGCAGTGCGCCCGACAAGGCCTTCACCCGTGTTTCGATATGGGCGGTTCCGATGTGTTGCTGGAAAGCGATGGCCGCTTCCACCCCTTTGTACAAGGCTGCGCTCTGGGTTCCGTAGAAATAGCGGTGGGCACTGGGCACGAGTCCCTTCATGGCCGGCTTTTCCTGGATCATGCTCCAGCCGGTATCACTGTAACCGCCTACGAACAAGGCTTCCAGGCGATCCTGCATTTCACGCCGCACGTAGAGGAAAGCCGTTCCTTGTGGCGCCAGCATCCATTTGTGGCAGCAGGATGCATAGAAATCGCAGCCGATATCGCGCAGGTTCACCTGCAACATGCCGGGCGGATGCGCTCCGTCGATGAATGTAAAGAGCCCTTTGGAGCGCGCCAGGCTGCAGATTTCCTTCACCGGCAAAACCTGACCGATGGTGCAGGGAATATGCGGAAGGGCAATCGCCCTGGTCTTTTTGCCGATGGCGCGGTTCACATTTTCCAGCGTTTCAGCCGCGGTTGCGCCGAGCTGCACCGTTTTTACCACGATACCGTCAACCCGGGCGCGGTTGAGCCATGGCAGGGCATTCCCTACGTGTTCATGCTGCGTCATCAGCACTTCATCGCCCTTCTTCAGCGGCAAGCCCCAGGCCACGATATTGATGGCTTCGGTGACATTGTGCACCAGGGCCAGTTCTTCCGTGCCGGCACCGACAAAGGGAGCCAGCGCATCGAGCACTTCTTTTTCGCCGCCGCCGTAAACGGCATTCCGGTAGGTATGATCCAGCGAATCGTGGATGGCCTGCAACACGGGTTGCGGACAAACGCCCATGGTTCCGTTGTTCAGAAAAATGCGCTTGGGATCGAGCGGAAACCGGGCCCTCACTTCCTTCCAATAAGCCTCATCGGGCGCATTGCCGGGCATTGGCAACGCCCTGTTTTCCGGACCTTCTTCGGCACGCGAACGGGTCGGCAAGGCCAACGATGCGAGAAGCAAGGCCTGGGTTTTGAGGAAGCTGCGCCGTTTTTGCATTTTTCAAAAATAGGAGATGCCCGGAATAAGCGGCTATTTTTGCAGCGCCCTCAGGCTATGGAAAAAACGTACCGGGTTGTAGGCATTATGAGCGGATCGTCGATGGATGGCATCGACCTCGCGCTTTGTTCGTTCACCGGCCAGGGCCGGAAATGGTCGTATCAGTTGCTCGATGCCGTAACTGTTCACATGGAGGAAAAATGGCGCGTCAGGCTCTCCCAGCTTCAATACCAGCACGCACAGGTGTATGTGAAAACCGATGTCTTCTTCGGCCGCTACCTCGGTGAACTGGTTAAGGAATTTCTGGAAGATGCCGGAACCACCGCAGATTTCGTGGCTTCCCACGGCCATACCGTATTCCACGACCCCAATGGCTGGGTAACGGCACAGATTGGTTGCGGACAAACCCTGGCTGCTACATGCGGTCTGCCCGTAGTCAACGATTTCAGGCGTTTCGATGTAGCCAATGGCGGTCAGGGCGCGCCTTTGGTCGGCCTCGGCGACGAAATCCTCTTCCCCGAAACCGATTTCTGCCTCAACCTCGGCGGATTCTCCAATATTTCCTGCCACAGCGGAGACAAGAAACTCGCCTACGATATCAGTCCCTGCAATATCATCCTCAACCGCCTGGCCCGCGAAAAAGGGATGGCTTACGACGTAGGAGGTGCCATTGCGGCAGCAGGCGAAATCATCTACCCGCTGCTCAACCGGCTTGACAGCATTCCCTATTACAGCCAGTCAGGGCCCAAAAGCCTGAGCCGCGAATGGATAAACCGCGAATTCTGGCACCATGTGCGCGACTTCGACGATGAAAGGCTGGAAGACCGCATGAAAACTCTGGTTGCGCATATCGGCAACCAGATCGGCAAGAACATAGAATTGCTCGCCGACGGCAACGGTACCGACCGCAAGGTATTGGTTACCGGAGGCGGCGCGCTCAACGAAACCCTGCTCGACCATATCCGCGCGGCCACCGACGCAGACATCGAAGTTCCAGATGCCGGCCTGCTGCATTTCAAGGAAGCCCTCATTTTCGGCTTGCTAGGCGTGCTGCGCATAGAAAACACGCCCAATACCGCCGGAACCTATACCGGCGCGAAAACCGACAGCATCGGCGGAGCCCTCCACGGCGACTTCTCCCGGCTGCTGCAACGCTGAACTGAAAACCGCACCCCATATACATGAACCGACTGGACCAACTGGTAGACAAGTTTGAAAACAAACGCCCCGAGATCGTATTTGAATGGAAAGACAGCGAAACCGAAGCCGAAGGCTGGGTGGTGATTAACAGCCTCCGCAACGGCGCAGCCGGCGGCGGAACCCGCATGCGCAAGGGCTTAGACCGCCGCGAAGTGGAAAGCCTGGCCAAGACGATGGAAGTAAAATTTACCATCAGTGGTCCGGCCATCGGCGGCGCCAAATCGGGCATCAATTTCGATCCGGCCGATCCGCGTAAAAAGGGTGTGTTGGAACGTTGGTACAAAGCCGTTTATCCCATCCTGCGCCAATACTACGGCACCGGTGGCGACCTGAACGTAGACGAAATACACGAAGTAATTCCCATCACCGCAGGCCTGGGCTTGTTGCACCCGCAGGAAGGCGTGGTGAACGGCCATCACCGCGATTATACCCCCGAAGATAAACTGCGCAGCATCACCCAATTGCAGGAAGGCGTGAGCCTGGTGATTGAAGATGCGCGTCTCTCCCCCGACCTGAGCCGCCGCTACACCGTGGCCGATATGATCACCGGCTGGGGTGTGGCCGAAGCCGTGCGCCATTATTACAATGTGTACGGTGGCTTCATGAACGGCAAACTCGCCATCATCCAGGGCTGGGGCAATGTGGCCGCCGCCGCTGCCTGGTTCCTGACCCGCGAAGGGGTGCGCATCGCCGGCATCATCGACCGCGATGGCGGCATCATCAGCGAAAACGGGATGGGCCACGAAGAAGTGACCGCCCTCTTCAACAACCGCGATGGCAACCGGCTCCGGGCAGACAATATGCTTTCATTCGAAGAAGTAAATGCCCGCATCTGGGACCTTCCCCACGAAATTTTCATTCCCGCAGCGGCCAGCAGGCTCATCACGCAAGACCAGGCCGAGCGGCTCATCGCTGCCGGCGTGGAAGTGGTAAGCTGCGGCGCCAATGTACCGTTTGCGGATCGGGAAATCTTCATGGGCCCCATTTCGCGCTATATGGACGAGCACACCAGCGTGATACCCGATTTCATCGCCAACTGTGGCATGGCCAGGGTTTTCGGCTACCTCATGCAGCGCAACGCCGCCGTGAACGATTACGACATCTTCAAAGACGTATCGCTCACCATCGAAAAGGCCCTGGTGCGCATCCACCAATTCAACCAAAAAACCACCGGCATTTCAGGCAAAGGCCTCGAAATGAGCTTAGCGGATTTGGTGAAGTAATATAGGCTCCCCCCTGCTTTCTGCATTGCAGCTTGTGTTGGCTGGCGGTTTGATGCGATAGCATCACCTAACTAACGCATAGCTGCGATCTTCTTAACCGTATCAAGGCAGCAGTCATTTGGCTGCATTATCTGCGGGAAATACGCAGTTAATGCATCTGTCTCCTCTCCTTTGTTTTACTTGCCGTGCAAATCTGTCGTGTGGGGTCAACTTCTTGGAATAGTGGATCCATATCTCCGGATTTTACTGCCGTAGGGATGGAACCTATGTACATTGATTGCGCTTTGGTTCCAGATAAGGAAAACTTGGAAAAATGAGCGCCACGGGTTAAGATTGAAATACGATAAATCGCGGAGGATAAGATATGGCGTTGGATGCACAATTTTGGAGTGAGAGTGGTTGGAGATTGCTACTGGCTGCTCCGGACACTACATGTATCCTTCGAAACTCTGGCAAGGGTTCACCAGCTTTGGGAAAACAGTCAGGCTAAAAGGAAAAGAAAACCAGACCTATAGGACATAATAAGGTGTATAGGAGATAAAAAACTAGACCTATAAGCGAGCTATGTGCTATTTTAACAGCTAACAACTTGACTAATAAATCATTTACACCAATAATAAAGTATATGGGAAAAATAATTCTTGCGATTAACTTGACCATGATAGGGTGGCTTCAAAGTTTAGCTCAGGTACCTCCTGCAAGCATTGTTGCCGGACTAGACTCTTTGTTACAAATACATGTAAACGCCAATATGGGTTTTTTTCCGGGCCACGAAAGTGAAACAGGTCATGTAATTAGGGTTGAAAAAGATGGAGATTGGGTTTATGAGCATTCAGCTGGGCTTGCGTCTTTATCCCCTTTGATAAACACACAACCCGAGATGAAGTTCAAAATTGCGAGTATTACCAAGTTGTTCATGACTGCTGCAATAATCAAATTGATACAAAATGGTCAAATCAATTTCAACGCACCAATTAGCGCCTATCTTCCCGCTAATGTTGTTCAGGGTTTTGCCGATAATCAGTACATAACAATAAAAAATTTATTATGTCATAAGTCTGGGATAGATGAGCCACAAAGCGTTTTTCAAGGTCGCCTCAATTATTGGATTTATATGAAGCGATTTGATGATATTCCATTGGATTCTTTAATAATGTGGAGTTATGCAAATCCGCGAGGGCTGAACAATTATTATTACAGCAACGCTAATTTTTATTTGCTTGCTGAGATAATTGAGTCCGTAACAGGATTAAGTTATCAGAATTATATCACTACTCATATTATTACACAACTTAATCTTACCAATACGAATTTCAATACCATTCCAACTGGAAGCTTTATGCGAGGCTATTTAAAAGGATCCTTTTATGGAAGCGATGTTGTTTTACCTCAAAATATCGGACTAAACCCCGACTCTTTATATGATTTTACCAATGCAAGTAATTCTTGGGGTTATGGTGCTGCCGACATTTGGTCTAATACAACAGACCTGATTAAATTTCATAAAGCACTTTTTGGTGGACAAATAATTAATGCAAGTTGGCTTGATACAATGAAATCAGTTGTAACCATTACAGGAGACATGGGTTCATACGGACACGGTATGATGCAATTCAATAGTTTTAACAATGGTCCAATTTATGGTTTTGGTCATACCGGAACTGCCTTTGGCTATGGTTCAATGCTTTGCTATATTCCAAGTCTTGATATTTACATAAGTTCAGCATCAAACTATATGAAAATAGATCAAGCTTTTTTACAAAGAAATATTTATAACTTTTTGAAGAATAATATGACTAGTGTTTCAGAACCTAATTTAGCCAAATTAATAAGTATTTACCCCAACCCTGCTACCAACATACTTAACGTTAACACGACATTACAAAACTTTCTGGTATCAGTTGTTAGCAAAAACGGGCAATTAGTTTTGCAAAAGAAAAACTGTTATACTCTTGACGTTTCTGACTTGCCGACAGGTATATATGTTTTCAAATTACAAGATCTAAACTCGAATAAAACAATAACGACAAAGTTTATTCGTGAATAGAAAAACAGCACATAACAGCATCTACCCAAAAGTGGCGGTTCAGTGGTTAAATCAAGCTTTGTGCGTCTATCAAAGTTTCTGCTTGGTTGACTTTGAAACGCTCCGAAATCGCCACCTTCGGGTAGCGGCCAAACGTTAGTGGCAAACCTATTGGACGGCTCTACAACAATTTAACAGACTACAAACGATGGAAAAACTGCCGACCCTTCGCAAAACAAAAAAGCTGCAACCTAACGCACAAGCCGATACAATTTGCAGCAAATTTTATTTTGCACGACACACGATAAAAGTTACCCGCATGATTAAACCTTCTAACATAATTTTAGTCATAGAATCATGAGAAAATTATTACAAATAATGCCTGGGGTCTTTATGCAAGTTAGACTGCAATCCATAATTTTTTTGCTAACTGCTTATATAACAAGGGGTTATTCTCAGCAAATACCCTACTCATCAGCTATTCCAAACACTAACTTTTATTACCAAATGGTGGACACCATAGTAAGACAGGGGCTCAGAAATGCAGGTTCTCCAGCTGACATATGGGTGGAAAACTATGCTCAATCTCTTTTTTCAAGTTTCGGACTTCAAAGTATCACTACCCAATCTATTCCAATTCAAAGTTGGCAAGTTAATTCGTGCAATCTGAAAGTAACATCTAATTCAGGAACACAAACCTTAAGTATATTCCCTCAATTATTTGTTGATTGGTCTGATACTCTAACGGGTTCTTTTATTCGTTTTGACAGCACTACGGCTTTGAACTCCGTTACAGGTAAAATTGTGATTGTAAATTACAAACTTGACCCATTTGCGCCTGCAGCATTTCAGCCTAATGTAGTTTATACATATGACCCTGATAACAATATTAATAACACCATACACCCGCAACCCATCCCGCACCGCTCCAATGCGGCTGGTGCAATTTGCAGTCAAATTCTATCGCACCAACCCAAGGCAGTTATTTGTGTCTTAAATAATTTTTACAATACCGACAAACTTTGGGGCTTGTATTCTCGAACTGACAGTATATATGACATACCTTGCTTTTGGATGAGTCGTAACAATTGGCAACTTCTAAATACTGCTTTAAATAATGACCCTAATTCAACTTTATCAGTACAATTTAATACGCAAGATAATCCTGTTAATACAAAAAATGTTTATGGCATTTTGCCCGGCAACTCTTCGCAATACATTGTTTTTAACTCACATCACGATGGACAATTTTATGGTGCCACAGAGGATGCAGCAGGCATTTCTTTAGTAGCTGCACAAGCTAAATATTGGTCGCAAGTGCCACAATCGCAACGACCATACAATATGGTTTTTTTGTGGGATGCAGCCCACTTAA
>Ga0315902_10002247_pt1 | contig 30396 bp, 29 predicted proteins | sample LakEriMetagenome_9_FD_203523 | JGI IMG/M metagenome (GOLD analysis project Ga0315902, IMG submission 203523) | Freshwater fungal communities from buoy surface, Lake Erie, Ohio, United States - Buoy 12 MA117 | ecosystem: Environmental > Aquatic > Freshwater > Lake > Lake biofilm | place: USA...
CTCCCGCAGGTCCATCGACAGCACCTTGCTCATCCCTCCCGGCCTCCATACCCGGTCGAAAGGGTGAATCAGAAACCGCTCCTCATGGGAATCCCCAACGATTCAATCAGATCAGGAAACGCTCTAGATTCTAGGAGATCAAGTGGCGGCACTCGGCGAGCCGAAGCCGCTTTTCTTAGCCAACCGTAGACCGCCAGGTCTCACAGAAGTGCTGCCGTAGAAGGTCGAGCCAGTCGCCCCAAGATGGGACCATCGCGCTGGAATCACTGGGCTTTTATTGAGTATGTACAGGTCAGAAAGTGTTGAGCGCGCCACCTCCCCCGGGGGTCAAGTAAACGCCGGTGTTCACGGCCCCACCGCCTCTTGACGCCCGCTGGGGTGGTCCCCTCTTCCGCGCACCAACGCCATGACGCCCGGGGGAACCGCATTCTGCTCGCGGACATCAAGGACTAGGTCGCCCTGGTCACCCTCAACAGACCCGACGTGATGAACGCCCTGAGTCGGGCGCTGAGGGCCGAGCTACACGAGCCACTGAAGCATCAGGACGGCATGGAGATGCTGATTGTGCGCCGCGACACAGCCGCCCTTCCGGGCTTATGGGACCGCTATGTCGAACTCTCGGGCTACCTGACAGACGCGGGAATACCGTGACCTCTCACCGGATGCACCTCCGCCCCCCTACCCGAACGCCTCGCGGTAGAAGGCCCATTGCCGGTCGCCGAGGGCGGTCAGGACCTGGAAGGGGTCGTGGCCGACGCCAGGCAGGACAATCCACTCGTGGGGGATGCCAAGGCCCTCGAGGTAGGCGTGGAAGTCCCGGTTGTTCCCGAAGGTCTCGTCGCGATCGCCGATGACGAGGCGCAGGCGGGAGCCTCGGGCGAGGCGGGCGGCGTTCTCCCGGGCGTAGCGGCGGGGGCTGACGGCCTGGAAGCCCGCCTGGGAGCCGCCGTAGACGTCACGCAGGAGCTCTTCGGCCTGCGCCTTGCTCGCGCGGGGGGCGGTGGTCAGGAACTCCTGCATCGGCCCGGCGCCCATCATGGAGACGGTGCGGAAGAGCTCTGGATAGCGGAAGCCGAACCGGGCCGCGCCGTAGCCGCCCATGCTGAACCCGTCGAGGAGCCGGCCCTCCGGCGTCGCCAGGGTGCGCCAGTTGGCGTCGATATAGGGCCTAAGTTCGTGGACGAGGATCGTCTCGATCGGCGCCTTGCCGTTCGACCAGTCGACATACATGCCCATGGACAGGCCATTGACGAAGACCACCAGGAAGGGTGGGGCCTTGCGGTCCCGGATGGCCTGGTCGAATTCGGCGGCAAGTTGCGGGATGCCGGAAACCCCGCCCCCCGAGCCGTGTAGCCAGTAGACGACGGGAAACCGGCGGTCCGGATCGGCCGCATAGTCGGGCGGGACGTAGATGTGGAAGCTGACCGGGCCGCCCCGCGCCTCGCTTCCCAAGGTGTGGAAGAAGACGCCGGGCCCACCGGCGGCGGCGGTCACCCACTCGAGACTGGTTGCAGGCCGTAGAGACGGCGACCGCGCGATTGCGCTTGGCGCGGCGGCCAGGCCAGACAGGCCAGCGCCGAGGGCAAGCAGGTGTTGTCGTCGGTTCATGGGTAAGGTCCTCCAGGATGGCGCCCCAAACATTGAACCCCGTTTCCGTCGGATTCCGTCGATTGGCCGTGCCCGTCGCCGCTTGACTTCCCCCGGGGCGGCCCCCTCCTCTGCCGGGCACAGCCAAACGGCCGGGAGGAACCGCATGCTGCTCGTCGACATCAAGGACCAGGTCGCCCTCGTCACCCTGAACCGGCCGGATGCGATGAACGCCCTGAGCCGGGCGCTGAGGGCCGAGCTGCACGCGACGCTGCAGCGGCTGGACGCCGACCCGGCGGTGAAGGTCATCGTCCTGACTGGCGCGGGGGAGCGGGCCTTTACGGCAGGGCTCGACCTGAAGGAACTGGGCAACGACCCGGACGGGCTGAGGGCGGCGAACGCCACCGAGCCCTCGGAGAACCCGGCCTGGGCGGTGATCGCCTGCCGCAAGCCGGTGATCGGGGCGATCAACGGGGTGGCCATCACCGGCGGCTTCGAGGTGGCCCTGGCCTGCGACGTGCTGATCGCCTCCACCAATGCCCGGTTCGCCGACACCCACGCGCGGGTGGGCATCACGCCGGGATGGGGCCTCTCGCAGAAGCTGTCGCGGCTGATTGGACCCTACCGGGCCAAGGAACTGAGCCTGTCGGGCAACTTCCTGGATGCGCGCACCGCCGAGGCCTGGGGCCTGGTCAACCGGGTGGTGGCGCCGGAGGACCTGGTGCCCACGGCCCTGAAGCTGGCCGCGGACATGGCGACCATCGATGTCGACATGCTCATCACCTACAAGGCCATGATCGACGACGGCTACGAGACGACGCTTCGCCAGGGCCTGGAGCTGGAACAGGCGCGGTCGACGGCCCACAACCGGCATGTGACCCCCGAGGCGGTGGAAGCCCGGCGGGCCGGCATCCAGGCGCGGGGGCGGACGCAGTAAGGACGGCGCCTCAGCTGACCCCCTCCGGCCCGCTGCGCGGTCCACCTCCCCCTGGGGGGGAATTAGGCGGTAATTGCTCCCCCAAGGGGGAGCTGTCGGCGAAGCCGACTGAGGGGGTCAATCCCCGTCGCCGCTGACCCCCTCCGGCCCGCTGCGCGGTCCACCTCCCCCTTGGGGGAGGAATTACGGAGCCAATTGCTCCCCATCAGGGGGAGCTGTCGGCGAAGCTGACTGAGGGGGTCAACGGGGGCTCAGTTGATCCAGGAATCAGAAAGGGCGCGGGGCCTTTCGGCGCCGCGCCCTGGAATCCTGTCGCTTCGGAAAGACCTAGTCTTCCTTGGGCGTGATGACCTGGCGGCCCTTGTACATGCCGGTCTTCAGGTCGATGTGGTGCGGGCGCTTCAGCTCGCCGGTTTCCTTGTCCTCGACGTAGCTGTTGGCCCCCAGGGCGTGATGCGAGCGGCGCATGTTGCGGCGCGAGGGGGAGGTTTTTCGCTTCGGAACGGCCACGGAAGACTCTCTCTGGCGGACAGGGAATGAACGGCCTCGGAAACCGGAGCGCGTCAAGGTGGGCGCTTATGCCCCAATCGTGCGGGGGATTCAAGCCGGGCCGGACGGCCGGCGCGTCTCCCGGACCTAACCTGCAGGCGCCCCAAGGAAAATCGACGCGCTTGTTCTCCACCAAGGGTCGGGTACCGTTGGCGGCATCGCGCAGTGGGCTGACAGAAAGAACCTGGTGATGACATCCTCCCTAACCGTCCGGGCGAACGAAGGCGTGGCGTTTGAGGATGGAGCTGACCATGGCCGCATCCTGGTCTTCGGGCGTGAGACGGAAGGCCGCTATGGATTGGTGGAGCTGACGCTGGCGCCGCGACTGGCCCATGTCGGGGACGCGCCGCTGAAGCTGGGGCCACATCGTCACGACCACATCGAGGAGACCTTCCTGGTCCAGTCCGGAAGGCTTCGCTTCCTGCTGGGCGAGGCGGTCTTCGATCTCAACGCCGGGGATTTCGTGCGCGTGCCGCCTGGTGTGCGCCACGGCCTGGCCAATGCCGGCGACGCGCCGCTCAGGCTGCTGGTCAGCTTCGTTCCGGGGGGGTTCGAAGAGCTGTTCCTGACCTACCGGAGCGATCAGGAGCCGCCACCACCGCCGAACGGCTTCATTGAGGCGGCGAGGCGGGACTTCGCCTCAGAGTTCGAAGACGATTGAGGGGTTCGCCCCTCACCCCTGACACCCTGCCTCAGACCAGCCGGCTGCGCTCCTTGGCGGCGCCGATGAAGCTGGTGAAGAGGGGGTGGGGGTCGAAGGGTCGGCTTTTCAGCTCTGGGTGGAACTGGACGCCCACGAACCAGGGATGGTCGGCCCGCTCGCAGATCTCGGGCAGGACGCCGTCGGGCGACAGGCCGGTGAAGGCCAGGCCCGTGGCCTCGATAGCCTCCCGGTAGCGGATGTTCACCTCATAGCGGTGGCGGTGGCGCTCGCTGATGTGCTCGGCGCCGTAGATGGCCGCCACGCGGGAACCGGGGGTGAGGACGGCGTCGTAGGCGCCCAGGCGCATGGTGCCGCCGAGGTCGTCGCCCTCCCCCCGGGTCTCGCGTTCATTGCCACGGGTCCACTCGGTCATCAGGCCCACCACAGGCTGGGGGCTGGGCCCGAACTCGGTGGAGGAGGCCTCGGTCAGGCCGGCCAGGTTCCGGGCCGCCTCGATCATGGCCATCTGCATGCCGAAGCAGATGCCGAAATAGGGAATCTGGTGCACCCGGGCGAACTGGATGGCGCGGATCATCCCGCTGGCGCCCCGCTCCCCGAAGGCGCCGGGGACGAGCACGCCGTGCACGCCGGCGAGGCGCTCGCCGATCAAGGCCTCGTCGCGCTCGAAGGCCTCGCCCTCGATCCAGTCGAGGCGAACACGGACATTGCTGGCCAGGCCGCCGTGGACCAGGGCCTCGACCAGCGACTTGTAGGCGTCGGTCAAGCCCGTGTACTTGCCGACAATGGCGATGGTGACCTCGCCATCGGGGTGGGCCAGCTGGTTGGAGACCCTCTGCCAGCCGGACAGGTCGGGGGCCGGAGCGGTCTGAAGCAGACCGAAGACGTCGAGCACCTCCCGATCCAGGCCCTGCTCGTGATAGTCCAGAGGCACGGCGTAGATGTTGGGCGAGTCCATCGCCTGGATGACCGCGCCTTCCCGCACATTGCAGAACTGGCCGATCTTGCGGCGCTCGGCCGGGGGGATGGGCTGCTCGCACCGGCAGAGCAGGATGTCGGGCTGGATGCCGATGGACCGCAGCTCCTTCACGGAGTGCTGGGTCGGCTTGGTCTTCATCTCACCGGCCGTCTTCACGTAGGGCAGAAGGGTGAGGTGGATGTAGCAGGCCATGCCGCGCGGCAGTTCCTGGCCCAGTTGGCGGATGGCCTCGAAAAAGGGCAGGCCCTCGATGTCGCCCACCGTGCCGCCGATCTCGACCAGGACGAAGTCGACGCCCTCGCCCGGGTCGGACAGGACGAACGACTTGATCTCGTCGGTGACGTGCGGGATCACCTGGACCGTCGCGCCGAGATAGTCGCCGCGGCGCTCCTTCTCGATGATGGTCTTGTAGATCTGGCCTGTGGTGATGTTGTCGCCGCGGGCGGCGTTGACGCCCGTGAACCGCTCATAGTGGCCGAGGTCGAGGTCGGTCTCGGCCCCGTCCTCGGTGACGAAGACCTCGCCGTGCTGGTAGGGGCTCATCGTCCCCGGATCGACGTTGAGATAGGGATCAAGCTTGCGCAGGCGCACCCGGTAGCCGCGCGCCTGGAGGAGCGCGCCGAGGGCGGCGGAGGCGAGACCTTTTCCCAGTGAGGAGACCACGCCCCCGGTGATGAAGATGTACCGGGTCATGGGGCTCCAGTTAGCCGCGATTCGCCTGAGCTTGCAGACCGGCGATGGGCCTCACCTGTGGACGATCGTCAATTGCCGCCGGACGGCGCCGGCGCAGGGGCGGTCTGAGAGGCCGGCGGCTGGCCGGGCGACGGGGCCGGCGCGCCGGCGAAGGGATCGGCCAGGCTGGGCCGGGGCGCCTCAAAGGGCGCAGGGGCCGCGGCGGGCGGCGGCGCCGCCGGCGCCTGCTGCTGTTGCTGCTGCCTGAGCGCCTCGGGCGAGAGGCTCTCCACCTTGACCCGGTCCACCACCGAGGTGTCGGCGCGCTCGCGCCCGATCACGAAGGTCAGGGCGAGGCTGAGGATGAAGAAGGCCGTCCCGAGGCCCCAGGTCAGCCGGGTCAGAAGGTCGCCGGCGCCTCGGGCGGTCATGAAGCCGGTGGGCCCGCCCCCCATGCCCAGGGCGCCGCCCTCGGAACGCTGGATCAGGACGACGACCGTCAGGGCGATGCCGACGATGATTTGGAGGGTGAGCAGGAGCCCGAGCATGAAGGAACCGCAGGATCTGGCCGCTGTCCGGCCGGGAAAGCCGGTCATCTAACATCGGCGGGGGCGGGTTTCCAGTGCGGCGAGGCGAAACCTGCGCACGGCGGCGCCGGTTCAGGCCCCGGCGATGATGCCCAGGAAGTCCGAAGCCTTCAGCGAGGCGCCTCCGACCAGGGCGCCGCCGACCTCGGCGGTGGAGAGGATTTCCGCAGCGTTGGCGGGCTTGACCGAGCCGCCATAGAGGATCGGCGCCCTGGCTCCCGCCTCTCCCAGGGTGGCGACCAGCTCGGCCCGGATGGCGGCGTGCATCTCGGCGATCTGTTCCAGGGTGGGGGTCAGCCCCGTGCCGATGGCCCAGACCGGCTCGTAGGCGACGGCGAAGGGCCGGCCAGCGAGGGCGGCCGGGAGGGAGCCCCGGACCTGCCCGGTGACGATGGCGAGGGCGCCGCCCGCCTCCCGCTCAGCCAGGGTCTCGCCGACGCAGACAATGGGCTCCAGGCCCGCCCGCAGGGCGGCCTCGGTCTTGGCGGCCACCAGGGCGTCAGTCTCGCCGAAGCCGGCCCGGCGTTCGGAATGCCCCAGGATGACGAGGCAGGCCCCGGCGTCGGCCAGCATTTCGGCGGAGACATCGCCCGTGTAGGCGCCGAAAGCCTCGGCCCGGCAGTCCTGTCCCCCGACGGCGACGCCGGTTCCCGCCAGGGCCCGGGACATGCGCTCGACCAGGGTGGCGGGCGGGCAGATCCCGACCCGGGCGGCGGCGGCGCCCAGGCCGGCGGCCACCGCCTGCGCCTCACCGAGGGCTGCGCCCAGGCCATTCATCTTCCAGTTGCCCACGATCAGCTTGTGCATGCTGGCTCTCCCTTCGCCGGCTCCGTCGCCATCCGTCGGCGGATACGACACGGCGGGGCGGCTGTCACCCGAGGGATCACCGTCGGGGGCGGCTTGCCCCCCTACGGGCCGACCCTCTATACCCAGCGCTGAAACGCGCCCGGTTTGCGGGCCTGGAAGGATTTCATGCTCGCCGTCATCCGCGCCTTTGCAAAGTCCTGGGTCGCCGCCATCCTGATCGGCCTCCTCATCCTGAGCTTTGCGGTCTTCGGCGTCGGCGACGTCTTCAAGACCCGCGCCCAGAACGAGGTGGTCCTGGCCGGGAGCCGTAGCGTCTCGACCGCGGAGTTCCGCGCCGAGTTTGACCGGGCCAAGCAGAACCTCGAGCAGCAGAATGGCCAGCAGATCAGCAACGAGCTGGCGGTGGAGAACCGCTTCGACTCCCGCGTGCTGGAAATGCTGGCGGACCGCGAGGCCATGGCCGCCCTGATCGAGAAGATGGGCCTGCGGCCGGCCGACGCCCTGATCACCCGGGAGATCCAGAAGATCCCGGCCTTCTTCGACCAAGTCTCGGGCCGCTTCGACAAGCGCCTCTATGAGGAGGCCCTGGCGCGCAACAACCTTACAACGACGCAGTTCGAGCAAAGCGTCCGCGACGATATCGCCCAGTCCCACCTCGCCACGGGCCTTGTGGACGGCCTGCGCCCGCCCCGGGCCTATGGCGCCTTGGCGGTGGTGTTCGCCCAGGAGTCTCGGGACCTGGCCGTCTTCAACGTCGGGCCCGGCGCGGTGGAGCCGCCCAAGCCTCCGACCGACGCCCAGCTGACCGAGTTCATGAAGGCCAACGCCGAGCGCCTGATGCGGCCGGAGTTCCGCATACTGAGCGTGGTGAGGTTCAGCTCCGCCCAGGTCGCCGACCGGGTGAAGGTCTCGGAAGCCGACATCCTGAAGCAGTTCAACTTCCGGAAGGATGCGCTCAACCAGCCGGAGACCCGGTCCCTCGTGCAGGTCCCGGCCCGGGACGCCGCGACGGCGCGGTCCGTGGCCGACCGGCTGGCCAAGGGCGAGGACCCGGCCGCCGTCGCCCGCTCGGCGGGCGTCGAGCCGGTGCTCTACGCCGAGAAGCCTCGCACGGCGGTGGTGGACGCCAAGGTCGGGGAAGCCGCCTTCGCCATGTCCCGGGGCGAGATCCGGACGGTCCAGGGCGACCTGGGCCTGGCCGTCGTGAAGGTGACCGGGATCACCCCGGGCCGGACCGTCACCCTCGAGGAGATCCGGCCTATGCTGGAGGCCGAGGCGCGAAAGACCGCCGCAGCCGAGAAGGTCTATGAGATCAGCCAGGCCTACGATGACGCCCACGCGGCCGGCGCCAACCTGGACGAGGCCGCCGCCAAGGCGGGCGTGCCGGTGACGACCCTGGGCCCGGTGGCCGAGCAGGGCTTTGACCAGACAGGGCGGCCCGTTGCGGGTCTTTCCGAGAGGCTGGTGCAGACGGCCTTCCGCCTGCCCGAGGGCGGGGAAAGCCAGATCGAGGAAGAGAGCCAGGGCGAATCCTTCGTGGTGCGGGTGGACAAGGTGATCCCAAGCGCCCTTCCGCCCCTGGCCGAGGTGCGCCAGCCCCTGGCCGGCGCCTGGATGAACCAGGAGATGGCCAAGCGGCTGCGGGCCCAGGCCGAGGCCCTGGCGGAGCGGGTGCGCAAGGGAGAGGACCTGAACGCCGTCGCCGCCTCCATCGGCGCCCGGACTGCGCGCCTCCCCGGCCTGACCCGCCAGGACGCGACCCAGGGCGGACCCCTTTCCCAGGAGGGCTTCGCCCAGGCCTTCGGGACCGCAAAGGACGGCGTCTTCCTGGCGGCCAACCCGACCGCCTTCGCCGTGACGGTCGGCAAGGTCGAGGCGATCGCGCCTCCCTCCGTGGCGGAGAACGCCCGCTCGGTGGAGCAGGTTCGCCCGCAGCTGGGCATGACCCTGTTCAGCGAAATCGGCGCCCAGATGCCGCGGTATGCGCGCACGGCGCTGAAGGTGCGGACCTCGCCGGACCTGGCGCGCCAGTCCCTCGGGATCGAGGCGCCCAAGACCGGGACCGAGGCCGCCGGCAAGTGACCCCCGAGCCCGGCTTCCAGACCTTCTCCGGGACCTACGAGGCCGGTCGCGCCCAGGTGGTCTGGACGCGGCTGATCGACGACCTGGAAACGCCCGTCTCGGCCTATCTGAAGGTGGGAAACGGGCGACCCTACGCCTTCCTGTTTGAGAGCGTCGAGGGCGGGGCCTGGCGGGGCCGGTACTCGGTGATCGCCCTGAAGCCCGACCTGGTCTGGCGCTGCCGGGGTGACGTCGCCGAGATCGCAGAGGACGAGGACATCGCGGCCGGGCGCTTTACGACCCAGCCGGGCGGCGCCCTGGACTCCCTGCGCGAGCTGGTGGCGGCCTCAAGGCTCGACCTGCCGCCCGGCCTGCCGCCGATGACGGCCGGCGTCTTCGGCGCCGTGGGCTACGACATGGTCCGGCTGGTCGAGCGCCTTCCCAAGGTCAACCCGGACACCCTCGGGCTGCCGGACGCGGTGATGATCCGTCCCTCGGTGGTGGCGGTGTTCGACGGCATCGCCCAGGAGATCCTCCTGGCGACCACGGTTCGTCCGTCGGCGCAACCGGCGGAGCAGGCGTGGGAGGCGGCTGCGGCGCGCCTCGAGGCGGTGCGGATCGACATCGCCACGCCGACGCCCCAGCCCAAGGGCGGGGCGACGCCCGAGCCCGACCGGTTCACCACGCCCGTGAGCCGGGAGGACTACCGGACCGTGGTCGACCGCGCCAAGGGCTACATCGCCGCTGGCGACATCTTCCAGGTCGTGCCGAGCCACCGGTTCCGGGCGCCCTTCCCGCACGATCCCTTCGCCCTCTACAGGTCCCTGCGGCGGACCAATCCCTCGCCCTTCCTGTTCTACCTGAACTTCGGCGACTTCCAGCTGGCGGGCTCCTCGCCCGAGATCCTGGTGCGGCTTAGGGACGGCAAGATCACCATCCGGCCGATCGCCGGCACCCGCCCCCGGGGCGCGACTCCCGAGGAGGATCAGGCCCTGGAGGCGGAGCTTCGTGCGGACCCCAAGGAGCGGGCCGAGCACCTGATGCTGCTGGACCTGGGCCGCAACGACGTGGGCCGGGTCGCCATGCTCAACGCGGCCGGCGCCAATGCGCCCTTGGCGAGGTCCGCCGGACCCCACGTGCGGGTCACCGACAGCTTCTTCGTGGAGCGCTACAGCCACGTCATGCACCTGGTCTCGAACGTGGAGGGCGACGCCCCGGAGGGCCTGGACCCGGTGGACGTTCTGATGGCCGCCCTGCCCGCCGGCACCCTTTCGGGCGCGCCAAAGGTGCGGGCCATGGAGATCATCGACGAGCTGGAGCTCGAGAAGCGCGGCGTCGCCTACGCCGGGGCCGTGGGATACTTCGGGGCGGACGGCTCGGTGGACACCTGCATTGTCCTGCGCACCGCCTGCTTCAAGGACGGGACGATGTACATCCAGGCGGGCGGCGGCGTGGTGGCCGACAGCGACGCCGACGCCGAGTATGACGAGACCCTCCACAAGGCCCGCGCCCTGCGCCGCGCCGCCGAGGAAGCCTGGCGCTTCGTCTGATACCTGAAAGCGCCGCTCAGGGCCCGGGCGCGAGGATGACGGCGGCGGCCAGGGCCAGGGAGGTCGCCGCGGCGAAGGCGGCGGCGGCGAGAGCCGCCCAGGCGCCATCCGCCCGCTGCGGGCTCTCCAGCAGGGCCTTGGCCCGGGCCATTTCGTCGGGGCTGACCGCCCCCGGCGGGGAATCACCTTCAACCATGCGCAAGCCTCCCTCCGGACGCGGCCCGTGACAATCGGGCTTTCCCTCGCCCGCCCGTTTCACGGGAGCCCATTCGCTCCAGACGGGCCGTCTGCCGGGGCGAAACTGGCTCTAAGTCCATGAAGTGGGGTGATGTTTCGATCCGATAACCGGTTCCCACTTATCGGAACATGATCTAGGGACTGGGTCATGATCCTGGTGATCGATAACTACGACAGCTTCACCTACAACCTGGTTCATTACCTGAACGAACTGGGGGCGGAGACGCGCGTCCATCGCAATGACGACCTGAGCGCCGAGGCGGCCCTCGGCCTTCGGCCTGACGCGGTCCTCCTGTCGCCGGGGCCCTGCTCTCCCGATGAGGCGGGGATCTGCCTGGAGCTGCTGCGCCGGGCGCCGGACGACCTGCCCATCCTGGGGGTCTGCCTGGGCCACCAGTCCATCGGCCAGGCCTTTGGCGGCCGGGTGGTGCGGGCCAAGGCGCTGATGCACGGCAAGACCAGCGCCATACGCCATTGCGGAAAGGGCGTCTTCGCCGACCTTCCCAACCCCTTCACGGCCACGCGCTATCACAGCCTGGCGGTGGAACAGTCCAGCCTGCCGGACGCCCTCGAGGCGACCGCCTGGACCGACGACGGCGAGATCATGGGCCTGCAGCATCGGACCCGGCCCATCCACGGCGTCCAGTTCCACCCGGAGTCCATCGCCACCGAGGGCGGCCACAAGCTGCTGGGCAACTTCCTGGAACTGGCGGCCCGGGCCCGTGTCTGAGGCCTTCCGCCCCCTTCTGGGTCGCCTGGTCGCCGGCGAGGTCCTCACGCCTGCCGAGGCCGAGGCCTTCTTCACCGCCTGCCTGAGAGGCGAGCCATCCCCCGCCCAGGTCGGGGCCGCCCTGACCGCCCTGCGGATGCGCGGAGAAACCTCCGGCGAAATCGCCGCCGGGGCCCGGGCCATGCGCGCCGCCGCCGTGCGGCTGGAGACGCCCTTCCCCACCCTCGATGTCTGCGGGACCGGCGGCGACGGCCTCCACACCCTTAACGTCTCCACCGCCGTGGCCTTCGTGGCGGCGGGCGGCGGGGTGAAGGTGGCCAAGCACGGCAACCGCGCCCTGTCCTCGAAGTCGGGGGCCGCCGACGTCCTGGCCGCCCTGGGGGTGGATATCGAAGCGAGGCCTGACCGGCAGCTCAAGGCCCTGTCGGAAGCCGGCGTCTGCTTCATGTTCGCGCAGGCTCACCACGGCGCCATGCGGCATGTCTCGCCGATACGGGCGGAGCTGGGCTTCCGGACCCTGTTCAACCTGCTGGGGCCGCTGACCAATCCCGCCGGCGCCTCGCGCCAGGTGCTGGGAGTATTCGATCCGGCCTGGCTGGAGCCCGTGGCGGAGGTTCTGCGGGACCTGGGCTCGGAGCGCGCCTGGGTCGTCCACGGCCAGGGCATGGATGAGCTGACCACCACGGGCGAGACCGAGGTGGTGGAGCTGAAGGACGGCGCCCTGAGACGCTTTACGGTCCGACCGAACGAGGCGGGGATACCGGAGGGCCGGCTTCAGGACCTGGTCGGCGGCGACCCCCAGCACAACGCCCAGGCCCTGCGCGCCGTGCTGTCCGGAGCGCCGGGGGCCTACCGGCACATCGTCCTCCTGAACGCCGCCGCCGCCTTCCTGGTCGCCGACAGGGTCCGCACCCTCGCCGAGGGCGTCCGGCTGGCCGGCCAGGTCATCGACGATCGCCGGGCCCTCGCGGCCCTCGACGCCCTGGTGCGGATCTCGAACGGCCGATGACGGACATCCTGGCCCGGATCGCAGAGTACAAGCGCGCCGATGTCGCCGGCCGGAAGGCGGCGCGGCCGCAGGACCGCGTGGAGGCCGCGGCCGCCACGGCGACCGCACCCCGGGGATTCACCGCCGCCCTTGTCGCCGCAGCGCGACCGGGACGCCCGGCCCTGATCGCCGAGATCAAGAAGGCCTCGCCGTCCAAGGGGCTCATCCGGGAGGACTTTGATCCCCCCGTGCTCGCGCGGGCCTATGCCGACGGCGGCGCGGCCTGCCTGTCGGTGTTGACGGACGGACCCAGCTTCGAGGGCGATGACGCCTACCTGGAGGCGGCGAGGGCTGCGGTCGCCCTGCCCTGCCTGCGCAAGGACTTCCTGGTCGATCCCTGGCAGGTCGCCGAATCCCGCGCCCTTGGGGCCGACGCCATCCTGGTGATTCTGGCCATGGTCGACGATGTCCTGGCCGCCGAACTGCTCTCCGAAGCTGAACGGCTTGGGATGGACGCCCTTGTCGAGGTGCATGACGAGGACGAGATGGCGCGCGCGGGCCGGTTGGGCGCCAGGCTGGTGGGGGTCAATAACCGGGACCTCAGGACCTTTGTCACGGACCTCTCCGTCACCGAGAGATTGGCGACCCAGAAGCCTGAAAGCGCTCAGCTTGTGACGGAAAGCGGCATCTTCACCCGGGCGGACGCCGAGCGCCTGTCCAGATCCGGCGCCATCGCCATGCTGGTGGGCGAAAGCCTCATGCGGCAGGCTGATGTGACGGCCGCGACCCGGGATCTTCTCGGCGCCTGAGCCCCGCCTTGCGGGCCGCTTGACAATCCCGCAGAACACCTTGAGAACACGCCGGAGAGTTGTTGCTTTGTTCCCTGGAGGGGGCTCCGGATATGCTCACACGCAAGCAGCACGAGCTGCTCATGTTCATCCACGAACGCATCAAGGAAACGGGGGTCTCCCCCTCGTTTGACGAGATGAAGGACGCCCTCGACCTGGCGTCCAAATCCGGCATCCACAGGCTGATCACAGCCCTCGAGGAACGGGGCTTCCTGCGCCGCCTACCCCACCGGGCCCGCGCCCTGGAGGTGGTCAAGCTGCCGCAGCAGGCCACGACGTCGGCTCCGCCCAAGGGACGCGGACCCGCCCGCCTTTCCGTGGTCGCGCCAGGCGATCCGCCCCTCGCCCCCGTGGCCGCCAACGATACTCGTGAACTTTCCGTCCTGGGCCGGATCGCCGCTGGCACGCCCATCGAGGCGATCCAGCAGGAGCGGGATCGCATGCATGTCCCGGAAGCGATCCTTGGCTCCGGCGAGCACTTCGTCCTGGAGGTCCAGGGCGACTCCATGATCAACGCCGGCATCCTGGACGGGGACAAGGTCGTCATCCGCCGGACGGACTCCGCCAATTCAGGGGACATCGTCGTGGCCCTCGTCATGGGCGAGGAAGCCACCCTGAAGCGCCTGCGGCGGCGCGGCGCCTCCATCGCTCTTGAGGCGGCCAATCCGGCCTATGAGACCCGTATCTTCGGGCCAGACCAGGTTGAGGTGCAGGGCAAGCTGGTCGGCCTGATCCGTGCCTATCACTGAAGGCGGCTTTCACTGAAGACCGGCGGGCGCCCAGGGCCTCTGGCCCCTGAGGGGCTGCGCCCAGAGGGCGTCCCAGCCGCCGTCAGGTCGTCGCCAGAGCTCCACCGCCCCGCCTGAGCGGAAGTCCGCCGCGTCCAGGACGAGCCGTGCCGCGCAAGGCCCCTGTGGCCGGTCGGCCCGGAGGATCACCAGGTCGGCCCTGGCGCAGGCGGCCTGGAACTCCCTCTGGAGGATCCCAGGCCTGCGGGTCCAGACCACAGCGACCGGAAACGCTGCGCCACCAGGCTGGCAGGCATGGGCGCCGCAGGCCAGACCTGCGGCGGCGGTCGGCGCCTCCTCGGTCATGGACAGCCCCCGCCGCCGCGCCCAGACCTCGGCGCCAAACCTGCGGACATCCGGCCTGAGGAAGACGGCTGCGTCTCCGACCCTCACGGCGGCGGAAGCCGCGTCGTGGGCGACCCAGATGTCCGGCGACGGCGTGCGCGGGGCGAGGTTCACCGCCAGGGCCAGGGGGAGTCCGAGCCAGCGGAGCGGGCCCCGCCACAGGCAGATGAAGAGAATCCCCACGAACGCGACCGGAAGAGCCCAGGGCGGGGCGCTCGCAACCACCTGCTCTGCCCCGGGCAGGCTGGAGAAGGTCCGGGCGATGGCGTTGAGGGCATCGATCCCCAACCCGGCGGCCTCGAGGGGCAGGTCCCCCAGGCCCAGGGGCGTCAGGACCACGCCGAGGGCCAGGGCGGGCATGAGCAGCAGGGTCGAGACCGGCTCGGTGACCAGGTTTGCCGGCAGGCCGTAAAGGGCCACGCGGTTGAAATGCTGGAGGGCGAAGGGACCGGTCGCCAGGCCCGCCGCCAGGGAGATCAGGAAGCCCGCGACCAGGGCTGTCCGGGCGCCCTGCAGGAGCCGGATCGCCAGCGGCGCCGAGATCTCGCGGACCGGGGACGGCCAGGCCTCCGCCAGGGCGACGAGGGCGGCCGTGGCGGCGAAGGACATCTGGAACCCCGGCTGGGTCACGGCCTCGGGTCGCAGGATGAGAAGGAGGGTCGCCGCCAAAGCCAGGGTGCGCAGGCTGATGGCGCGGCGGTCGGCTAGTATCGCTGCGAAGGCCGCACAGGCAGTCACTCCGGCCCGGACCGCCGGATCGGGCGCTCCGGAAAGGACAAGATAGCCCAGGATGGCGATCATGCCGCCGGCGGCGGCGATCTTGCGCCCGGGAAGGCGCAGGGCGAGGCCCGGAACCCCGGCGACCGCGAGGCGAAGGAGGCCAAAGATGAAGCCGCCGACGATGGCCATGTGCAGGCCGGAGATCGAGATGATGTGCGCCAGTCCCGCCGCCCTCAGCGCCTCCTCCTGGGCGGCGGGCACGAAGGCCTCATGGCCCGTGGTCATGGCGGCGGCGAGGCCGCCCCGGTCCGGTCCCATCCGGTCGACAAGCCGCCGGGTCAGGTCCCAACGGAAGGCGTTGACGCGCATCTGCAGGTTCAGGGCCGCCGGAAGATCCGCCCGCGACGGCGGAAGCGTCTGGATTTCGCCGAGGGCCAGGCCGACTCCTCCGACGCCGTCGAAAAAGGCGTCGCGGGCGAAGTCGTAGGAACCGGGGGAGGACGGCGGCGGCGGCGGATTGAGCAGGGCGGGCGCGGTGATCCGCGTCCCGGGCGCCGGGGGCGCGCCCTCGCCGCGGAGGGTGAGCCGGATCCGGACCGGGGTCTCCCCGGCGGACAGGCCGGCGATGGCGACAGGGGCCAGGAGGACGCGGCTTCCCCCCTGCCCCGGACTGGCGACGTCCACCACCCAGGCCTCCACCCGCCGCACCTCGCCGCCGGGCGGCATGACGGGCGCCCGGACCTCCTCGGTCCGGAGGCGGGCGAGGCCAAACCCGGCCAGCAGGCAGGCCGCGAGCGTCAGGAGTCTCACGAGGGAGGGCCGCAACCGTGCGCTTCGGGACAGGCCGACCAGGACCGCCGCGATCAGGAGGACCGCGAGCCCCACGGCCGCGAGGGGCTCGGCCGGCAGGGCGAAGTAAAGGGCGGCGCCACCCCCCAGGGCCACGGGCGTCCAGAGGCCGAAGCGCCCTTCCTGGAGGGCGGCCTGGCGGGCCAGCCAGGGGCGGATGCGCGCCAGACTAGGACCGCCGCCAAGGCGCATGCTAAGAGGCGGCCCGCCGCCGGTCGCGGCCTCCTCAGTCATCTGCCCCGGGACCCCCATGAGCGAACGTCAGGTCGTCACGCGCATCGCGCCTTCGCCGACCGGATCCATGCATATCGGAACGGCGCGCACCGCCCTGTTCAACTGGCTCTACGCCCGGCGGATGGGCGGGAAGTACCTGCTCCGGATCGAGGATACGGACCGGGAGCGTTCGACCGAAGCCGCCGTGAAGGTGATCCTCGACGGCCTGACCTGGCTGGGCCTTGAGCCGGACGAGGCGCCGGTGTTCCAGTTCTCCCGCGCCGACCGGCATCGGGAAGTGGCGCTGGAGCTCCTGGCCCGCGGGGCCGCCTACCGGGACTACATGACACCGGACGAGTTGGCCGAGGAGCGCGAGCGCGCCCGGGCCGAGGGTCGGGTCGTGCGCACGCCCTGGCGCGACGCCAACGGCGGCCCGATGGACCCGGACCGCCCGCACGTGGTCCGCCTTCGGGCGCCCCAGTCCGGCGAGACCCGGATCGACGACCAGGTGAAGGGTGAGGTCGTCTTCCGCAATGTGGACCTCGACGACCTGATCCTGCTGCGTACCGACGGCACCCCCACCTACAACCTCGCCGTCGTTGTCGATGACCACGACATGGGGGTGACCCACGTCATCCGTGGCGACGACCACCTGACCAACGCCGCGCGCCAGACGCACATCTATCAGGCCATGGGTTGGGACACGCCGGTCTGGGCTCATCTGCCCATGATCCACGGTCCAGACGGCAAGAAATTGTCCAAGCGGCACGGCGCCCAGGCGGTCAGCGAGTTCGACGATATGGGCTATCTGACCGAGGCCCTGCGGAACTACCTGGCCAAGCTGGGCTGGGGACACGGGGACGACGAGATCTTCTCGGACGCCCAGGCCCGCGCCTGGTTCGATATCCGCGACGTGGTGGGCGCACCCGCCCGTCTGGACTGGGACAAGCTGAACCACCTCAACAACCACTACATCCGTCTGGCTGAGACTGAACGCCTCGCCGACCTGGTGGAAGCCGTGCTGAAGAGCCGGGACTGGCCGCTCCACGATGGCGACCGCGAGATCCTGGTGCGCACCCTGCCCCTGGTGCGGGAGGGCGCGCGCACGACCCTGGAGCTGGCCGACGCCGTTGTCTTCGCCCTGAAGCGCCGGCCCCTGGAGCTGCCGGACAAGGTGCGCGGACAGTTGACCGAAGAGACCCGCTCCCGCCTGGGGCGGCTGGCCGCCTGGATTGAGGAGGCCGAATGGACGCCCGCGGCGCTTGAGGCCTCGATCCGGAGCTTCGCAGAGGCCGAGGGTGTCGGAATCGGCAAGTTCGGCCCTGCCCTGCGCGGCGTTCTGTCGGGGGGATCGCCGGCGCCCGATCTTGCGGGCGCTCTTGTTTCCATCGGCCGGGACGAAAGCCTGGCGCGGATTCAGGATGCCCTTCCTAACGAAGCGTTAGGCGCTATAAGGCTTTAAAACTGAGGTTCAATTTCCACCGGAACGAGGGGATGTGATGGGGGATACGGCAAAGATCAGCGTCGAGGGCAAGACCGTCGAGCTTCCCGTCCTTCGGGGCACCGATGGCCCGGCCGTGGTGGATGTCCGCAAGCTTTATGCAGAAGCGGATGTGTTCACCTATGACCCCGGCTTCACCTCGACGGCCTCCTGCGAAAGCAAGATCACCTTCATCGATGGCGACAAGGGCGTCCTGCTTCACCGCGGCTACCCGATCGACCAACTGGCCGAGAAGTCGACCTTCCTGGAGGTCTGCTACCTCCTGCTGAATGGTGACCTGCCCAGCGCCAAGGAATACGAGACCTTCCAGAACACGATCACGAACCACACCATGGTCCATGATCAGTTCGATCGTTTCTTCAATGGCTTCCGGCGTGATGCTCACCCGATGGCCATCATGGTCGGTGCGGTCGGCGCCCTGTCGGCCTTCTACTATGACAGCGCCAACATCGACGATCCGCAGCAGCGGATCATCTCGTCGCACCGGCTGATCGCCAAGATGCCGACGATTGCGGCGCGGGCCTTCAAGTATTTCCGGGGCCAGCCCTTCGTCTATCCGCGCAACGAGCTCTCCTACTCGGAGAACTTCCTGCGCATGTGCTTCTCGGTTCCGGCGGAGGACTGGAAGCCGAACCCGGTCCTGACCCGGGCCATGGACCGCATCTTCATCCTGCATGCGGACCACGAGCAGAACGCCTCGACCTCCACCGTGCGCCTGGCGGGATCCTCGGGCGCCAACCCCTTCGCCTGCATCGCCGCCGGCATCGCCTGCCTCTGGGGCCCCAGCCATGGCGGGGCCAACGAAGAGGCCCTGAACATGCTGGCGGAGATCGGCTCGGTGGATCGCATCCCCGAGTACGTCCAGGGCGTGAAGGACCGGAAGTACCGGCTGATGGGCTTCGGCCACCGGGTCTACAAGAACTATGATCCGCGCGCGAAGGTCATGCAGCAGACCTGCCACGAGGTCCTGGCCGAAGTCGGCCACTCCGACGACCCCCTGCTGAAGGTGGCGATGGAGCTGGAGAAGATCGCCCTGAACGATCCCTACTTCGTGGAGCGCAAGCTCTATCCGAACGTCGACTTCTATTCGGGCATCACCCTGCGGGCCCTCGGCTTCCCGCCCGAGATGTTCACCGTGCTGTTCGCCCTGGCGCGGACGGTAGGCTGGATCTCCCAGTGGAAGGAAATGATCGAGGATCCGTCCCAGAAGATCGGGCGTCCGCGGCAGATCTACACCGGCGCGGCGTCCCGGGATTACGTACCGCTCGACAAGCGCGGCTGATCCCCGGACAGCACATCCAGGACGACCTGCGCGGCGGCCTCCGAGGGATCGGGGCCGCCGCGTCCCATTTGGTCCAGGGCGGCGTCCTGGGCGGCGACCTGGGCGCGGCGGAGCGCCGGGTCCCGCAGGCGCCGGTCCAGTTCGGCGGCGAGACGGGGGCCCGTACAGTCGTCCTGAATCAGTTCCGGCGCCACGAAATCCCGTGCGGCGATGTTGAACAGGACCACCCAGGGCGTCCGGATCAGGAACCTGGCCACGAAGTGGGTCACGGACCCCAGTCGGTAGGCCACCACCATGGGTACGCCCGCCTGGGCGACCTCAAGCGTGACCGTTCCTGAGCAGGCCAGGGCCAGGTCCCCCGCGCGCAGGGCCTCGCGCTTCTCTTCCTCACCCTCCACCACGTGGACGCGAAACGGCCAGCCCGCGACAACAGCCTTGACGCGGTCCGCGACGGACTCGGCGACCGGCAGGACGACCTGGAGGCTGGGGTGATCCACCTTAAGCCTGCGGATGGCGTCCTCGAAGGGCGGCAGGAGGCGGTCGACCTCGCCCGGCCGGCTGCCCGGCAGGACCAGGAGGACCGGGGCCTCGGCGCCGATGCCGTGCCGGCTTCGGAACCCCGCCGGATCGCAGGCCGAGAAGTCCATGTGCAGGGCCGGATTGCCGACAAAGGTGGTGGGCAGGCCCCAGGCCTCGAAATAGGGCGGCTCGAAGCTGTTGATCACCAGCAGGTGGTCGACAAGACCCGCCAGCGCCTTGGCCCGGCCCGGCCGGGTCGCCCAGACCTGCGGCGCAACGTACTTGACCAGGCGGACATCGGGGACAAGGCGGCGGAGAGCCCGGGCCGCCAGCCAGCTGAAGCCCCAGGAGTCGATCAGGACCACCAGATCGGCGCCCTCTCGGGCGGCGGCCGTGGCAACCTCCTGCGCCCGCCGCCGGACCCGGGGAATGGCGAGGAGTCCCTCAAGCAGGCCGAAGACCGAGATCTCGGCCATGTCGAACAGGCTGGGCACGCCGGCCTCAGCCATGCGCGGCCCCCCAACGCCGATGAGCCTCAGGTTCCCGTCCAGGCGACGGCGCAGGGCGTGCGCGAGCCCGGCGCCCCGGTCATCCCCGGAAGCCTCTCCGGCCACCAGCATGATGACGGGCGATACGGGGATCATGGAGGCTCAACCCCCAGGACGAAGAGCCCCAGCTCGTCCGCCAGGGCCACCAGCGCCTCGCGATCGAGGACCAGTGTCCGGCCCGCCTCGCCCACCAGTCCGGCGAGCCCGGCCTGGGCCGCCCCTCGCACCGTGGCCGGGCCAATTGTGGGCAGGTCCACCCGGGTCTCCTGGATGGGCTTGGGCGCCTTGGCCAGAACACCGCGGCGCCGGCCCGCCTCACCCCGCAGGGCGGGGGCGACATCCTCCGCCACCCGGCGCAGCATGGCGTCGGTGCCCTCCTGGGCTTCCACAGCCAGGACCAGGCCATCGCACACCACGGCGCCCTGTCCGATATCCAGCTCACCGATCCGCCGGGCGATCTCGAGGGCGCGCTGGATATCCACCTTGTGGCGGGCGTCAGGGACATGGCGGCCAAGGACGCCGGCGCCGAGGACCAGGTCGCTGCGGGCCTCGTGGGCGCCTTCGATGACGAAGCCTTCCTTGCGGAACTCGTCGAGGACCGCCCTGAGCAGGGCGTCGTCACCCTTGCGGGCCTCAAGGACCAGGCGGGGAAGCATGGCCATGCCGCGCAGATCAGGCTTGAGGGCGGCGAAGTCCGGCCGGGCGACGTTTCCGGCGAGGCAGACCGACTCGCATCCCGCCTGCTTGAGAACCCGGATGCATCGACCCACCTCGGCGAGCCCCACCACTTCACCCGGAAAGGCGTCCATTGTGGGATCGGCAAACCCCCGCAGTCGAACCACGAAGAGGGGCCGGCCGGTCTCCACGCAATGACGCGCGATCTGGAGCGGCAGGTCGCCGCCTCCCGCAATCAGGCCGAGGCGCCCCGGCACGGGGCTCAGTCCTCCCGGGCGGGGAGGCAGATCGGACGATTGGCCTCGTCCGCGCGGATGAAGTCGATGACCTCGAGGACCGGCGCGCTATGCCCATAGAGGGCCAGGGTGTCGTCGATCCGCTCCTGGAAGCTGCCCTCCCGGGCGAAGAGCAGCCGGTAGGCGGCGCGCAGGTGGCTGATGGTCTCGCGGCTGAAGTCCCGGCGCTTGAGGCCGACCAGGTTCAGACCCTCGAGGTGGGCGTGGTTGCCCCAGACCAGGCCGTAGGGAATGACATCCTTGGTGACCGCGGCCAGCCCGCCGATGAAGGCGAAACGCCCCACCCGGCAGTGCTGGTGGACGGCGGCCAGGCCGGACACCATCACATGGTCCCCGATCTCCACATGCCCGCCGAGGGTCGCCGAGTGGGCGAGGATGACGTTGTTGCCGACGCTGCAGTCGTGGCCGACATGGCTGGTGGCCATGAACATGCCGTCGTTCCCCACCCGGGTGACGCCACCGCCATTGGCGGTGCCGATGTGCATGGTGACATGCTCCCAGATCTGGTTCCGGTCCCCGATCACGAGCTCGGTGGGTTCGCCCTTGTAGCCGGTATGGTGCGGGGGACCGCCCAGGTTGGTGAAGTTGCGGACCAGGCAGTCGGCGCCGATCGTCGTCCGGTTCTCGATCACCACATGGGCCAGGATCCGGGTGCGCGCGCCAATCCGGGCGTGTTCGCCGATCAGACTATAGGGTCCGACGCTGACCCCCTCGTCCAGCTGGGCGCCGGGGGCGACGATCGCGGTGGGATGGATGTCGACGGTCATTGCGGAGTCTCCACCAGCATGGCGGCGAATTCCGCCTCGGCGGCGATCTTGTCGCCCACCATGGCGCGCCCTTCGAACTTGAAGAGTCCGCCCCGGGCCCTGGCGACCCGGACGTTGAGTTTCAGGAGGTCGCCCGGGCGGACGGGATGCCGGAAACGGCAGTTGTCCACGGAGGCGAAAAGGATGGTCTTGCCACGGGGATCCACGTCCAGGGTCTTGGACATCAGGACGGCGCCGGTCTGGGCCATGGCCTCGACGATCAACACCCCGGGCATGACCGGATAGTCCGGGAAGTGGCCCTGGAAGAAGGCCTCATTGATGCTGACCGCCTTGATGCCGGTGATGGACTCGCCGGGGACATAGTCCTCCGCCCGGTCCACCAGCAGGAAGGGATAGCGATGGGGAATGCGGGCGAGGATCTCGCCGATCTCTATGCTCGTGGCGGCGACCGCGTCGGTCATGACTCCCCTCCTCTGCTGCGGACGCCTGCGGAGCGGGAGAGCCAGGCGACCTCCCGCAGCCAACGCTGGACCGGCTTGGCGGGAAAGCCTGCCCAGGTCTCGCCCGCCGGGACATTCTTCAGGACGCCGCCGGATGCGCCGATCCGGGCGCCGTCGCCAATGGTCAGGTGATCGGCGATTCCGGCCTGCCCGCCGAACTGGCAGCCATCGCCTATGGTGGCGCTGCCGGCGATGCCTGTCTGGGCGGCGATCACACAGTTGCGACCGATCCGCACGTTGTGGGCGATATGCACCAGGTTATCGAGCTTGGTGTTCTCGCCGATGACCGTATCCTCGAAAGCGCCCCGGTCGACCGTGCTGCCGGCGCCTATGGTCACGCCATCTTGCAGGATCACCCGCCCCAGCTGTGGGACGTCGATCAGACCGGTCGATCCCGCCGTGGCTCCGAATCCCGCCTCCCCGATCACGACGCCGGACAGGACCTTCACCCGGTCTCCGAGGAGGGCGAACCCGATCGAAACGTTGGACCCGATCCGGCAGTTCCGCCCGATCGCAACGCCGGGTCCGATCACCGTGTTGGGCCCGATCACGGATCCCGCTCCGATGGAAGCGCCGGGCCCCACAACGACGCCGGGGCCGAGGCGGACACCCGGCTCCAGCCGCGCTTCGGGCGAGACCGGTTCGGCGCCCAGGTGGCGCCGGGGCGCATGCAGGGCCTCCGCCGCAAGGGCGAAGGCTCCATGAGGATTGCGATGAACCAGGGGAGCGCAGCCCGCAGGAAGCTCGCCCGCCAGAGACTCCGGAACAAAGCAGGCGCTGGGCGGCTGGCGCTGGAGATCCTCCAGGAAGCTTCGGCCCGTGACGAAGACCACCGCCCCGGGCCCACCGCGCGAAGCGATGGCGACGCGGTCGAGGGCCATGCCCGCCTGGCCGTCCGGCGCACGGGCGCCGGTCAGCTGGCAGACGGCCTCAAGGGAGAGGGGACCGGTCGACTCAAAGAAGCGTGGATCAGGCATGGCCCCGCATCCTCCCCGACCCGCGACGGGGACGCCAGCCCCTACGGCCTCCGGGGGGGCTGGGCCGGGGCCGCAGCCGCCGGAGCCGGAGCCGCCTGGTCAAGACGCTCGCGGTCAAAGGCGAACTGGGTGATCTTGGCGTTCAGGCCGGTGACGACGGAGGTGGTGATGTCCATGGCGGGGTTCGCAAGGACGATGGAGTCCCTCTGCAGAAGAACGCTGCACTTGGCCTGCTGATAGGAGGCGCGGATGACGGGTTCGAGCTCCTGGCCAACCCTCCCAAGGGCTTTCTGCTGGGTGGCCTGCAACTCGCGCTCGCGCAGCTGGGCCTTGCGCTGCAGGGCGGCGGCGCGGACCTGAAGGGTGGCGTTCCTCTGATCGAACGTCCCCTGATCAAGGGTGGCCTTCTGCCCGTCCAGGGTCCTGGCTTCATTCTGGAGGGCGGTCTGCTCTGAGGTGAGCTCGGTCTGCACCTGCTGACTGATCTGCTGGAGTCGGGTCTGGACATACTTGCCGACAGTCGATGACCCGATTGCACCGTCAAGCGACAGGATGCAGAGGCCCGCCAGGGTCGGGCCATGGCTGATCGGAGGCAAGGCCGGCGGCGTCTGCGCCAGCGCCGGTGCTGAAGTGAGCAGAATGGCCGCGGTCGCGGCGAAGGAGGCGGTATTGTTCATCTTGGAGGTTCTCAGAATCTGGTGGTTTGGGAAAAGCGGAAGGTCTCGACCCGGTCATACTCTTCCCGCTGGAGGATATGGCTGAAGTCGAAGCGGATCGGTCCCATGGGTGAGCGCCAGAAGACGGACAGGCCTGCAGAGGCGCGCAGGGAGAGGTCGTCGAAAATGCCCGGAATGGGTTTGCCGTCGGACCCGGTCTTGATCTTGTCGTCCAGGATGCCGAGCGTCCCGACATCGGTGAAGATCGAGGCCCGGATGCCGTACTGCTGGGGAATGAAGGTCGGGACGGTGAGTTCCGCCGATCCGATGGCGAAGGCCTCTCCGCCCAGGGCGTCCGACCGGCCGAAGCTGATGTCGCGGGGACCGATGCCGGCGACCCGGAAGCCCCGGAAGCTGTTGCCGCCCTTGTAGAAGCGATCATTGATGCGGATGGCGTCATCGCCCCAGGCGCTGATGTAGCCGGAACTGCCGGACAGGCTCAGCACGAAGTCCTTGTTGAAACCGTAGTACCAACCCCCTTCAAGCTCCGAGCGCAGGTACTGCACGTCCCCGCCAAGACCCGCGAGATCCTGGGCCAGGCTGACGAAAAAGCCCCGCGTAGGCCGGACAGGGTCGTTCCGGCGATCGAAGGTCACCTGGTATCCCAGGAGAGAGGTCGCGTAGCGCCCGCGCTGGTCGCAGAGGGTCTGCGAGACCTGCTGCTGGGAAGGGTCGCAGAAGAGGTCCGGCACCTGGACGTCATCCTCGCGCAGAACGTAGCGCATGGTCATGAAGGCGTCGGCGGTCAGGGGGAAGCCGACCCGGAGGTTCGTGCCCAGTGAGGTCGTCTTGTAGGACGAGTACTCGGACAGGTCGTAGACGAAGTAATAGAGGTCCACGCCGGCCCGCAGGTTGCGGTCGAGGAAACGGGGCTCCGTGAAGGAGAAATCCAGCTGCTGGCGGAAGGAGCCCCAGGATATCCTGGCCCGGGCGTCCTGCCCCCGGCCCCTGAAGTTTCTCTGGGTGATGCCGAGGTCGAGCATCAGCCTGTCGACTGATGAATAGCCGGCGCTGAAGGTCAGCTCACCCGTGGGCTGCTCCTCGACCCTGACCAGAAGGTCCGTCCGGTCGGGGTTGGCGGTCGGCGTCTCCTCGATCGTCACTTCCTTGAAGAAGCCGAGGCCCTTCAGATTGTTCTCCGAACGGTCGACCAGGGCGCGGTTGTATGCGTCACCCTCCACCAGGTTCAGCTCCCGGCGGATCACATGGTCCAGGGTCTGGGTGTTGCCGACGATATCGATGCGGTTGACGTAGACCCGCGGACCCTCGTTGACCTGGAAGACCACGTTCACAGTCCGGGTTGCGGGATCCGCAACATAGCGTGGCCGGACGTCCACGGCGGCGAACCCGGCGGCGCCGGCGGCGAAGGTCAGGGCGTCGGTAGCGGACTCGATCCGCTCGTCCTCGTAGAGGTCCCCGGTGCGGATGGGCACGAGCTGGGTCAGGACGGCCGTGTCGAGCTTCTTGAGCTCGGTCTCGACCGAGATCTTCCCGAACCGGTACTCTGGGCCCTCCTCAAGGGTATAGGTCACGGCGAAGCCATTCCGGGCGGGAGACAGCTCCGCGACCGCAGAGATGACCCGGAAGTCGTAGAAGCCGCGGTTGCGGTAGTGCTTGCGCAGTTGCTCCTTGTCGTACTCCAGCCGGTCCGGATCGTAGTTCGCATTGTTCGAGAAGAAGCGGTACCAGGCCGACTCTTCCGTCACCACGACGTCGCGCAGGTCGTTGTCCGAGAACTCGACATTGCCGAGGAAGTTCACGCCGAGCACGCCGCTCTTCTGGCCCTCGTTGATCTCGAAGATCAGGTCCACGCGCTTCTGGGGCAGCTCGACGATCTTGGGGGTGACGGCGGCGGCGATGCGGCCGGAACGGCGATAGAGCTCGATGATGCGCTGAACGTCCGACTGGACCTTGGCCCGGGTGAAGATGCCCCGGGGTCGCACGGTGACCTCGTCCCGGAGCTTGTCTTCCTTGAGACCCGAGTTCCCCTCGAAGACCACCCGGTTGATGATCGGGTTCTCCACCACCTGGATGGTCAGGTCGCCATCCGACAGGCCGACCTTGACGTCCGAGAAGAGGTCGGTCCGGAACAGGGCCTTCAGCGCCAGGTCGATCCGGGCCGGGTCCACCGTGTCGCCGACGCCGATGGGCAGGTAGGACAGGATGGTCGACTGCTCGATACGCTCATTGCCGACGACGATGATCCGCTGGACCACGCCCTGCTGGGTCTGCCCCGCCTGGGCGCGAGCCGGCTGAGGCGCGATCGCCACGGCGCCGGCCATAAGGATCGTCAGTCCCGTCACGAGGGCGGCGCTGCGGACGCGTCGAGTATGCATGGTCAGGGCCATCACCAGAAGGAAGCGCGTGATCAGGAGAACAATCCGCCAAGGAACTGGAAGACCTGCAGCCTCTGCAAATCATTCCAGGTGGCGAACAACATCAAAGCCAGCACCAGCGCAAGGCCCACCCGGTATCCCGCGGCCTGGACGTTGGCGGAGAGGGGTCTGCGCGCCACGGCCTCATAGGCGTAGAACATCAGATGACCCCCATCGAGGACAGGGACGGGGAGCAGGTTCATGAACCCGATGCCGACGGAGAGGACCGCCGCCAGGGCGATCAGGTTGGCGCCCGCATAGAGCACCTTCCGGCCGAGGTCCGGAGCCGCCTCCGCCCCGGCCTTGGCGATCTGGCCGGACATCTGGGCGATCCCAAGGGGGCCGTTGAGCTGCTCGGCCGACATCTGGCCGGTGATCATCCGCCCCATGGCGTAGACGCTGGTGGTCAGGACGCGCCAGGTCCGCTCCACACCCTTGGCGACGGCCTCGATGGGCCCGAAGGCCTGTCGCACGACCTCTCCGGTGGGGCCAAGACCGATCCGGCCAACCCGCGGCGCGCCGGGCTCGCTCTCGATCCGTCGCCATTCCGGAGTCGCGGTCAGGCGGATTTCCCGGCCAGCCCGGTTCACCACGAATTCGGTGGGGGCCCCGCCCCGGACCTGGACCACCTCGATCAGGTCCTGGAAGGAACCGATCCTGCGGCCCGCCGCCTCGACGACCAGGTCGCCCTTCTGGAAGCCGGCCGCCTCGGCGACGCCGCCAGCCTCCACAGCGCCGATCCGCGGCGCCAGGGTTCGCTCGCCAAAAGTCATGAACAGGGCGGCGAACAGGACAATGGCCAGCAGGAAGTTGGCCGCGGGGCCCGCCGCCGTGACGAGGGCGCGCTGCCACACGGGCTTGAAGTGATAATGCCGCGCCAGGGCCTCCGGGCCGCTCTTGGCCAGGATCTCGGCCTTCATGGCCTGCAGGCCCGCCGCGTCTGGCACGCTGGCGACATTGGGATCGCCGGCGAACATCACGTAACCGCCCAGGGGGATCCATCCGATCCGCCACTCCACTCCGGAGCGATCCCGACGGGAGAACAGGGCGCGGCCAAAGCCGATGGAAAAACGCTCCACGGCCACCCCGCAGGCCCGGGCGGCCAGGAAATGGCCCAGTTCGTGAATGGTCACCACCAGGGACAGGACCAGGATGAAGGGCGCTAGGTGCCAGATGAAGTCGATGATCACACCCATGGTCAGGCGGCTCCCCTCGCCCGCCGGGCCTCGATGGCGGCGTCCGCCAGGCGGCGGCCGGCGCGGTCCACCCGCCGGGCCTGCTCAAGGATGTCGTCGGGCATACGGTCCGCCATGTCGTCTCCCAGGTGCTCTGCACCTGCTCTATCCAGGGTTTCCGACACGATTGCGGCAATATCGAGATAGCCGATACGCCGGTCAAGAAAGGCCTCGACGGCCACCTCGTTGGCGGCGTTCAGCAGCCCCGGAGCCGGTCCGCCCGCCTTCAGGGCCTGGCGCGCCAGGTCGAGGGCGGGAAACCGCTCCATGTCCGGCGGCTCGAAGGTGAGTCGGCCAAGCTGTCCGAGGTTGAGCCTCGGGGCTGGCCAGGCCACGCGGTCCGGCCAGGCGAAGGCCACGGCGATGGGCGTGCGCATGTCCGGCGCCCCCAGCTGCGCGAGGCTGGACCCGTCGGCGTACTCCACCAGACTGTGGATGATCGACTCCGGGTGCACCAGGACGTCGATCCGGTCGGCATCCACCCCGAACAGGTAGGCCGCCTCGATCATCTCCAGGCCCTTGTTCATCATGGTGGCGGAATCCACCGAGATCTTCCGGCCCATGTCCCAGTTGGGATGGGCGACCGCTTCCTCCGGGGTCGCGGCGGCCATGCGCTCGGCGCTCCAGGTGCGGAAAGGTCCTCCGGAGGCCGTCAGGATGAGACGGGAGACCTGCGCGGCCTGGCGAGGGTCGAGGGCCTGGAAGATGGCGGAGTGTTCGGAGTCCACCGGGATCACCGCCCCGCCCGACAGTCGGGCCCGGCGCAGCAGGGCCGGCCCCGCACAAACCAGGCTTTCCTTGTTGGCGAGGGCGACGACGGCGCCGGCGTCGATGGCCGCCAGGGTGGGCGCCAGCCCGGCGATCCCCACGATGGCCGACATCACCCAGTCCGCCGGCAGGGCGGCGGCGGCCTTCACCGCCCCCTCCCCAGCCTCCACGGCGACGCCGGATCCCTGCAGTCGCTGGGCAAGTTCGTCCCGCCCGCGGGGATCGGCGATGACCGCCACCTCCGGACGCCAGCGGAGCGCCTGCTCGGCCAGCAACGCCGCGTTCCGGCCCCCGGTCAGCGCCTTCAGGCGGATGGGCCCGCCCAGGGCCTCGAAGAGGTCCAGCGTGGAGACGCCGACGGAACCCGTGGAACCCAGTATGGACACCGTCCGCGGGGTGCTCAATGGCCCCATCCCAGGTGGTTCACCAGGCGGAAGGCCGAGAGAATGACGACCACGAACATCAGGCCGTCCACCCGGTCCAGGAGGCCGCCATGACCCGGGATGAGGTCGCTCGCGTCCTTCACGCCGAACCGGCGCTTGAGCATGGACTCCCACAGATCCCCCGCCATGCCGGCGAGTCCTCCGCAGAGGCCGGCGAGGGCCGCCGCCCAGGGATTCAGGTTGAACACGGGCAGGGCCGCCAGGGCCACGGCCGCCAGGACCGCCCCCGCCAGCCCCCCCAGAAAGCCCGACCAGGTCTTGTTGGGCGAGAACCTTGGCCAGAGCTTGGGACCGCCCACCAGGTTGCCGACAAGGTAGGCGGAGATGTCGGCCGCCCAGGCCACGGCGAAGGTCATGATGATCCACCAGCGGCCCTCGGGCATGGAGCGGAGCCAGATGAAGCAGACGGCGGCTGCGCCGATGTAGAGCACCCCCAGGGCGGCGTTGCCGGGCCTTTCCGAGACGCCGCGCGCCACCACCGCCGCGAGGGCGCCGCCCAACGCCAGGACCCCCCAGGCGATGAACATGCTGTCCCTCTGGGCGAAGAAGACGGCGGTCAGGACCGCCGCACAGACAGCCGTGGAGACCCGGGGCCTCGCCCTGGGCGCCGTCATGCCGCCCCACTCCACGCAGAGCCGGGCGACCGCAGCCACAACCATGAGCAGGAAGGGCCAGGCCGGCTGGCCGGGGCCCATCTCGATCCAGACGGCGGCCAGCGCCAATGGCAACAGGATCGCCGCCGACGCTGCGCGGACGCCCAGGTTGCCCCAGTCGAAGCCCCTAGCCGGCGACAAGGACGTCATCGGAGACAGCTCCCCCGAAACGGCGGTCCCGGGACCGGAAGGCGGTGATGGCGTCAGCGAGGCTGGCCGCGTCATAGTCCGGCCAGAGGATGTCCTGGAACACCAGTTCGGCGTAGGCCGCCTCCCACAGGAGGAAGTTGGACAGCCGCTGCTCGCCGGACGGCCGGACGATCAGGTCCGGGGGCGGGAGACCGGCGGTCGAGAGGCTGCCCGCAAAGACCGCCTCCGTGATGGTCGCAGGATCCAGGCGCCCCTCCGCGGCGGCTTGCGCCAGCCTGCGCGCGGCGTCGGCGATGTCCGCCTGCCCACCATAGTTGAAGGCGATCTGCAGGAAGAACCGGTCATTGCCGGCGGTTCGCCGCTCGGCCTCGTCCAGGAGGGCGACCAGGTCCGTTGAAAGGCCCTCCCGCCGACCCACCGCGCGCACCCGGACCCCCTCGCGCTCCAGGCGCTTCAGGTCAGAATCGAAATAGCGCTTGGGCAGGGCCATGAGTTCCCTCACCTCGGCGGCGGGGCGGCTCCAGTTCTCGGTAGAGAAGCCGAAGACGGTCAGCCAGCGAACATTCAGCTCCGGGGCTGCGGCCACGGTCCGGCGCAGGGCCTCGATCCCGGCGCGGTGGCCCATCGTCCTGGGCAAACCCCGCTTCTGCGCCCAGCGGCCATTGCCATCCATGACGATGGCCACATGCAGGGGCGCCCCGGCCGCCGAAGCTGCGGGCGCCGGCGCGGATGCATTGGGGGATGTCTTGGACCTTCCGGCCATTTCGCCTCCGCCCGCCTCCGGACTAGACCTGCATGATCTCTTGTTCCTTGGTTTTCAAGGCCTCGTCGACCCGCTTCACGGCCTCGTCGGTGATCTTCTGGACCTCGGACTCCATGCGCT
>Ga0315902_10002248_pt1 | contig 30395 bp, 28 predicted proteins | sample LakEriMetagenome_9_FD_203523 | JGI IMG/M metagenome (GOLD analysis project Ga0315902, IMG submission 203523) | Freshwater fungal communities from buoy surface, Lake Erie, Ohio, United States - Buoy 12 MA117 | ecosystem: Environmental > Aquatic > Freshwater > Lake > Lake biofilm | place: USA...
TTCACCCCGAGCAATGGGACAATGATCCGGGTGCTTTTACTAGGGCTGTGAAAGGCACTATGAGAAACCCGCCAGAGGGCATGAAATGGATGCGTCTGATACCTCCGTTTATGGCCGGCACCATAGCGCATTTTCTTGTGAAAGGGAAAAAACAAGTGAATTGTGAACTAAAACCTCTGTCCGAAATCATTTCTGAGGAAGGTATTGCCAGGATCGATCTATTGAAGATCGACTGTGAGGGCGCTGAATGGAGTGTTCTGCAGGGAATTCGCGATGAGCACTGGCCATTCATAGGTTCGATGGTCATAGAAGTGCATGATAAGGAAGGGCGCCTGCAAAAAGTAAAAGAGTTGCTGACATCAAAAGGATTTGGCTTTCTCTATGCCGAGCGGGAAAAAGGTCTTGAGGATACCGCCATGTATAACCTATTCGCGCGACGTCTATGACACCACTTTTCGTAGCCCTCGTCACGGTAGGCGTCCTGCTGTCATCCAATGCCATTGGGTTGATCTACAGCCTGATCGTACTTAGAGAAAAATTGCCTGTGACTGTGGTGATCCAATCAAAACCCTACAAAAAAGGAATTTTCCGGGAACGTATGCCACTATTCATTTCTAATTTTTTGCTTTTGCTTGCCGTTTCAGGAACAGGTTCCTATTTCTTGTTTGACATACTGTCACTCGAGTTTGATCCACTCATGATCGCATTTCAAGTGATGATTGCATTCCTTGTGGACGATATCTGGTTTTACTTCTACCATCGCTGGCTGCATGAAAACCAGTTCATGCTCAAGCATATTCATTCGATCCATCATCGCGCATTCAAACCATTTCCGCTCGAATACTTGTATGCGCACCCACTGGAGTGGATGCTCGGTATGATCGGTGTCGTGCTGGCTTTTGGCATCTTTGTACTTTTCGCTTCACTGAATGTCTATTCGATCTGGATCTTCGGACTACTGAGGAACTTACATGAGATCCATATCCACTCAGACCTGTCACTTCCTGTGCTCAGCAAAATACCATTCATCAGTACAACAAAGCACCACGACGACCATCACGCGCGGCTAAAAGGGAACTATGCATCAACCTTTCACTGGCTCGATCGCATTTTCAAAACTGAGATAAAATGAGAATACTGTTCAGCATATTGTCACTACTGCTTCTAAGCTTCATTCCAACGAGTGAAACTTTTAATCTTACAGTGAAGATCTATTCCATTGAAAATAACAAAGGGGTGATCGAACTATCGCTGTACAATGACCCTGAAAAGTTTCCGAAGGTGGGAAAAACCTATCGCACAGTACGCTTAAAGCCAAACGGATCGGAACTTGTACACAAATTCAGTAACCTACCAAAAGGAGAATATGCTGTTTGTCTTTACCACGATGAGAATGCAAATAAAACCTGTGATAAGAATTTCATCGGTGTCCCGACGGAAGCCTATGCATTTTCGAACGACATTCGGCCCAAGTTGTCTGCACCGGATTTCAGCAGCTGTTCTATGCTGTTGAACAAAAACAGATCGATCTCGATCAAGCTGGTTTACTAGAAAACTAACGGAGGCATTTAAAATAATCGAAAGGCTCCAGGCATTCATTGCACTGGTACTGTGCCTTGCACGCCGTGCTCCCGAAGAGACTGATCATACGTGTATTACTTGAGCTACAGCGAGGACATGGCACGGTCGGATGTTTTGCAAAAAGGACACTTTTGTCGACTTCATCCTCCGGAGGAGCTATCCCGTATTCTCTTAGTTTGTTCCTGCCATCTTCTGAGATCCAATCAGTGGTCCAAGCAGGTGAAATGACAAGATCGACATCAACATTCACAACGCCCTTTTCGGCCAGCTTCTCTTTGATCTGCTCCTCGATCGTTTTCATTGCCGGACATCCCGTGTAAGTTGGTGTGATCGTTACCTGAACGTGGTCTTTTTCGATCTTGATGCCTCTTACTATGCCAAGATCAAGGATAGTTAAAACAGGGATCTCAGGATCAAAAACCTCCTGAAGATACTCTATTATTTCAGCATCCTTTACCATTCCATGTTTGGATAGGCTCTCTGCATGAATTGCATGTCAGCCAATATGTATCCCATGTGTTCTGAATGAAGACCTCTTCGACCACCATCAAATTTCCAGTTGTTAGTCGGCAGTATTAATGTTGCCTCGGCCATAACCTCATTGACCGAATTGCTCCATGCGTCACGCACGGCCACCATAGCAGGTGCAATACCGCATTTTTCCATTTCTTTTTGAAGCTCATCGCTGTAGAAGAGCTCATCTGTATATCTCCACAGTGTATCCAAAGCTTCCTGGATACGACGGTGAGACTCTTCTGTTCCGTCACCAAGTCGAATAACCCACTCGGAGGAATGTTTCAGGTGATATCTTGTTTCCTTGAGCGATTTTTCGGCAATCGCAGCCAAATGTGGGTCAGTACTCTGCTGCATCAGCTCGAAAAGCGGCTTGCGGTAGGCATCAAAAAGAAATTGCCGAAGCATAGTCATGCCAAAGTCGACATTCGGCTGTTCCACGAGCAAAACGTTCCTGAAATCACGTTCATTCCTCAAAAAAGCAAGCTTATCCTCATCTCTCCCCGACCCTTCCAGCTCACCGGCGTATTTGAGGAGAACTGTCGCCTGTCCGATCAGATCCAATGAAATGTTGGTCATGGCGATATCTTCCTCCAGAATGGGGCCGTGGCCACACCATTCAGCAAGTCGTTGACCAAGGATCAGGCTGTCGTCACCCAACCGGATCACATATTCAAAAAGTTGATTCATGTCAGGGAAGATTACATGTGTGAAATTCCATCCGGAACATCGTAAAACGTTGGATGGCGATATACTTTGGAATCCGCAGGCTCGAACAGCGCGTCAGCTTCCGACGGATCAGAAGCATGAATGTTCTTCGATTCCACAACCCAGATACTGATGCCCTCCGATCTACGTGTGTAAACATCACGTGCATTTTCCACGGCCATTTCAGCATCCGCAGCCCTCAAAGACCCAACATGCTTGTGACTCAGTCCCTGTTTGCTGCGTATAAAGACCTCCCACAGCGGCCATTCCTTGTTTGACATAATTTCTAAAATTAAATCTTCGTTTTCAGTACGAAATGCCCAGAATTCCGAATGCAAACATTAACTCGCTTGCTTTTTCGCTTTGCGCTTTTCAGCATGAGCAAGAGCAGCTTCCCGTACCCACATACCTTCTTCCTTCGCTTTCCTGCGTGTATCTACGCGATCTTTGTTGCATGGACCGTTTCCATTCACCACCTGCCAGAATTCATCCCAATTTATCGGACCAAAATCATAGTGGCCGCTTTCCTCATTCCACTTCAATTCGGGATCAGGGACAGTCAACCCGATCATTTCCGCCTGAGGAACGGTCACATCAACGAACTGCTGCCGCAATTCATCGTTCGTATGCCGCTTGATCTTCCATTTCATAGACTGCAAGGTATGCTTGGACTCTGCATCATTCGGCCCAAACATCATCAAGGCCGGCCACCAGAAGCGGTTGAGCGCATCTTGCGCCATGGCTTTTTGTTCGGGTGTTCCTGCGGCCAATTTCGCCATAATCTCAAATCCCTGACGCTGGTGGAAAGATTCTTCCTTGCACACACGAACCATCGCTCTGGCGTATGGACCATAAGAACACCGGCATAGTGGAACCTGATTCATAATTGCAGCACCGTCCACCAACCACCCAATGGCTCCCATGTCGGCCCAAGAAAGTGTCGGGTAATTGAAGATCGAAGAATACTTTGCTTTACCGGAATGGAGATCATCGATCGTTTCCTCACGATCAGCACCTAAGGTTTCTGCGGCGCTGTAGAGATAAAGTCCGTGCCCGGCTTCATCCTGCACTTTAGCAAGCAAGACAGCCTTCCTTCTCAGGTTTGGCGCACGGGTGATCCAATTTCCCTCAGGAAGCATCCCAACCACCTCAGAATGAGCATGCTGTGATATCTGACGGATTAGTGTCTGACGGTAATCGTCAGGCATCCAGTCTTTGGGTTCGATCCTGATCTCATTATCGATCTTCTCCTGGAACCTGCGCTCCAACTCTGTAATATTGACCTCTTTCATATTTCCGGACTTCAGTACAAATTTAAAAAAATCTATCTTTTCACGGTAATCAACAATTCTGGGCAATTAGTGTTTACAAAACAGTCAATTTACGGATGAAATTTAAACAGGTTCTTTTCGTTCAATTCGCTAATTTTGCACCTCAATCCAACACTAATGACCCCGAAATTCCATACGCTCACGATCAGGGATATTCGAAAAGAAACCGATGACACAGTCTCAATTTCTTTCGATGTTCCAGCAGAGCTGAAAAATGATTACCACTTCAGCTCAGGCCAGTACCTGACTCTAAAAGCGAACATCCATGGCGAAGATGTCAGACGATCTTACTCGCTTTGTTCCGCTCCTTATGAGCTTGAATGGAGGGTTGCCGTTAAACAAGTTGAAAATGGAAAGTTCTCAGGATACGCGAATAAGGAGCTAAAGATCGGTCAGGCTATTGATGTGATGACCCCAACTGGAAATTTCAGATTTCTACCCGATGCTTCAAAGTCGCGTTCGATCGTGTTGTTCGCGGCAGGGAGCGGTATAACACCAGTACTATCCATCGCAAAAACTGTCCTACACGAAGAACCGGACAGCGATGTAACGCTATTTTACGGAAACAAAGGATTTAACAGCATTATATTTCGGGAGGAACTAGAAGGACTCAAGAACAAATACATGGACAGGTTGCGTGTAGTGCACATTCTTTCGCGCGAAAATCTTGGCAATGCCATCCAGAAAGGCCGGATCGACAAGGCAAAAGGAAATGAACTGTTCAAGGCTTTTTTAAAAGGAACAAAACCGGATGCTGTCTACATTTGTGGCCCTGAGTCCATGATCCTCGGCGTAAAGGATGCCATGCTCGAGAATGGGCTAAGCGAGGAACTGGTGCATTTCGAATTGTTCACCGCTCCTGGCGGAATAAAACCGAAAACGCAAACAAACATTTCAACAAACGACGATAAGGAAATATCTTCGCGCGTTACCATTATCATTGACGATGATGCCTTGGAGATCTCCCTTAGCTCGAAAGGTGATACGATCCTCGATGCCGCCCAAAAAGCAGGAGCGGATCTGCCATACGCATGCAAAGGCGGAGTTTGTTGTACTTGTAAAGCCAGAATACTGGAAGGATCAGTGCGTATGGATGTAAACTATGCGCTTGAGAAAGATGAAGTGGATGCAGGCTATGTGCTAACCTGCCAATCACACCCGACCAGTGAACACGTTATTGTATCTTTTGATGATTGATTATGGGATTATTTGGATTATTTAAAAAAGACAAGGAGCATAAGCACAAAGGTTTTCATGACCTGAGTGTCTCATCGCTCCACAAATTAACATCTGAAACTGTACAGGTGACTTTTGATGTTCCCGAAGAACTTCGTAAAGCATTCGTTTACCAACCCGGACAGCATCTGGAAGTCATCATTCCAATTGGAGGCAAAGAAGAAAGAAGGTCCTACTCGATCTGTAGTGAGACGAACGAACCGCTATCATTTGCTGTAAAATCAGTAGAAAACGGACTCGTGTCGAAATGGTTCAACGAGGAACTTAAGGCCGGGATGCAGCTAACCGTTTCTGAACCGAAAGGATCTTTTGTGCTTCCTTCCGATGCCAAGAACATTGTTGCCGTGGCGGCAGGTAGCGGAATAACCCCCATCATGGCGATGGCTAAAGCGATCGAAACGCACGATGGAAATATGCGCTTGTTCTACGGTAACCGAACACGCACTTCCATTATTTTCAAATCAGTTCTTGATGGACTTAAAAATACTTTCACTACCCATTTTCTTTCAGCCGAAGACGTCGAAGGATTTGAAAAGGGAAGAATCGATAAAGACACTTTCACACAACTGCTTAAGTCCGATCTCAGCTTACTTCGGGCCGATGCCTATTTCCTCTGTGGACCGGAAGAAATGATCATTGCCACGGTCGATGTGTTGAAATTTTTTGGCGTTCCGGAAAAAAAGATCCACTTCGAACTCTTTACTCCACCTGTTCTTATGAAACAGGAAAAAGAAAGTCCGAACACTTTCTCAGGGACTAGCCATGTCAAGGTAATATTGGATGGTGACGTGACACAACTCGATCTTTCTGCCAAAGGAAAGACTATACTTGAAGCCGTTGAAGCGGCCGGACTTGATGCTCCCTATTCCTGCAAAGGTGGTGTATGCAGCTCTTGTCGAGCAAAAGTCCTGATTGGAAATGCTGTCATGACAAACAACTATTCACTTACAGATGAAGAAGTTAAAAAGGGTTATATCCTGACTTGTCAGGCACACCCTGCAACTGAAGAATTGACCGTTTCTTATGATGATTAAAAGGAACATCGTTGTAGTTGGTGCCAGCAAAGGCATCGGAAAGGAGCTCGTTTTCCAATTTGCATCGGAGGAGCAATATACCGTTTATGCCTTGTCCCGTGATACAGAAACCATGACGAGGGCGTTTTCAGGATTGAGTAACGTCAAATCACTCAAGTTCGATCTATCCAACGATGTTCGATCTCAGGCAGAGAAGCTCTTTTCATCCCTGTCGCAGATCGATATCCTGATCAACAATGCGGGTTTTCTGGTCAATGAACCATTCACTGAACTGACGCATGATCAGCTTGCGACTTCTTATCAGATAAATGTGATCGGTGTCATGGAAACCGTCCAGGCGGTCTTACCGAAAATGCTGGAATCCGGCGGTCACGTCGTTAACATCAGCTCGATGGGAGGATTCCAAGGAAGTGTCAAATTCGCCGGACTATCGGCATATTCAACGTCAAAAGCAGCTGTCTGTAGTTTTACGGAACTCTTTGCTGAGGAATACAAAAACACGAAGATCAAAATGAACTGTCTCTGTCTTGGAGCGGCACAGACTGAGATGCTGGAAGCCGCATTTCCGGGATATAAAGCGCCCATTTCAGCAGCAAAAATGGCTGAGTTCATTCATGATTTCGCATTAAATGGCCATCAGTGGATGAATGGTAAAATTTTACCTGTTTCATTAAGTACTCCTTAATTTTCAAAAGGTCTATCCTAACCGACCTTATTTTAACCTCAAAACTCTGGAGATCTCACCTTTTGTGTTTTTTCGGCACATTATTTTCCATTTGATTTTGAGTCAATATTGAACAATCGGATTGATCTCTTCGAGTCCTCTCCAGGTTATTCCAATAGACTGCATGACCTAATTCGCCCCATTTGTACGCGCAATTACGTAGGAAAAGTGAACAGAAAATGCTTAAAACAGTTCTGTACTGATTGGAAATCTGCTGTCGCCAGCGATGAGAAGATTTCCTTTGTTCCAAGAATCATAGAAAACCAATTCTTGTGAAAACAATTAAAAAATTCAAGTTGGCTTGCACACTGTTAGTCTTTACTTTTGTAAGCGTAAAAATGACTACTGCTCAAAATACAGTAGCAGTCCCATTCTCTACCGGATTTGTCGGAAACAATACTGGGAACAACACATGTGGCAATGCCGTTTACATGAGTTCGCTCGGTTGGACTAACTTTCAGTTTGCACAGGAAACATCAGGAACAGTTTTTGTAGCGCAGGGAAACGATGTTCCCGGATTTGTCCAGATCACGGATTTTACGGGCGTGGAACATACCATTCAAGGTTTCATAAAGTGGAGAACCTCATCTGGAGGAAACTCTACATCTGTTGTATTCGCGCCAGCCAGTACCAGTAGTTCAACACTTACCACCAATTCGGGAACATATACCATCAACAGCACCAAATATATCGGCATGATCTTCAACGGATACTCCGTGACCATCAATGGCGGGAATGTTTCCGGTAACGCCGCAGGATCACTCGATGCACTCAACACGTACCTTGTTTTGCTTCCCGATGTTACAATCACAGATTACACCGTGAACGAAAGCGCAGGCACACTTAACATGACAGTAACTTTATCCGCGGCAACCAGTTCAGAGGTAAGGGTCAATTACACTTCATCGAACGGTACGGCCACATCAGGAGCGGACTACCAGACGATCTCAGGGAGTCTTACCTTTGCTCCAAATGAAACCAGTAAAACAATTGTAATCAACATATTAGCCGACAACATTACTGAACCTACCGAGAATTTTTACCTAACGCTTTCAGATCCAGTCAACGCATCCATCCTGAAAACACTATCTACAATCTCGATAACAGACAACCCACCTTTACCTGTTGAACTCGTACTCTTTGAAGTGCTTTGCGAAAATGAGGGGCCCATAGTTCATTGGCAAACAGCATCTGAAAAGAATTGCGCGGGATACACCATCGAAATGAACGATGGTTACGCGGATTGGATTCAGATCGGAACAGTTCAGGGAATGGGAAATACAACAGCGTTGACCGAATATCAATTTGCGGTTGCAGAAAGGCAAGATGGCATTACTTATTATCGACTCAAACAGTTGGATTTTGACGGAAAAGTGAAGACCTACGATCCGGTTTCTTCAGTGTGCAATCCACAGAAAATCTCATTTTTCGTGTTTGCTGATCAATCAAACGGCCTAGTTACCATACATTACAGCCTTCTCAAGGAAAAAACAGGACACATCGTAATACTGGACCCTACAGGACGGGAGATCAAAACGATGTCAATTGATTCAACACAGGACAGCGTTATCTTACCTGCAGGAGAGTTTATGCCCGGACTTTACACAGTCGTTCAGATCGAGGAAGGAGAAAAACGTACGGAACGGTTCGTATGGAGATGATGCATTCAAAAGAGAAACAGAATCAGCAACTGCCGGAAAGCTAGCTATAATGGCAAGTAAACTATCAGATGTAGCCCTTCTCTTTCGCCCAGTTCGTGAGCTGCGCTGCATTAGGCAGATCGAGTTTTTTAAGAATATTGTGCCTATGCGTTTCCACAGTTCGCTGAGAGATAAATAACTTATCCCCAATCTCCTTAGATGTAAGCCCCGTTGCGATTAACTTGACAATATCGATTTCTTTCATCGTTAATTCTTTCTTACGGTCGGAATCATTTGACATAAGAAGTGATGAAAAATAGCGATCTTTCAACTCGTTGGCAATGTACAATTCATTATCCATTACCTTTCGAATGGCACCTGTTAGTTCAGCCTTGTTTGTATTCTTAGTTAAATAACCTTTGGCTCCTACTGACAAGAATTTCTTAACGAACGCGATATCATCATGTAGCGAAAGTCCGATAATTCGTGTTTTGGGCAGTGTGTTGCATATCTCCGTGGCAGCTTGTATTCCATTACCGGACTTCAGGTTAATGTCCATGAGGATGACATCCGGCCTCAGGTTGACCGCGAAACGCACAGCATCATCAGCATTATCGGCAGTCCCGATCACTTCCATGTCTTGTTCCTCTCTGAGTAAATGTTTCCAAGCCTCAGATATGAGTTGATGGTCTTCAACGATAAAAACTCGTATTTTTTCTGTGCTCATAATTAACTTGTTTCGCGTTCCGTTGCTCAAAGTAAAGAAAAATACTTTGTAATGTGAATTCTAAGTTGTTATTTTGATACAGTTTATTGCGATGAGTAAAGCGGTAGTAGTAGAAAATTTCAGGCCGATTGCTGAAATTTGGGTGAACCTTTTGAAACAACTTGGCCTCGACGAAGTAGAGATCATGGACGGATCATTTGACCCTACCGAAAAGATCCTGCAGATGCACCCTGAAATTGTACTCATGGATATAAACCTGGACAATGGCTTGAATGGTCTGGATCTAACAAAGAAGCTTACTGAACAATCTGAACTGAAGATCTGTGTTATTTCACTCAATACCGGTGAAAGGTATGTGTCAATGGCAAAAGATGCGGGAGCAAGGGCTTACATCTGCAAAAGCTCTCCGATCACTGAGATCCGCTCGTATATCGAGCGTGTACTTCAAGGTGAATTCTGCTACAGCCACTAACGCATTGCTCGGTCAAGAAAATTACATAGCCTTTTTTGAACTCCTCTAAAATTATTCTTTGGGTAGTGTTCCAAACCAAAAAAGTTGTTTTGACGACAAAAAAGGCTGCCTTTTGAGACAGCCGTGCACGAAATGGTGAAAAGTAAATGTGTTCTGTGATGAGTCTTTCTAATGAGAAACTCCGAATACCGCAGTCTCACCTGATTCACGCAATTTTAGCTTTGGGATCTGCACATTGACGACTGGCAGACCATTGAATTTCAATGTTGGGTCAATTGAACTGACATCATGATCTTGTTTATACTCGATGACCACCAGCACCGGAAAATGCAGTGAACACCCTGCGGCATCTGTCAGTTCCATCGTCATTTTAGTCGGTTCAATTGGAGAAATATTTTCATGAACAAGCTGCCCGTTAAGTTTAACAATGTATCCGGGATCTCCCATCGGTGTTCCCCCGCTGACCTGGAAATCAGCTGCCGCCAAAGTTCCATTAACACTTGTCAGAACAGCAGATCCAAAAGTGACCGAAATCGGACTGGCACCATGAAGCCGGACTGATCCAATTGTTTGATTCCCTTTGCTGTCTAAAACATTCCAAGTGTAATTACCTGCTGCGAGATCAGAACGTTCTGAACCCGTTTTACCATCAGACCATGTAACGGTGTAAGGCGCTTTACCACCGCTGATATGCAATGAAATTCTTCCATTGCTGGTGTTTCGGCAACTCGGTTCCGTTGAAGTTGATTCAACTTTTAAACTATTTGCTGCAAAGGTCACTCCTGTGATCAGAATGCAGAGGATTGTGTTGAAAAAGGTATTCATGTCTCTTGGTTTTTAGACAAAGAGAGTACATTTCCTTTTCAAGTAGATAAGATATCAGCGAGCACAGCGATGAAATCAGGGATTTCCTGATCATCAGGTTAAGTAGATCTGCGTATGAACGGCTGGAAATGGTATTTATCGACCAGTACCTCGAGTAGATATCAATCTCAAATGATGCAAAGGAATATTGAAATGGAAAAGAAAAAAGTTACATGAAAGTTCTGCATGACAGGATCCATTTACTGCCACTAAGGTATGATTTAAACAAAATCGGCCATTTCATCCTCTACCTTTCTAAAGTAGAGGAGCCCTAAGATCAAAATGAATAGTACCATCAAAAAAGAAATATACATAAGGTTACCGGGAGCTTCCCCACCGAATATCGACCATCTAAACCCCTGAATAACACCAGCCATGGGATTCAAATAGTACAAAGTTGCTGCCCAACTCGGTAGCTGTTTCATAGCGAAATCAGCAGGATATGCAATAGGAGTAATGTACAATCCAATCTGAACCATGAAAGGGACGATATGCTGAAAGTCGCGGTAACGAACCGTAAGTGCGCTCAACCAAATTCCGACTGCTAAAGCAGCAAGCATACCCATGAGAAGAAAAAATGGAGCTAGCCAGACATTGCCGGTTGGAGGAATGCCATACCACACCATGAGCACGATCATAATGATCAATGATATTCCAAGATCAATAAGCCCGACGGCTGCCTTGGAAAGCGGAATTATAAGGCGGGGAAAATAGATCTTTTTAACCATGGCTTGATTCGAGATGATCGATGCACCTGCATTGGACATAACAAAGGAGAAATAGGTCCAAATCGCCATTCCCGTCATAGTGAAGAGAACATGAGGCACTTCGGTCTTCACACCAACAAACCGCCCAAAGACAAGTGACAGTATGGCAAGCGTTACCACTGGCTGAATCAATGCCCATAAAAGTCCGATGGTGGTTTGTGCATACCGAACGCGGAAATCTCTCCAAGTAAGGGTCAGAAACAGATCGCGATAGCGGTACAATTCCCTGAAATCAGGAATGATCCTTTTATCATTCGCATCAATGATCTTATAGTTTTCAGACATGAACCAAAGTTAAGGAGTAAAAATGAAATACACGGAATCAATCAAGAATACAAGACCGGCTCAGTGCTTGTAAAAAATGGAACATTAAACAATTCATGTTGGATCAAAGCCTAAGAAAAAGTAGCTATTTTGGACTACCTGACAGTACTTTCGTTCGAAAACAAATGAAATTGCCTCTCAATCCGTTTGATCGATCAACTCAGCTGATTGATTTGAATCCTTTTTAGCTCTTCGTTTTTCATCCACGTAATGCGCTGTAAGAACAATCACGAGGAAAGGAAGCACAGGAGCCTTGAATCGAACCAGCACCCCAAAAAGGATAGAAGTGAATCCGGCAAAATAGGCAAGGATCAACGCGAAAAAAAATGCATAGATGAGAAACTCATGATTACGAATACGTCTAATCCTTTCAAGAGGTTTGCCCACAAAGAAGAAACGTAAGGTAAAATACATCAGAACCAAGCTTTCAATACCATTCAAAATAAGCGTAACGTTCAACGCCTCCCAAATGAAGGGTCGATAAAATCCGGCTATTACGGAGGCTGGCATTGCCATGATCATTCCAATGGCACTATAATCAACTTCCCCTAAAGAGTAGCGATTTGAACCGTAAGTTTTATTGGTGGTCATGTCCTGATTGATAACAGCTGCCTCCTTCAGGTATTCATCAGCAATGGGTGTTTGAAAGAAAACAAAGATGGCGCCTATTGCCAATAACGTCATTACAATGCGCAGGAGTTTAACTTCAAGACTTCTGGTGCCGTAGATCTTACCTAAACGGGCAATGTACGCAAACAGAAGAGGTACCATGACTGTCACTAGCATAAAAGAACGTACCCGATACATGACGTAAACAGTCGCCAAAACACCAAGCCAGTTCCAAAAATTTGATTTTTCCTCCGGTGAAATGATCTTGTATATGTTGACTAGAAAATAACAGACAGACACCCACATCAACGTGTCTTTTGATATTCCTCCGCACCAAAAAGAAAGTGATGGAATAAAAAATATAGCCAGAAACAGATGCCAATCGGAATGTAACCCGAAACGACGGGTCAATTCGAAAAGCCTCCAGGATGCATTGGTAGTGACATAAGCAAAGATCAGCGACATCAGAAGATAACCCTTGAAGGTGAAAAAGGTAAAAATGGACGCGACCTTGGAAACAAAAAAACTTGCGGGTTCATTATAGATATGTGAATCTGGAAAACCGGTGTTTGTGTCAAAATTCTTGTAACTGTTCCGAACATCACTATACTCGAAAAGCTCTTCAAAATACATGAAGGGATCCTTCCAAAATAAGTTGTTCAGTTTAACAGAACCATCCCAGAAAGCAATGGAATCTCCTCCGCCACCGTAGAAAATGATATAGAAAAGTGCGTTAGCTGCTACGAATGATACTTTGAATAAGAAAGCAGGCTGATAATAACGATAATGTATCTTGTCAATGTTATTCCGCCTGCGTAAATACACAAGGATCAATAATACCGCAAAACCAAGGAGTGTTGATATAATGTCCAGAGGAGTGAAGAAAAGATAATCCCTCACAAACGCCACCGTAGCTTCATTGCTGTACACGCTCCTCTTTTTTTAACAAAAGTACAACCAAGAAATGATAACTAAGAGGGAATTTGTCCTCACGATGAAATGTATAGCTCAGGATTACTGAACAGCGGGGAGATGTACTCCAACAAAGTACTGGCCTATCAATTTATGGTTTCCTTGAATGACGTAGCCTTCAGCGCTCTATAGAAAGACTCTCCATCTTGAAATCACCACCGTACTTCTTGAAGTGCATGGTCACACGAAATACCTCGCTTTTACACGTGTAATTGCCTACAGCAAAAGTACTTTCAGCCGACTCTTTTCCCTTGAGAATGAATTTAAAACTCCCACCCGGCTTCTTTGCGAAAAAATCTTTCAACATCAATCCGGCTTGTGAGCGACTGTATGCCCCCTCCTTCCCGAGCACGTTCAAAAGGATCTTTTCCTTACCAAGCGAAACGATTTCTGTGGAATCGTTCGACACGAATGCTTTTTCCAGAGTTGTGTAGGGAATTCCGGATTGAAGCGCAAATGAAATGATTACGGAAGTGATGAAATTGTATAAAAAGTTCATTCGGCTCTTATTTTGAACACAATCACATCAAAAACCGTACCTTAAAAGAAAAAACCAATTTCAAAAGGATAGTGAAAATACAGTCATTTGTGGTTTGGTTAAGTAAGGAAAACGTTCCAAGGAACCCTTTTATGGCAACTGCAAGCGACAGCATATGTCTGACAAAAACATTCATGCAACCGACTACTTCCAATTATCTCCAAATTTCACTCTTCCCTCAAGGTTCCTCATTGACGAAAATTTACCTTTGCAACATGAAGATAAAATTCATCTGCATCGGCAAGACCGGGAAAGACTTTCTTGAAAAAGGCGAAGCCGAATACCTCGGCCGATTGAAACACTACCTTTCCATAGACCGCATCGAGATCCCGGATCTGAAGAACACAAAAAAACTGACGATAGATCGGGTCAAGGAACTGGAAGGAAAAGAGCTATTGCAAAAAGTTGCTGAAGGTGAACAACTTTATCTTTTGGATGAAAATGGGAAGGAACTATCTTCGACCGAATTTGCCGGATTCCTACAACAGCGATTCAATTCAGGAGGCAAAGCGATCAACTTTGCAGTAGGTGGTGCTTACGGTTTCTCTGAGGAAGTTTATGCGTCAGCCCAAGGCAGGATCAGTCTGTCACGTATGACCTTTTCCCATCAAATGGTCCGAATGATCTTTTTCGAACAGCTTTACCGTGCCATGACCATTTTGAAAGGAGAACCTTACCACCACCAATGAGTGTCCGAAACAGTTACGAATGTAGCTTCGCACAATTAAGAAAAGTAATTGTCACTAATTTTACTGCATGTTAGAAGAAATTATCGATCTCGCACTTAGAGAAGACATTGGAGAAGGAGACCATTCAACCCTAGCCTGTGTTCCTGAAAATGCAACCGGAAGCGCGCGACTCTTGATCAAAGAAGCAGGTATCCTTGCCGGTGTGGAACTGGCTCAACTGATTTTCCATCGTTTTGATCCGACACTGAAGATCGAAGTACTTTTAAAAGACGGAGCCAGCGTTCAGCCGGGCGATATTGCTTTTACTGTAAGCGGACAATCCCGTTCCATACTCAGTACCGAGCGCTTGGTACTGAATTTCATGCAACGCATGAGCGGCATTGCAACCCAAACTGATCGGATCAGCCGATTAATCGAAGGGACAGGTGCGAAATTGCTCGACACACGCAAAACAACGCCGGGCATTCGATATTTAGAAAAATGGGCGGTTCGTATCGGAGGCGGATACAATCACCGATTTGCACTCTACGATATGATCATGTTGAAGGACAATCACATCGACTATGCCGGTGGTATTCGTCAGGCCATAGATCGTGTGCATGAATACCTCAATACTACCGGTAAAAAGCTCAAGATAGAAATAGAGGTCCGTAATCGCGATGAGCTCCGTCAAGTACTGGAGGCCGGACGTGTAGACCGCATCATGCTGGACAATTTTACACCAGACGATATCCGCGAGATTCTACCAGGAATTCCGGAAAAATATGAAACTGAAGCATCGGGAGGGATTACCGAGGCGAATATACGTTCATACGCCGAGACAGGTGTCGATTTCATCTCAGTAGGCGCATTGACACACAGCGTAAAAAGTCTGGACATGAGTTTAAAAGCTTCTTTCTGATCAAACGAATCAACAGGTCAGCTATGAGCGGTCATCGAGTATATCCTCCTTATTATTTTTTTTGTCAACCAAACCAGCTGGGACGAAAAAACTAACCCCCACCGTGAAAAGTCCTGCCAGCAACAAATAATAGCCGTAAGGCCATTTCATGATCATGAAAACAAGTCCAACAAAAAGTATGAGACTACCTAACCAATAAACAAGGTTAAATCCGGGGTCGTGTTTACCAAAACGAAAAGACAATAAATTAAGTAAAAGCGCAGAGGCGCCAAAAATGAGAAACAAAATTCTCGCCAACGGCAATGAAATATATTCTCTACCGGTTCCAGTGAACAATACGATTGCCATCAGAAAAGCAATGGCGAAAAATATGGCGGCTATCCGCTTTAGTAGCATGGATCGATTTTTAGTGTATGATATCGTTAAACATTCATGTATTCGTGATCTCCAATAGATAATTCCTGATATCCAGCAACAAGTCCATGTCTTCCTCCAGGCGATTACCTATGACGACCACATTGGCTCCATGATCATGCATTTCCCGGATCGATTGAATACTTCGAACACCACCTCCAATTAGTATGGGCAACCCTACCTTCTTCATATCGCTGATCATTTCCAAAGGCACCGTAAAACGCGCACCACTTCCGGCATCCAAAAAAAGTAATTTCTTACCGAGTAGCTTTGCCGCCATGGCTGTTTGTCGCACAATGGCCAGGTGATCACGGGGAATCGGAGTTGTCTGACTCATGTATGCGACAGAAGACAAAGCCCCCCCATCAATAAGAAGGTATCCTGTCGGAATAACCTCGATATCCATTTCGAATAATTCTATGGCTGTCTGAACGTGATGCCCGATGAGGAAATCCGGGTTCCGTCCTGAGAGCAAACTCAGATAGAGAATGGCATCAGCCTTTTCCGTCAGTTGCTGACCTGATCCGGGAAAGATCACCATCGGCAAGCGACTCCCTTCTCGGATCCAGCCAATGACACGATGAAAATCTTTAGCTACAACTGAGCTGCCACCGACGAATAAAAAATCAATACCGGCGAATTCGGCCTTGTTCAGTAGTTCAAGGAGTCTGCCCCGATCAGCGCATTTTTCCGGATCGATGAGTACTGCAACCGATTTACGGTCACGTATTCGATCATATATAAAGGTATTGCTATTCAAAACCACAAATATTTACAGAAAGAATGGTGTCCACATGATCGATCGTACATACCTTGGTCCGAAGTATCTTATCCGGATTAACGATCTGACCCTCCCATTGATTGGGCCCCACCTTATCGATAAGGAGGTCCGTTCTGAAGTGCACCCCCTTTCTTCCAGCAAGCTTATACAATACTTCCTTCACAGACCACGCCTTGGTCATCTCAACCGGATCCGTAGAGTCGAGCATGGAAATCTCTCGGTCGGAAAGAAATTTTCGTGAGAGCTTCGCTGCTTTAGAACGGATCGTCTCCAGATCCAGTCCTACCTTAAATCCTTTGCAGAGGGCAATACCGACAACACCACTTGAATGACTTATGGAAATAAACCCTTCTTTATTTATATAAGGTGCTCCGCTCGGATCATAATGAATGTGCTCAAAACCAAATATTCTATGCCGTAAAATACGTGTTGCCGCGAACTGCTTCCTACGTTCAGGATGTGCAAAGCTAAAATACCGCTCTTTTTCGTCATCGGTCAAATGATCCAGATAGGTAGAAGAATCGAAATCCTGGTAGTGCAGTAAATGCACCTTTACCTGATCGATCTGTATGGAATCCTGTGTAAAAGGCATCCGTTGGGTTTTACACAAAGTAACAAAAAAAATTGCGATCCGATTAGACATGTATAAATGAATGAAAAGTTAGTGTGAAAGGATATTTATGATAACGATCAACATTTAACTTTGACAGCTAACAAAGAGCTATTCTTGATTTTAATTTTTTTTAACACTCCAAGTTGTAAGTTTGATTTTTTCTATATTTACCAGCTTTTGTGCGTTAACTAGTTTTAATATAAACTGTACTTATGTTACGAAAACTTAACTTCTTACTATTAAGTATCTTTATCACAGCATCTTATAGTTTTTCTCAGACTGGTCTGGGTACTATAAGGGGTACTGTTAAGGACGGAGATACGAAACAGCCAATCCCTTTTTGTAAAGTTGTTCTCATTCAGAACGGGAACGTGAAAGGTGGTGCGAACACTGACTTCGATGGAAAATTCCAGATCAATGCTGTCGCTGCCGGTGAATATGACGTTGAGGTTAGAAATGAGACGGAGGGTTATCAACCAACTGCTCTGACCGGTGTGATCGTATCGGCGGAGAAAATTACATTCCTCGACGACCTAACCGTGACAAAGGCAAAAGATGTTCAGGATATTGAAGAAGTTGTCGTTGTTGCCTATAAAGTACCACTTATCGACAAGGATGGGGGCGCCTCAGGTGCTACCGTTACAAGAGAAGATATCTCGAGACTTCCTGTGCGCTCTGCTGCAGGTGTTGCGCAAACCGTTGGGGGTGTTAACTCAGATGAAGGTTCAGGTGCAATTTCTGTTCGTGGATCACGTTCGGATGGAACGTACTTCTTCATCGATGGTATAAAAGTTCGTGGTTCCTCTAACCTTCCAAAATCCGCAATTGAAGAAGTCACGGTCATAACTGGTGGACTCCCTGCGAATTATGGTGATGCAACTGGAGGTATTATCTCCGTAACTACCAGAGGGCCATCCGCTAAATATTTTGGATCAGTTGAGGCAGTTACTTCCGGATTCTATATCAGAGGTGCTGATCCACTTGGATATGATGGAAAAGTATATGGATTCGATAAGTATGGATACAATCTATTGGAAGGTATGCTTTCAGGTCCGCTTTGGATGCAGCGCGACTCAACGGGTAAGAAAACGAAACCGAGACTTGGTTTCCTCATTTCAGCAAACTTCACGGATGAACTGGATAACCGACCTTTGAACGGAGGTAGCTATCGAATCAAGAAAGATGTACGTGAGCAATTGATCAACAATCCGCTACGTCCTACTTCAACTGGTTTTGGAACATTTCACAATGCCTCATTCCTCAGACAAGATGACTTCGAAAAGGTAGATTGGAGGATGAATGCACGAGGTTCAGTATTCTCTGCGCAAGCAAAAGTAGATGTAAACCTCGGTCCTTCAGTGAACTTGACGTTCGGAGGATCGATGAACTATGCCTACGGTAGTAATTACTCTTTTGCAGGTTCATTGCTCAATTTCGAGAATTTTGGCGCCTACAAATCGCTCGACTGGAGAGTCTTCGGACGTTTGTCGCAGCGATTCAGTAATGACAGAGAGGGAAGCAGTTCGAAGATCAAGTCTGCATTCTACAACTTAATGGTTGACTACTCCAAGTCTACTGATGACATCTACGACCCGAAGCATAAGTACAATATGTTCAACTATGGACACGTAGGTAAATTTGTAACAACCAGAAGACCTTCTTATGCGTTTGATTCAGATCTGAACATGTGGGTGCATGACGGTTTCAAGGATGTAAGAGTTGATTACACACCATCCGAGACCAATTCAGCATTGGCAGCGATCACCACACAGTATTACGACATTTATGCTGATGATGCAACTGGTCGTTATGAGAATTTGTTCCAGATCCAGCAAGGTAATGCACTTCGTAACGGTGATGCTCCTGCAAGTGTATATCAGATTTGGTCTAACATTGGTACGCCTTACAACTACTTTGGTAAAGGAGAGAATGATCAGTTCCGTGTGACAGGATCAGGCTCCGTTAATATCGGTGACCATTCACTGTCACTTGGTTTTGAATACGAGCAGCGATGGGATCGTGGTTGGACTTCAGGTACATCAACAGGTGGAGGAACAAACGGACCTTTGGGAATCTGGGCAATTGCACGTCAGCTGGCTAACTTCCACATACGTGAGCTCGATCTTTCCAGCGGAGTCATTTCTGATTCAGGTTCATTCAAAGCCATCACTTATGACCGCTTAAACTCCGGTATTGCCTATCAGGAGATCGACCAGAACTCAGATATCAACGGTGATGGTGTTATCGGAGGTTACGGAGGTCAGGCCTATAATGACAACCAATCTTTCTTTGACTACAATCTGCGGAATTACTTGTTCGAACAAGGGCTTATTTCTCAGGGAGGAGCAGGTTCAGATTTCATCGATATAGACATGTACGATCCATCAATATTCACATTCGACATGTTCTCTCCTGATGAGCTTTTGAACGGTGGTAACTCATTTGTTTCTTATTGGGGTTATGACCACACTGGCAAGAAAGTGCGCGGAACTACTGATATCGACAAATACTTCACTGAAATCGATGAGAATGGTAATTACAAGCGTTTCGTCGGTGCGTTCCAACCTATATATATGGCTGGTTACTTAATGGACAAGTTTGCTTTCCGAGACATCGTCTTCAACGTTGGTGTCCGAGTTGACGTTTTCAATGCCAATCAGCCTGTCTTGAAAGATCAATACCTTTTCTATGAGGCGAGAACAGTTGCTGAAGTTAGAGCGCTAAAAGAATCTGATCCTTCTCAGTACTCTTGGGTTGAAATCCCTGAAGGAATGGGTGATGATTATGTGGTTTACGTGAACGACGTGAATGCACCTAACGCTATCAATGGTTTCCGAACCGGAATGAATTGGTACAATGCAGACGGTATCCAGGTAGAAGACCCGAAAGTGATCCGAGGAGCAACCGGGATTGCACCTTGGCTAACTGAAAATGGTTTGGCAGCTGCCAATGCAGGTACACCAACTGCAGATGCTTTTGAGAACTACAAGCCACAGGTGAATGTAATGCCGCGTATCGCATTCTCCTTCCCTATTTCGGATGAAGCATCGTTCTTTGCACATTATGACATCCTTACTAAGCGTCCGACAAACGGTTTCCGTTTCGATCCGTTCCAATACCAGTTCGTGAATCAGAGAAGTGCAATCATCGATAACTCGAATCTGAAGCCGGAAACAACAGTTGATTATGAACTTGGATTCCAGCAGGTGTTGACAAAGACTTCCTCTTTGAAGATCTCAGCTTTCTATCGTGAGCAGCGTAACAACGTACAGCTTATCAATGTATTTGAGGCTTATCCTGCAACGTACCGTACATTTGGAAACCGTGACTTCGGTACGGTGAAAGGAATGACTGTTTCCTACGACTTAAGAAGAACAGGTAATGTACGCGGTACACTGGCTTATACACTTCAGTTCGCTGACGGAACAGGGTCGGATGCGACTTCTGCGGCTGGTCTTGTGAATGCCGGATTACCAAACCTCCGTACGATCTTCCCATACTCATTCGATCAGCGTCATGCGTTTGCACTTACGTTCGACTACCGATACGGGGAAGGAGAAGACTACAATGGTCCAATGATCGGAGACTTTGCAGTTCTTGAGAATACTGGACTGAATATTGTATCGAATATCTATTCCGGAAATCCATACTCTTCTCAGACTTTTATCACAGACGAAGCGATCGGAAACCTTTCTGCTGGTTTGAACGGTACACTGAATGGTTCACGACTTCCGTGGGCATACCGTTTGGACATCCAGCTTGACCGTACAATGGAGCTTGAGTTTGGAAAAGAGGATAAAAAGAAGACAACCTTCTTGAATGTTTATGTGCGTGTTACAAACTTGTTCAACCAAATGAACATTCTGAATGTATACCGCGCAACAGGAAACTGGGATGATGATGGATACCTTGCAGCTGCTGCAAACCAAACTTCGATCCAGAACCAGTTGGATGAACAATCCTTCCGTGATTATTATACAATGAAAATCCAAAACCCATTCAACATCAGCGTTCCAAGAACGATCCGTTTGGGTGTCAAATTTGATTTCTAATTCATAATAAAAAGCAATTATGAAAAAACAGTTGATAACAGTTGCTCTGACCGCTGCAGCGATCTGTTCGAATAGTGCCTTTGCATACCTGGGACCTAACGACAAGAGTTACAAGCCTTCTCCAATTCAGAAGGGAGCGAACTGTGCACCGGCAACAGCTAAATTGACAATGGAGTTCAATGACGTAAAAGCATTGATCGAGCAAGGTGGTAGTATGTTCCAAAATCGCCAGGCGGGCGTTGCTGCCTACGAGATTCCAAAGGGAAGCGGTCTGCACTGTATTTATGCAGGTGCCCTGTGGATGGGTGGAACCGATGTAAACGGTCAGTTGAAGTTGGCTGCTCTTCGCTACAGACAAGGAAATGATTTCTGGCCGGGTCCCCTTACGGTGAATATCGGTTCAGGAAATTTCAATCCTGGTGGACCTGTCGGTGATGACGCGGTGCGTGATTTCGGCGATGCCAACATCGATCCAAATGAATGTCTTGCATTTGACCAGTTCTATACCATTCGTAAAGCAGAAGTCATTCGTTTCAATATCTGGTGGGAATGTACCAATGGTGTGACTACAGAAGGTTGTGATGACATCGAGTCACCATCAAATGATGAGCTGAACCGGATCTATGGATGGCCTGCACACGGTGATATTTCCAAAAATCAAGATTACTGGCTGGCACCATTTTACGATAGAGATGCTGATGGTGCATACAATCCTGATAATGGTGACCATCCATGGTACGATGATATTCTAGGTCGTGATGACGTGGAGTGCGGAATTGATCGACGAATTACTCTTTACGGTGACGAAACACATTGGTGGGTATTCAACGATAAAGGGAACATCCACACGGAAACCAATGGTGATCCTATTGGTATGGAGATCAGAGCACAAGCATTCGCATTCGCTACAAATGATGAAGTCAACCGAATGACATTCTATAACTACGAGTTGATCAACCGTGGAACTCAAACGTTGTACGACACCTATTTTTCGCAGTATCTTGATGCGGATATAGGGAATTATGTTGATGACTACACTGGATGTGATGTTTCACGCGGTTTGGGATACATGTACAATGGAGACCTTTTCGATCAGGCAGACGGTGGTCGTCCGGGATATGGAGACAATCCACCAGCGATTGGTTGCGATTTCTTCGAAGGTCCTTATCAAGATGCGGATGGTATTGATAACGTTGGTCCCGTTACAGATGAAAACAATGTACTCATCACACCTACAGTGCAGGAAGCTCTTGCAGGAAACGGTATCGTTTACAGAGGTATCGGTATCGGCTATTCTGATGGGATCGTTGACAACGAACGTTTCGGTATGCGTCGTTTCACATACTATACATCTACTTCCCAGTACCCTTACAACGATCCGGGATCTGCAGCTGAGTACTACAACTTCATGAAAGGTGCATGGGCGAACGGATCAGAGATGTTTTTCGGAGGTCTTGGTTACGAAGGTTCTACCGGGGTAACGAATATACCATCTGACTACATGTTCCCTGGTGATTCGGATCCATTGAATTGGTCTACCGCTGGCGTTGACCCTGCATTTACATGGGATGAATCAACAAATAACAACCCTTCTGGTGACCGTCGATTTGTACAATCTGCCGGACCATTTACACTTCGTCCGGGAGCAGTAAACAACATTACTGTTGGTATCGTATATGGTAGAGGTACTGAAGGAGATCTTTTCTCCTCTGTTAACGCCATGAAGCGTGCAGACACTAAGGCACAAGCACTCTTCGATGCATGTTTTAAGATTCTTTCACCACCGGATGCTCCGAAATTGACGATCCAAGAATTGGAGAACGAGCTCATTCTAATGCTCGAGAACCCAATTTCATCCAACAATTATCAGGAAGGATATGAGGAGCTTGATGAGATCAATATCCCGGATCTAACCGTTGACAGGTATTATCGTTTTGAAGGTTATCAAATCTATCAGCTGGCTAACGATGATGTATCAATTGCAGATATCAATGACCCTACCAAAGCGAGGCTTGTAGCTCAATGTGATGTCAAGAATGACATTAGCCGAATTATCAATTTCGAATTCGATGAAGCGCTTGGATACTCAATTCCTGTTGAAAAAGTAGATGGTGAGAATGAGGGTATTCGCCATTCTTTCCAGATGACTGAAGATGCATTCGCTCAAGGTGATCGACGTCTTATCAATCACAAGACTTATTACTACGTGGCTGTAGCTTATGCCTACAACAACATGGCTGACCTTGCCACAGGAACACCGAATCTTTACAATCCAAATGATCCACTCGGATTGGATGGACAGAAGATTCCATTCATTTCCTCACGTTTGAACTTTGATGGTACGGCTATTTCCGCAGTGGCAGCGATTCCTCACAATCCAAAGCCGGAGAGTGATGGAACAGATCAGCGCATAGAATACGGTTCATCACCAAGAATTACCCGTCTGGATGGGTATGGTAACGGAAATCGTGCACTCGAATTTACGTCCTCCACTTTAAATAGTATCCTCAATGACGGATATGTTGAAAATCCTGTTTATGAATACGGCGCCGGACCGATCAATGTGAAAGTAGTTGATCCGCTCAACCTTGCGGGTGGATACTACGAATGTAAGTTCAGAGATTATGGTACTTCAACGACAAACGCTGCAGATACCGCAAGCTGGATCATTTACAGGTATGACAAGAAAGATGGTAATCTGCTTGACTCTGTTACCTCCGATGTGACAATAGCGCGCTCCAACGAGCAGATCATTCCGCAATGGGGAGTTTCTGTACAGATTTATCAGGAGAAATACTATGGTCCTTCCGGAAACACTGCAGTCAAGATTACAGATATGATCGATGCATCGATCGAATTCACTGACTCTTCAAAGCAGTGGTTGTCTTTCGTACAGGACAATGATGCTTTCTATCCTACAAACTGGATACGTTCAGGTGACTATGCGCCTGTAGATCCGGATGATTGTCTTCCTGATGGACTTCCGTTCCTGAATCCTTGTAATTACCCTGATGAATCCGGGCAGGATCCGGATAAGAATTTCGCGAAGATCATTGAAGGAGGTATTGCGCCGCATCGACTTGTCGGCTACCAGGCTGATTATATGCCACTCGCCTATTATAACTTGTCTAGTCCGGGATCTTCTAAACAAAATGCTTCGATCTCTTTCCTGCCTTCAGTGAACATTGTACTGACCAGTGATAAGCGACTCTGGACACGTTGTCCGGTGATCGAGCTTGGACGTCAAACCTCACTCAATGTGGGTGGTGCAGCTGCCGGACAAATGAGAAAGAGCTCAAGTGTTGACAAAGATGGAGATGCTGACGGAACAGGAACAGGTATGGGATGGTTCCCGGGTTATGCTGTGGATCTGGAGTCAGGAGCACGTCTCTACATGGCTTTCGGTGAAAACTCTTTCCTCGGTGGAGAGAACGGTGCTGATATGATTTGGAATCCAACCGACCGATTGGTGGATGGTGTGGGTAATCCGTTGTTGGGTGGTATGCATCCGATCTACGTATTCAGCTACAAGCAGAAGTCGCTGAATAACTTTACTCAAGGCTTTGATTTCCCGGCATATATTCCTGCTGAAGCAGAGTCTGCGAATTCTTCCCAGAACTTTGCCTACTCAAAAATGCTGGAAGTAGAAGCTAACAACTCTGCCGCTAAGCGCGAATTCTACGGAAGTTTATCTTGGATCGCATTTCCACTTCTTTCTGAAGATCAAAGTCTCTTATCGACAGACGTTACCATCCGATTGAGAATAAATAAAGAGTACAAGAATTTCGATGCAGACAACGACGGAGATTCAAATCCGGTTTACTCTTGGTCGATGGATGACATATTTACGATCACCGGAAGTCAAGATATGCTGTCTGAAGCGATGGAAATGATCAATGTTGTTCCGAACCCATACTATGCGTTCTCAGAATATGAGCGCAACAGGTTGGATACGCGTGTGAAGATCACCAATCTTCCAGAGAGATGTACCGTCAGAATCTACACAGTTAACGGTAAATTGGTGAGAACATTCAAAAAAGATAGTCCTATCACTTCGATCGACTGGGATCTCAACAACTGGCAGAATATTCCTGTGGCCGGTGGTGTGTACCTCATCCATGTGGAAGTTCCAGGAATCGGGGAAAAGGTGCTTAAGTTCTTTGGTGGAATGCGTCAGGTAGACCTTCAGGGTATCTAATAACAGAAAAACGGAATTGAAATGAAACGTTCAATGATGAAAATAAAGAATATACTGGCAATGGGTACTGTGATCATCAGTTTCGCAGCTTTAGCTGGTAATGAGGATCGTGTTGGTTCTGCCGGAGCATCTCATATGCTTGTGAATCCTTGGGCACGTAGCTCAGCAATGGGTGATGCGGGATATTCCATGGTCAATGGTTTGGAAGCATCCTACGTAAACATTGCGGGACTAGCATTTATGGACAATACACAGATCAAGTTCAATTATACGAATTGGATGGGTAATGCCGGAATCGCTCTGAACAGTGCTGGTATTGCACAGCGCATCTCTGAGTCGGATGTTATTTCTGTTAGCGTACAGTCAATGAATTTTGGTGAGGTTGCCATTACTACGGTAGCTAACCCTGAGGGGAACATTGGATTTTTCACGCCGAGAGCAAACGTCTTTAATGTTGGTTATGCAAAAGCATTCTCCGCCTCCATTTACGGTGGGATCAATTTCAAGGTGATCTCGGAGAACATCTCCAATCTTAAAGCAAGTGGAATGGCGATTGACGCCGGTATCCGTTATGTGACAGGTGAACAGGAACAGATCAAGTTTGGTATTACGTTGAAAAATGTCGGTCCTGTGATGCGTTACAAAGGTGATGGACTGGCACAGCAGGTAAATTATGTATCGACAGGATACCAGGCTTCGCTTGAGCAGCGTTCTGCAACCTATGAGATGCCATCCTTACTTGGTATCGGTGCTTCGTATGATTTTATTTTCAATGAAAGCAACAGATTGACTGCAGCACTCGGTTTTACGGCAAACTCCTTCTCTAAGGATCAATTCCGTGTTGGACTCGACTATGCCATGACATCTGATAAACTTGCTTTCAATCTTCGAGGCGGTTACGTGTATGAAGAAGGTCTGCTCGATGCGGAGAACCGCTCGAATGCACTGATCGGCCCTACTGCAGGATTCTCAGTAGACGCAATTATGGGTAAGAACCAAAGTGCTCTAGGTATCGAATATGCAGTTCGTCTTGCCGGCACATTTGGTCTCATCCACACTATTGGAGCGACGATCAATCTGAAATAAAAGAAAATTCATATATTTGTTCATCAGGAGAGTCCCATGTGGGCTCTCTTGTTTTTGTATAGAGATCAACAGTAAACATATGTCACAGGTTAATTATTACACGGCTGAAGGACTAAAAAAATTAAAGGATGAACTTCATGACATGAAGACCGTCCAAAGACCTGCTATATCCAATCAGATCGCTGAGGCAAGGGACAAGGGAGACCTTTCTGAAAATGCAGAATACGACGCCGCTAAGGAAGCACAAGGACTGCTGGAAATGAAGATCGCGAAACTGGAAGCGGTAATCGCCAATGCCCGACTGATCGATGGATCCAACATTGACAACTCCAAAGTATTCATATTATCCAAGGTGAGGATCAAGAATGTCGCCAATGGAATGGAGATGGAATACACCTTGGTTGCGGAGAATGAAGCGGATCTCAAAGCGAAGAAAATATCTGTGGATTCTCCGATCGGTAAAGGATTACTCGGTAAAGCAATGGGAGATGTTGCCGATATTCAGACACCGAACGGAATAATTAAATTCGAGATCCTCGAAATTTCGCGCTGATGCCGACGATCTTCTCACGAATAGTAACTGGAGAGATCCCGTGCTACAAGGTGGCAGAGAATGACCGTTTTTTGGCCTTTCTCGACATTATGCCTCTTCAGAAGGGTCATGTACTTGTTATACCGAAAAAAGAAGTTGATTTCCTTTTCGATCTGGAGGATGCTTTATTGGCCGATATGATGCTTTTTTCAAAAAAAGTAGCCAAAAAGATAAAAGAGGTTGTGCCTTGTGTGAAGGTTGGAGTGGCTGTCATCGGGCTGGAAGTACCTCATGCGCACATCCATTTGATTCCTATTAATACCATGAAAGATATGGATTTCACACAACCTAAATTGCAGCTATCAGCTCATGAGCTCAGTGAGATCGCTTTGAAACTCAGTATGTAGTTTTGGTTCAGAATTTGTAATGGGTTTTCATTATTCAAAGGTCATGTGTCTGATTAAGAAAAGGTTTCTAAATGGGTTGCTAGGGCTCTTTTGCCTGTCAACAGCGCATGTAACAGCGCAACCTACTGTGAATGCAATGAATGTTTTGTTCATAGGTAACAGTTATACCCACATGAACAGTATGCCGGAACTGTTTGAAAAAATCGCCATCAGTAAAAAGATCAAGATCAACGTTGAAATGAGTGCTAAAAGCAGTCATACGTTCAAAATGCACTGCAACAGGCCTGAGATGTTCGAAAAAATCCGCAGTAAAAAATGGGATTATGTGGTCATTCAAGGCTTCAGCCGTGAGCTCATGTATGGCTATGAACATATTGATACAGCCTCTATTCCTTATTTCAACAAAATCGTAGATTCGGTCTATGCCGTGAACCCGTGTGCCAATATACTGTTGTACATGACCTGGGGATATAAGAATGGCTCTGATCTTACTCCTGAAACAGACTCCTTCATCAAAATGGCGGAACGCGTTTCAAATGGTTATCGCTATTTGTCAAATATTTTCGATATTCCAATTGTACCCGTTGGTGATGTTTGGAGGAACATACGGGAAAAGCATCCTGATTTGAAGCTGTACACTGAAGATGACCAGCATCCAACGATCAATGGTTCATATCTTGCAGCTTGCGCATTCTATTCTGCCATCTTCAAGTCATCGCCCGCGGACGGTTACAGCCCTTCGGGTGTTGAAGAGACGAATGCATCGATCATACAAAACTCGGCTCATCAGGTTGTTACCTCAAGACTTGATGATTATAAATTGAGGAATAATACACTGGATGTTTCCTACAAAAGAACTAAGAATAATGACTACTTTGCTTACTGTAAAGCATTCTACCCGAACGCTGAAGCGGTACACTGGGATTTTGGGGACGGAACAACGTCAGAAGAGCGAAATGTTGTACACAAGTATAAAAAAGCGGGAACGTACTATGTAAAGCTCGTCGTTCATGACAAGTGTGGTATCCGAGAAATTTACAGAAAAGTACACTTTAACGAACCCACTCCACCGTCGAAGAAAAAATCATCAAAACCCAAGACTAGCGGGGGGCAGAAAAAGATATGACCTATTCATTCTTGGCTGTCTTTAAGTTATAGATCTTCGCCCAAAACCGTCGTATAGGCCCCAGGATAAATTCAAGTTTAGCCGTTATCCATTCGATGTAGCGGATCACCAAGACATGAAAAGAGATAAAACAGATTGCTCCTATGACTGCCTGCCAGGGCGTCAAGGCTGCTGCGCCCGGATTGTATACTTCGTCCCTGTTGAAGAAATCATTCACCCCTACCCTGATCACACTTCCATATAGCAGCATCATGTGCATGACGTAGATCGTCAATGTATTCTGCCCAATTTTCAAAAAAAGACTCTGTGGGATATCTTTTACCAGTTTTTCTATGATCTGTAAAACGCCAAGTATCATCAGAACCATTCCCAATCGTTCATAAAGCCAATCTAGACTGTAAAAGAGGTGGTGGCTACCGTAAACGGACATGTCCAGCATTACGAGAAGTTTTTTTGCAAAGAAAAACAGGAACGCACCAATTGCTCCAAAGCTCAGGATGAAAGTCCAGGATTTTACATGATCCCGAAGATCATGAAGCAGAGCACCGATCATTGCGCCATACATAGTGAAGCCCATCCATGGAATGATCGGAAACACCGCGCGCGACATAGGTCCGTGGAACATATTCTGCAGAAAGAAGGGTGCATTTTCCGGCCATGGCATGTCTTTCGGTAACTGAACCATGAACAGATACAACCAGAAGGCGGCGGTACCTGCAATGAAATAATAGATCCACAGAGGAACAACCTTAATCAGTTTATACAACCCAAAAAGTAGCAGGATCATCAGAATTCCCATGGAGATACACTGGAGCACATGAAAGGCATAGAATTGCAAAAGATAACCCCAGAAAATCAGTTCCACCACCCTTTTGAAACCCTTTTTTATTCGGTCATTCCTAAAAAATGGCTCCTTCCGTTTGACCAACATAAGGTAAACGAAAACAATACCTGTTACTGTGAGGAACATTGGCGCGGTGAATCCTCGAATATATAACCATGTAGCGTAAGCCGGATAGGAAAGGTCCCTGAAAGAATTATCCAGTGTCAGGTCAATGAAATGACCTTCCAACATCAAAAGAATCGCTATACTTCTGGCGAGGTCAATGAACTTGAGCCGTATTTTCTTTGGTTTGTCGAACAAGCCTGCTTCGTCAGCTACCATCTCTACTTCGGTTTGGACAAAAATAGAATATTACTTGAATAAAAAACAGGACTTTTATTCGATCTCCGAAGTGATCATGATCTTCAATGGTTCATCAAATCCTATAAGGTTCACTTCTGCATATTTCATGTTCTTACCCGCATATCCCGTTGTATCGAAACGCAGTATGACCTTCAGCGGCAAATCCCGGTTAACGTGCATTTCAGCACATTCAATGGAAACAGTATTAAAAGGACTTGTTAATGCACTTATAGTAACCTGTTCCTTCGAATTATTTCGGATCACGAACTCCTTCTCGATGATCGTCCCCGCCTTTACTTTTCCAGCATCAGCAACCGGTATATCGACTGAAAGCGGGAAAATCTTACGGTCATCCAGGTAACTCACACTT
>Ga0315902_10002253_pt1 | contig 30361 bp, 13 predicted proteins | sample LakEriMetagenome_9_FD_203523 | JGI IMG/M metagenome (GOLD analysis project Ga0315902, IMG submission 203523) | Freshwater fungal communities from buoy surface, Lake Erie, Ohio, United States - Buoy 12 MA117 | ecosystem: Environmental > Aquatic > Freshwater > Lake > Lake biofilm | place: USA...
CTTGCGACCATTAATAAATGCGCCTTGGTTTTTCTGGAATGTATCTTTACGGCGTGGTTTTTGATTGCCATAGTAATTTTCGTCAGTGATTTCATGCATTTTGTAAGTTGCACGTTTTGCTACAGGATTGTTTCGTCTTGATTGCGCTAATTCAGAACGTCTAATTCGAGCAATTTCTTGATTTAGAGAACGGTCAAGACCAATACCACCTGTGCGATTAAGTTTACTTCTGTTTGGCTTGGGTCTTGTAACAATTCTTTTAACACCAGTAAAATCAATAACATCAGGAAACAAATTTCCAGAACCAACTATATTTTTATCTTTAATTGAATTAAGAAGTATTCTGTTTAACATTTGAGGTGTTTGATTTTGCGATTTCCAATCATTATAACTTCGAAAGTCTTTATAACCACCAGCAATTGACGCATTTCTCTCTTTTAAATTACCAAGTTGTCTTTGTGTATATGAATTCATATAACCTTTGGGAGGTTTCGACGCAATAGTAAATCTATTCGGCGATGTTGATGATTTTGATTCAATTTTTGGCACAACCGTAGTGCGCAAAATGCCTGAAATCTCAGCATCAGAATATGATGGTTTGGCATTTATTGTAGTGCGAATTTTTCCAGATGTTGTTTTATCTGGAAATGTAGAACGAAGTGCACGTGATGTAGTTGGGTCAAATGGAATCATACGAGTCACTAAACGAGGTGAAACTCCCATTCTTGTTACAAGTCTGGCTTTTTGAAGTTTTCCCATTCCCATGCTTCCGCCCATCCCCATAGCACGCATTTGTGGCGCATGAGGTTTATCTACTTCATAAATTTTACTCATATTTCGACCTTTTTGAAAGTATCGACCTTTAACGCCGTCTGCACCTGTCAACTCTTTACCCATTCTTCCAGTTTTACCACCCATCATTTTGTTGACATATTTTTTGGGCGAAGGAACACTGTCATCGGTAAGTGTACGTGTGTACGGTACTGATACTGATTTCATAGATTTATTCATTGTTGTACCCCTCCATTTTTTGGGATTTGAAGAAATTACTTCATAAGATTTTTGAGGAACACGTTGTGCTGATAATAGTGTATCACGTTTGCTTTTTTGAGGCGCATCAAGAATTCGACGTGCATTTTGTTTTGCTTGAGATTTAAATTCATTTATTTTTTGTTGCGCTCGGCGAGATGTGTTGTCTGCAAATTGAATAGCGTCGTTTAATTTATTTTGTGCTTTTTCTTTTACATCTCTTGCCAAATTAGACATTTCTTCCTTTTTTTGATTTACCTTTTCGCCAATTTGCGATGAGTTCCATAATGACGATGCTTGCCATATCGCCGCGCCGTAAATTATTTTTTTAGCATTTTCTCGTTGTGAACCATATTTGCCAATCCAAGGATTTCTATCTCCATTTTGTAAATCTAAAGTCAATTCTTTTTTTTGTTTTTCTAGTGCGGCTTCATACCCTTGACGAGATGCAATTTTAGCTTCTCTAGACGCCGTAGGTAGCGCATCTTCTTTTAGTTGCCGAACTACTGATTCAAGTCCTGGAAATATTCGATATAATCTGTTTTTTGGTTTTTTTCCAAACGATGAAACTTCTAAAATTTCAGGATTTTCATCAATTTTTCGTTTTAATTCTATTTTGGCAAGGCGTGTTAAATGCTTGTCTTGCAAATCAGCAGGTACAACTGTTCCGTCTTGCAAATAGTGTTTTTTACTTTTGGGTTCTCTCCAAGATTGATTTCCGTCTTTTGCTGCTTGAACTTCAATTGCCACTCGCATTTGTGCAGCAGTTTTTGGCTCTAAAATCCGCTTGTCTTCTAACAAATTTACAGCTCTTCGGACAACCGCATTAATTTGCTTGTTGACAATGCGAGGTGCTCCCCTCGCAAACCTCAATGCGTTTTTGGCGTTGCGTATTATTTCTGATTTTGCAGGTCTAACTCTTGCCTTTTTTATATAAGACATAACAACACATCCTTAAATTAAAAATACTTGTTGCTGATTTTTACACCATTTGATGTGTAGTGCTCAATTTGATTTTGATTAACTTTTTTTGAAGCATGTGGCGTAGTCATACTTTTTTTAATTTTTTTATTTGTTTTCATCATGGTATTTGAGTATGCACTTTTTGCAACACGCTTTTTACTTCGTTTACCAAAATCATTAAACGCACCAGATACATTGTCATATTCTTTATTTTTTGCACTGCTTGACGTGTCGTTAGAATCTTTTTTTCTTGGCAACAAACCCGCTGCCATGTCAAATAGTTTTACGCCTCCCAACGTCAGTGCACCAAGAGTTGCAATTTTTCCTGCTCGTGACATTCGGTTAAATCGTCTTACAGGCCATGTTACAGCACGAACAATAGGAGTGCGCATAGCGGTATCTGCTGTTTCTTTTACACCTTCAGCAGTTGCAAGCACCGCATTTGCTTTTCCTTGTCTGGGATTTTTCATACTTCGCAATGGTCCAAGTACACGGTCTTTCCATGTGCGCTTAACATCTGCCACATTAGTAAATGCGCCTGAAGTGGGTCGAATTTCAACAAAATCATCTGGAGCTGATGCAAGTATATCTTTAACTTTTTTGCCTTTTAACTCTTCAATAGATTGTTTACTTTCTTCAGGTAGTTCATACATGCCTGAAGGTTTTATGGCGTTCAATCGACGTTGCTGCTGTTTTGTTTGATTGTATTTTGGAACACGTCTCATTGTTCTTTGCGTTTTTGCGCTTGCAGAACTAGGTGCTGAAGGTGATGGTGCTCGCACCTCCATAACTTCGCTTACTACTTTTTTGGGAGTAGAAGGTGTTTCAGGCGTTATCGTAGTGCGAATTCTTGATGTTTGTGTTGGTTTTTTTGTTTCTGTTTGACGAGTATTTTGTTTTCCTCTAGGATTAAATTTTCCACCACCATACATTTCTTGAAATTCTTGAGGTGTGCGAAATAACAAACTTTCCAACATTAATTGTTGCTGTAAATTTTTTCTTTTTTGTGCTTGTTGCAGTACCGCATCGTAATCAGTTGCGTTTCCTTGATTAATCAGTGCATTAAATCTTCTTATTGCTTCTGATTTTGGAAGCTTGCTTCCAGAACGTAAATATCTCGGGTCTAAATCATCAAAACTTTCACGTTTGCCAGATGTGCTTTTTGAACGCAAATACGAAGGGTCAAACTCGTTAAAATCTGTTGTCATAGGTGCTTCCATTCTGTATTTATTAGTTTCAGGAGATGATACTGATATTGTAGGCGATTTTTTTGTTTCAGGTTTTGAAACTTCAACAACTTTTGCACCACTAGGAACAGTTAATGGTGCAGAAGGATTTAATATTGGACTTAATCGAGTAAGTTCGTCGTTAATTTCTGCAATACGCATTGCAGTAGATTCTCGATAATTTCTGTTAAGCCTTCTGCGCTGAATATCTTTTTCTCTTAGCAATCGGTCTCTATATTCCGCTGGAGTCATAGATGCTGGAATGTCTGACCGCGGCGATGAACGTGACGAGAATGATGGAGAGCTTACCGTTGACGACACTTGTTTTCGTGGTCGTACAGAAGAAGGAGGAGTTGCTGTTGTTGAAAGAACACGTGTTACAGGGGTGTATGCACCAGAAACAATGGCACGCATTCTATTTTGTCGTGTTCCTTGTGGTAGAGACTGAATTTCCGATTCAAATTGTGATACAAGATGCGGGTTTTTATCAAAAAACACACTACGCAATTCAGGTCTTAGGTATAACATACCTAATTCTCGATTATTTAAATAACTAGCACTTCGATATGATTTTGTTTTTAAATTACGTTCAACTTCAGTTGATGAAGGTCTTTTTCTTGTATTACTTGCAGTTGCTGAAGAAGGTTTGCTTGCACGACCACTTGAACTTGAACCTGTCGTTGATGAAGAAGTAGATGGTTGGGTTTTGAGCCAATTTTCAAAATCTCTGTCTAAGTCACTTAACGAACCAGAAGCACTAGCTCTTCGTGCTGCATTTATTTCACCTTGTACAATTGACGGAATTTGACGACTTGAAGGTGCATTAACTCTTGAAGGTGAACGCACCTGCGCTGTTGGTTGAGTGTTTTGCGCAGGTTGTGCAGATTGTGTTGGTCTTGCTCCAGACGGTACAATAGGAGTGTTTGCACGTCTTGTTGGCGTGCCTACAGGTTTGACGTTTACTGGTTTTTCAGTAACCGCTTCAATTTGCCTACGCAACTTGCTGTCTGCAATAAGGTCTTTGTTTTTGCGAATTTCGTCAATTGTGTGCAAACTTGCATTTAATCTACCTCTTGACAAATCACGTTCATAAAGTAAGTCTGAAACCTTTTTGTCAACATCAGGAGAATCTTGTTCAAGTAGCTTATCAATTTCATCTTCAATTGATTTAATTTGACTTTTGTGTGTGTTATATTGTTGTAACGCTTCCGAAACATATTTTTTGTTGACAACAATTGGTTTGGCACTGGAACTGGGCGGTTTTTCTTGAATATCTTGACGTGGAGGCTCTTGCAATCCTTGCTCTCTAGGAGACCGATACACTCGTGCGTATGGCTGACTTTCTACTGTCAGTGTTCTCCCTTTGCCAGTGCCTAAGGTTTGTGCATACCACGGATTTGATTCTGCATCTTTAATTCTTCTTTGTACGGTATTTATTTTCCCCCGCATTGCATCAATGCGGTCTGACAATCGCTCAGCTTCACTAAATGGGTCGTCGTCAATATCCATAGAAGCAAAATCGGTAGAACGAAATTTTTCCGCTTCGTCTTGCATGGTTTTTAATTGTTGTTCTAATTTTGTTTTTTCAGCACGCATTTCCTCAATAGATGGCAAGTATGCTTTTTCAGAAGGAACTGAACTGCCACTACTCACTGGTTTTACAGTTGCAAAAGAAAATGAAGAAACACCTGCTATATCAGTACCTCTTGCGTCTTGTCCACTTCTTTGTGCCTGAAGCATTCGACGCGGCGCAATAAATCGTGCAACCTCGCTTCTTTTTGGATAAGTGCTTGCTGAGTATTCACGTGATGGGTTTTGTACTACTTTATATTTTTGAGAAGGCGCAAAGTCATCGCTACTTGCAGATAGTATATTTTCAATTTGTTCTATTCTTTTTTCTGCTTTTTTTCGTTCTGAATACGACTGCGTAGGCTTTATTGAATCCGCAAGCCTAGCTTGCTCCTCCATTAATTGTTGAATATTATTGAATTCTTGTTCCGTATTAGGACGAAAGACACTGGTGCTCAGTTGTCGATTCATTCTGTTTCCGAGCACGTCTCTTCGTTCTGATGCTTGTCCTGTTCGCACCATACGCCCTGAAGACATTTGTGGTAAATACGTCAATCCTTCAATTGGGAGGTCTTTTGCTCGACGTTCATTCATTTCTCGCCATAAACGGTCATTGGTCTCTTTTGCGACTTTAGGGTCGTAATTTTCGTCAAAAACAGGAGTTGCCGATTCTGGAACTACGTTTGCGCTTTGAGTTTTTGATTTTGATTTGGACTGCGCTTTTTGCAATAGCGAACTTACTGCCTTGCGAGGTGTGGTAGTGTCTTTGAAGTATTTAGGAACAATAGGTGTTGAGTATTTGGACATTACTCACCTCATTATTTTTTATATTTGTCATTATTCAATGACGTGTATTTTGTGTTGTGAGACACAGGTGATTTGTTTTCTTGTTTTGGAAGTGAAGGTGCAGTAAATTGGATTTCGTTCATTAATTCGCTTCCTGCCATTTTTCGCACATATTGAGGCAACTCATAACTCATTGGCATTTGTTGCACTCGATTGTGTTGACGTGCAGGTGGTGCTGGCATTACGTTTTGACGAGGATACACCATGCCATCTTGCTTTTTAAATGTGTCATTTACAACACCGTATTTAGAAGTAGCAGTTGGTTTTGGGTATTTGTATCGACCATACGATGTTTTAACTTTTGGCATTGGTGATTCTTTTACAGGTTGCGTAGCATGTGCTGTCAATCCCGTACCAACACTAATGTCTTTTTTTAGTTTACCAGACTTTTTCTTGTCACGAGCTAATTTTGCACTTCCATACGTTCCACCTGTTTGTTTGACTGGTGGTGTTGTGACGGTAGATGTAGGTTGTGTTGTGGTAGTGCCAGCAGTGCCAGCAGTGCCAGCAGCGCCAGCAGTTGCCGACCCTGTTGGCTTGTATGTACCATATTGTACAGTTGCAGTTGGAGCAGTATAACCCATTTTAGACGGGTCAAATACTGGTGCTTGCTGTTGCTGTTGCTGTTGCTGTTGCTGTTGCTGTTGCTGTTGCTGTTGAACTGCTTGCATTGCACCGCTTGGTGTTGCCCAACGAGAAACTGCTTTGTCCTGTGACTGACCAAGCACTGCCTGTGCTTGTTGTTGCGCTTTTTGTCGTTGCAACTCTTGTTGTTGTGCATTAACTTGCGTAGAAGTCACCGTTGGCGTAATCTGCGGAGCATTGGACTTTGATTGCGTTGCAGTTGCCGACGCTGTTTGCGTTGGCGTGCGAGTTGTTGTTGCAGTAGGCGTTGTTGTGCGTTGCGCTCCTTGTTGCGCAGCTACTGCAGTGCCAGATGGCGCAGATGGCGTAGCGGTTTTTCTGTCAGCAGCAGATGCTTTTGGTGCAGTAAATGCCTGTTCGTCATTGGTCAGCCAATTAGTAAATTGTTGCCACCAACTTTGTTGATTGGAATTTTGCCCACCCCCTGTATTTGGTGCTGGTGTCGGAGTGGGATTGTAATTTGGAACTACTCTTTCACCTGTTACCACTCTTTGTTCATTTTTTGGCAAATATCCAATTGCTTGAGGTGGAAGGGATGAGTAATCCGCTTCAGGTATTTGGGTGGGTTCAGCAGGGTTTTTTCCTGCTAGTGCAGTTAATGTTGGATTGGTGAGGATGTCTACAGTTACGTTACCGTTTTTGTTCTGCCCTACATACGCACGACCACTTGTAGTTTTAACATATTGCTCACCTGTATTTTCATCTGTTTTAAGTGCATTTTGATTAATTCCAATCAAATCACCAATTCTTCTAAGCAAATTATCATCTACTACTTCATTTTTTACGTATTCATCTATTTCGCTTAATGCTTTTGCTTCTTGTTCTTTACTTCTCCGAATTTCATCGCTAGCCGACAACGTAGGAGTAGGAGTTGGTGTTACTGATGGTTTTTGACTGTTTTGATTTTCAGCTACCGCAGTTTGAGTTTGTTCCGATGGATTAATTACTCCATAGCCAATAACAAGTCGATTTCCCGTTTTTGGGTCTTGATAAAATGGTTCTTTTGTACCGTCAGGCAAAGTTCTTTCACCTAATAATTTAGGAGCTAACTCCGCAATTTGAGAAACCCAATCTTGTGCTTCTGCCCACCAACCTTCAGCACCTCCTGTCTCTACATCTTTAGACATAGCAGCAGAGGCTTTATCTTGCAATGAGCGAATTGTAGGTGCAAGTTGTGATTGAATGACACCTACTTCATTACTATTTGTATTGCTATCTTTTGACTTAGGTGTTTGCGTTATTTTTGGTGTTGGTGTTGTAGTACGAGTTGGTTGAGCAGTTTCAGTCATTTGTCGAGAGTTTAATATGTAAGGAGTTTCACCAAGTACAATTCGGTAATTGGAACTTCTTGGTTTACCTTTTCCGTATACGTAATCAATGTACGGTGCTCCTGTTACTGCATCTGTACCTGTTGCAGATTGCTCTTCTTTTGGTAAATATTTATTTCCTTTATAATAATCAACAAGTCTTGAAATCATTGTAGGTTGTGATAAATCATTAGTTGCACCTGCTGTATTTCCACTATTGTCTATTATAGTTTTCCCAATAGCAGTAGCGGCTACATTTCTAGCATTAACAGCGTTTTGTTGATTTGCTTTATTGTTAACAGGCATATCTTCTGGTTCGAATTTAGGTCTTATATTGTTAGAATTGTTTGGGTCAGTATAACTCAACATTGAATTTACAAAATCACCAGCTTTATTGGCTAAATTTTGATTTGCACCCATGTAATAATAATTTTCAACCATAGGACCAACAAGATTTCTTTGATAATCTACCGCATCTTCATTAGATTTATTTGGATTGTAAAACTCGGTAAGTTGCGACGCTCTTGCGGTTGTGTCAGGTCCCATTTGTTCAATAGTTTTAACTCCTGCCAATCGAGCATTTTCACCTTTTGCTCTTGCAGTATTAACAAGATTAGACGCTGTGTTTTGAACATTTTGCACTGCACTTGCAAGAATTACCAAATCATCGTATGTATATGAATTTCTTCCATATTTATCTTGTAAATTTTTATTAGTTGGCAATTCAAGTAATTCTTTGACTGTAGCGGGATACACAGGGTTTCCTTTTGAATCAAGTACCGCATTAGAGTATTCTACATCGGTATTGAGGTCAATTGTATCCAATGCAGGATTTACGGTTGAAAAATTTGAACCAAACAGTTGTTCTGCATTTTTAAAAACTTCACCTGCCTGAGATGCAATATTTTGCGCTTGACTATTATCAAGCATGGTAATGGTAATAGATGGATTTATAACAGGGGTTCTTATTGGTGGAATTACAATTGAAGATGCCGTAGGTCTAATATTTTGCGCTGTTGGCACATATTGCACTGGGTCTTTTCTGCCAATATCTTGAAATGCTTGTCCTCTTAGTCCTGACAACCATTCAGCAATACTTGGAATTATTCCACCTGCCTCAGGCATTGGTGTAAGAAATATGTCATTGCGTTCTTTAAATTCAATGTCATCTACATCACCAGTGTCAGGTGCACGAGTTGGCGAAATACTTGGTTGAAGTGTTGCAGTTGCCTCGTATGTGGGCATTGAAGTTGGCACTGCAGTGTTTACTGGTTCAGAAGTATTGGTTGGAATCCTTTGTGGTAAATTAACGTTAGGAGTTGCGGTTGCCCCTAACTGCGCAGCAGTCATTGCACCATTTGCACCAATTATTCTTGGAGATATAACACGAGACGGTGTTGCAGTAGGAGTAGGAGTTGTTGTATATGTTGGTGTCGTTGTATATGTTGGCGTTGTTGACGTGTCATCTTTTTTAATTTTTGACCGTTTTTTTACGTGTGACGCTTTTGATGCGTTTTGCATATACTCTTGAAATGTCATTATTTTTTTTGATTTACTCATATCTGCCTCTACATGCAACAAAACGTGGGGAAGAAATGACGCATCATTCCCCACGTTTTAAAATACTAATTATTATTGGTACTTTGCTCGAAAATTACGAGTTGCCAATGTGGGAGTTGCCGATTTAAACAATTTTGAACCACCACGATAACCGCCAACCAAATGTCGTGTTCCAGCACTTCTCATGCTTGATACTGACTTCATCATTGACTTACCTATCATTGGAGGCTTGCCTGGTTGTGGTTTTCGTATAGGACGAGGTATGTTTGGTAGTGGCATTATGCCAATCGGCGGTGTGTTTGGTCGTGGTTTTCGTATAGGACGAGGTATGTTTGGTAGTGGCATTATGCCAATTGGAGGTGTGTCTGGTTGTGGTTTTCGTATACCACCGCCACCAATCGGTGGTGGTGTTTGCATTTGACCTCCAAACGCTTTCATCATTGACTTCATCATGGCTCGACCACCCATTGATGGTTTGTTAGCTTTTATCCATGCTTGTTGGTTAGCACGAGGATTTGTCCCTGCCAAAATTTTACCCCAACCAGAAGCGTCTTGTGACTTCATCATGGCTCGACCACCACGATAACCGCCAACCAAATGTCGTGTTCCAGCACTTCTCATGCTTGATACTGACTTCATCATGCCACTTGTTCCACCTGTACCGCTTTTATAAGACTTTTGACCTTGCATCGCACCTTGCATTGAACCATTTGCACTACGATTTTGTTTAGGAAATGAATATGTAGATGGTTTTGCTGGTTGTGTTGGTTGGCGTGTTGCTTGTTGCATATTGTTGTAACGAGAATCATTATAGTCAACACGTGGCTTTGGGTTGTATTGATTATATGATTGAAGCATTGATAATAGTTTTGATTGTGCTGGTGTTTCAAAATGTAATGGTTGTGGTGATGGTTGTGGTGTCTGTGATGACGATGTTGGTTGCGGTGGTGCTTGTGTTGCAAAAGTTTCCATCCGTTGTATTTGTTTTGGAGACATTGTTCTTCTTGGCTCTTGAAAGTTCATAGATGGATACAGTGGATTTTGTGGTTGACCACGCATTGCACCTGCTTGCGCAGCTTGCATCGCACCATTTGGTCCAATGATTAAATTGGCTGTGGGCATAGCGTATTGACCTGCTGTAGATAGACCTGGTGTGGGTGTTGGCATTTGATTATTTTTTGTTATTCTTCGTGTGCGCTTAGACATAGATGACTTTGCCATTTTCTTTCCACCACGATAACCGCCAAGCAAATGCTCAATTCCTGCACTGCGCATGCGTGATACTGATTTACGCATTGATTTGCCTATTGGTTTAAAGAAACCATTACTTCCCAAGTTTATCTCACCAGGTGCTTGATGAACACCACCACTAATCGGAGGTGTGACTGGTTGTGGTTTTCGTATAGGACGAGGTATGTTTGGTAGTGGCATTATGCCAATTGGAGGTGTGCCTGGTTGTGGTTTTCGTATAGGACGAGGTGTGCCTGGTTGTGGTTTTCGTATACCACCGCCACCAATCGGTGGTGGTGTTTGCATTTGACCAAACGCTTTCATCATTGACTTCATCATGGCTCGACCGCCCATTGATGCGTGACCATACAAATCACGTCGTGAAGGTTTGGGCATTGATTTACCTTTTGTCATGTTTTTACCTTTCTTAATTGACTTTGCATCAGAATATTGTTCAAAGTCGGTAATATCATTACTATCTTTTTGTCTTGTTGATACGTATCGTTTTAATTGTGGGTCATACACCATTTTGTCTTTTACTTGTTTTTGCGGTTTCCATGTACTCGTTGGTTTCATGGTGCCAGTTTCCCAAATTTGCATATCGTTTTTGCGTGATGCAATAGGAATTCCTTGCGCAACTTGGTCTTCACGCATTTGTTTACGAGGACCTTTAGGCATATCGGCGTATATTGAAACCCACTCACCTTTTTTATTTGGCGCAGTACGGTACATATATGTGTCTTTTAAACCGCCAGTTAATTTTGGCTTGGGCGTAGGCACAATGCTTTCACCCCAATCACGTACAAATTGCAATGCTCGTTCAATTGCATTTGACTCATCGTAACGACCAGTACGCTTACGCTCGCCTACAGTTTTTGCTCGAGTTGCCAAATCTTTCATAGATGGAACATTGGTGGTTTGCGAAAACGCTGGAGTATACTCTGTTGCAGGAATGGAAATAGATATTTTCTTAGAACGATTGCCAATTCCCTTTTTGCTTTCTTGAGAAACCAAATCAACAAGTTGCTTTCCGTAATCCAATATTTCTCCATACGTTTTACGATTTTCACGAGCAGCAATTTGTCCGTATTTTTTAGCACTTGACATGACACCAGGTGCATACTCTTTGGTTTTTCTTGATGTGCCATGTATTAAATTGGTGTTAGGTGTAATGTATTGATTCATTACATCAATAATGTCATCAACGACATTGTTTTTTGTATTAGAAGATTTTTTAATCATGCGTTTTTGAGTTGAAACTCCTCGAATAAAAGTCGGCAACTGTTTTGAGTTACTAGTATTAGACTTTTGTTTTCTTCGTGATAAAAAATCTTTAATTTCTTGTTCTTTTCGAGATTGTTTTCTTTGCATAAAATCATCATAAAACGCAGAATTCATTTTGCGAGGTATTTCATTACCAAATGCATTTGTTGATGAAGATGAAGTTTTATCTTTTGACTCGGATTTTGAATTTGATAAATATTTTTTTCCTGCTTCAACTGCTTGATTGTACCAATCATTTGAAGATTTTGGTTTTTCATCTTCAACGTCAAAAAGTTGCCACGGTTTGAGAGAAGCCACGCCTAATGCAATAGCGGCATTTCGAAGGTTTTTTCGATTTCTAATAACAAAATTAGTTGCATCTTGAGCTTTTACGTTTCCTGCTTCAATTTCCGTACTTTTTCTTGCTGCATAATTGTCTTTTGCTTTTCCAGATTGGTCTATTTGGTCTTTTAATGTTTTAATTTTTTTCTCGTTTTGCTCAATTAATGCTTGTTCTCGCTCAACAAGTCTTTCATACTCTCTTGCTTGCCTGTCTTCTTTTCTTCGCCATACTTTTCCAGCTTTTGAGCCCAAGTATTGCCACAATGGAGATACAGGTTCGGGTACATATGCAGCGGCAATTGGGTCAACAGGTTTTACTGGCTCAAATGGCGGTGCGCCAGGCGGAACTGGAGAACTTACAGACATCACCTCTGGTTCTGCTGGTGTTGGTGTTGGTGTTGGTTCTTGTTCTTTTAATTTAGTTTTTCTATTGTTTAAATTTTCGCTACGTTCACTTTTCTTACCACCTACAATTCGCCTTGTGACTGTAGTTGTTTCTTCAACTACATCACCTACGTTTGGCACTCTTGCTATTCTTGCTTTTCTAATATTCCCTTTTGCAAAAGGTTTATTTGATGCATACTGCGTCATGCCAGCCGACGCACTGCTTACGCCTGAATTACCAGGCATTTTTTTAATTTCAGAAAATATTTTGCTCATAATTTATCTTTCTGCATGAGCACATATTGACTATCGCACATTTTTTAATAGTAATAAGTGTAAGAAAAGAGGGGATACAAAGAGGAAATAAAAAAGTGCGTGCCAATTAACAAGTATTACATACTACTTGTTTGTGCCAGGAATGTAATAATCTCCTCTGGTTTTTGGCAACGCATCAACCGAACGATACCCCTGACGTGGCGGACCAAACGTATTGGTGTCAGTGCCACGCTTAATGCCTGTTTTTGGTGTTTGGTCTTTGGCGTTTGTCCCTGGCTTGTAATAACCAACTTCGCATGGGTCACAACTTACGCTACGGGCAGTGATGTTGTCAATCTGTGACATAGTGTCCTCCTAAAATAAATACGCAACTATCTGTATAATATAAGAAATAAGAAAATTGTGCAATACCACACAAAAGGAGACGTATTGTATGAATAAATCACGCACATCACCAGTTGTTATTGATAAGCGAGAACGTGCAGTGCAAGCACTTGAATTGCGCAAAGCGGGTATATCATACGATTTAATTGCACAACGATTAAACTATTCAAATCGCACTGCCGCATATCGTGCTGTAAGTAGACTTTTGTCTGCAACTGAAAAAGAGGCATCGAACGATTTGCGAGAAGTGGAATTGCGACGTTTAGACGACTTGTTTTTGTCAGTATACCAAAAAGCAAGAAACGCCGCTGACCCATTGCAATTGCAAGCAGTTGACCGATGTTTACGCATTATGGAACGTCGTGCCAAAATTGCTGGTATTGATGCACCCGAAAAAACACAAACCGATGTGCGTCAAGTTATCAAAGTGGTATACGAAGATGTTCAGTACGCCGATGATTTTGATGATGAGCCAAGTCAGGCACAACAAATGCAACATGCAGGGTTACTTGCTATGGGTGCCAATACAGAGGTGTCTGATGAGGAGTGGGAGGAATATGAGGATGACGATGAAGAGTGGGGTGATGATGATACGGCACAAAATACAGACGAATTATCGCCTATTGACAGCACCGTCTCTGTCAATCATACCAAGTAACCCTAATAATCATTATACAACAAAGAGATTTTATGTTTAACCTTATTTCAAATCGTGTTAGTTCTTTCGTAAGTGGAATGTCTAATGCTATCGCACAAAAATCACAAAAAATTATTCGTGGCGTAACCTCTTGGAGTTCGGTTACGCCATCTGCTTTTTTTTCTAAATTAACATCAATGATTAGCAGTCGAGTGTCAGACATTCGTGGTTCAAATCCTAGTGCGGTTACAAAAAATTACGCACCATCAAGAAAGCCCAGTCGTTCATCATCAGATATTGCAGGTGAGGGTTTTTACGAGTTTGCTGATGTGTGCGATGGTTTAGCAGAAAGCATTCCGTCAATTATTTCCGCCGAGGCAACATTAAGTGCAGAGCAAATGCGCACACGATTAATGCAATATCCACCCGCTCCAGCTGGCAGTACATACAATCGTACGTTTGCTTTACAACAAGGATGGAAAACTGCAACAATTTCATTTGATGTTGATGTTACTTATTCAATTGATTCAGTTCCATCCATAACAAATCCTGATGCGTCAGTAAACTTGGCAAACACAGTTCCATATGCTAAATGGGTGCAACGTCGTGCAACGCAAGCATCAATTCATCGTGGAAGATGGAATACAGTTGAAGATGTGTCCGAACAAGAATTACCAGATTTTGTTAACCGCATACAAGATTTTTTAAATCAATTATTTAATAAACTGTAATTTTCTTTGACAATATGTATATTTAATGATAATATACATATGCGCTCTTAGAAAGGAACTACATGAAAGAAAACATCTTGGATGTTATCGCAATGGTGTGCTTAGGTTTTGCAATCATTCATGCAATTGAATCGTTAGGCGAATTTATTCTAAGGCTATTGGGGAAGTAATGTAATTAGAGCGCAAAAAACACGCCGCGTTGTCATATATAATGAAACGTGGCGTGTTTTTGTTGAAAGGAACGACATATGGCTAAACAAAACGAATTGATTGAGCAAAAGACATTGTTTGAATTCTTGGCGATGATTGAATCGCAAGAACCAATGTTACAGTATTTGTTTCACGTGCCAAATGGTGGTCATCGTCACCCTGTGGTAGCGGCGCAAATGAAGTCTGCTGGTGTCAAACGAGGCGTGCCTGATTTGTTATTTCCAATTGGGTTTGGTCAGTATCATGGTCTTGCTATCGAAATGAAAGCAGGGGTTAATCGAACTACCAAAGAACAACTTGTGTGGCTTGATGTACTACAAGCACAAGGATGGAAAACAGATGTGTGTTATGGATGGGTGCGTGCGGCAATTACTATTGTTGAGTACATTGGTCGTGACCCCAAAAAATACAATCTTGATATGGCACTTGATGCATATGACAGACAACATGCTAAAATAAAAGTGCCTCGCAAAAATTCCAAAAACGGTTAACCTAAAAGCACACAAAAAAGCACGTTTCTCATCTGATTACCAGACAAGAAACGTGCTTTTTGTTAGTCGATGCGTGAGTTCATACGGGCACTTTCAATCCCGTTATCACGCAAGACTTGTGCAAACGCACGGGCATATGCCTCATTGCGTTCTAGCGACTGAGTGCCAATGAATACGGAGATTTGCCATCCACCGTAATATCCTATCCCTCCAATGTCGTTTTTCTTCAACCACTGCACAAACTTTCCTCGTGCAGGGCGAATTTCAATCCACGCAAATCCGCACACCCCACCTTCGACATAATACATTGTTTTTGATGTATCAATATCGTTACCAAATGGAGTTGTTGGCGTACCAACAATCATTGGTGTGGGCTTGCACTTTTTTGACGCTTGGATTCCAGCGTGGCGAGCCTTGTTGTAAATGCTCTTACACGCACGGTCGGTCAACTTCTTTTTCTTGACCTTGACCTCAACTTCGACTTTGGGAGTGCTAACGTCAACGTTGACAATCGTTGACTTTTGTTCTTCTGTAGTCATTTGTGTTCCTTTCTACACATATGTGAACTACAGATATTATTATATATTAAATATATATTTTGTCAAATAAAAAACCGTCAAATCGTTGTTTTTAACAATTTGACGGTTTTTTTGTTATTACTCTTGGTCGTATGGTTTGCGACGACCATCGTCTTCTACGTACTTATCATAGCACGTGCCACACACGTTTGAGAGTGTGCCTCCATAATGTAAGGGAAGTAAATCATCTTCCCATACAAGTGAATCGCACTTTTCGCACTCAACCTTCTTCCCTTTCAGGTTTTCCAGTTCTGCGAAAACTGTTTTTAATGCTTTGAGCATCACATCAATGTGAGGCTCTTCCAAGCGAGCGTATTGAAACGCTCCTGTTGGAACCCCTGAGATAGCTGAAAGCAGGTCAACAACCTCGTTGACCTTTGGCATAAATACTTCTTGGCGGTACACCTCCTTTTGAACAACGATGCGTTGCTGTTCCTTACTTGCCTCAACTTGCTTGTCGAGGCGAGTGCGATACTCATCCCAACGCATAAACAAGTGCTTAATGTACACAAATTCTTGGCGGTTTTGTCCCACCAAGTCCACCTTGATATACATGCCACGGTTGTCCTTGTCGGCTGGGAGATACTTAGTTTCCCAGCGATACTTGTGCTTGTAGTGCGGTTGCACATCCAGCACAACCACACAGTCCGCACTCCATGGCACGTCTGCTAAGCCTTGATAGCTTGCAGAAAGTGCCCATTTTTGCCCTACTTCCAGTTGGCTGAATTTAGCCATGTTTAGTTCCTTTCTATTGAACTACATGAATAATATATCATTTTATATATATATTGTCAAATAAAAAAGACCATGTAATTACGTTTAGTGTAACTACATGGTCTTTTTTCTTACTTGTTGTCGGCTTGTATTAACGCCTCTGATTCGGCGTGTTGCAACAAACTCAACAACAAGTCGATTGCTGGCTCGTACTCTTTAACAAGTAACCCCTTGAGTGGGTACGAACTAATCACCTTTTCACCGTGAAGATAATTCACGATTTTGGCAATTTGGTCTAGTTTTGGTTGCATTACAGTTTGACTGTAAGCAAGCCGTTCAGAAACCGCTTGATTATTTCGGTCACGCAGTTCCGTTTGTGCCTTAAGTCGTTGAGAATATTCATCCCAACGCATGAACAAGTGCGGTACATACGCAAACCGCTCTTCTTGAAGCGTTTCGCTAAACCGATGCTCAACCTTGACGTACAACCCCCGCTCGTTTGCACGAACAGGAATGTACTTATACCCACGTTGCTTGTGTGGTGTAACGTCAAGAATCTTGACGTGACGAGCGTTCCATGGCACATCAAGTGCATATGCACGCTCTCCACTTAACGCCCACTCTTGACCTACTTCAAGGTCTTTAAACTTAGCCATAGTTTTATTCGTTCCTTTCTACGATTAAACTACGTACTAAATATACCATTTAATATATATATTGTCAAATATTTTCTGGTGTAACTTCTGGTGTAACTTCTGGTGTAACTTCTGGTGTAACTTCTGGTGTAACTTCTGGTAATATATCAAGAATTAACGTTGGCCATGCAGGTGCAGTCCATTCGTCAATGTTGATTAATTGCGGATAATCTCGCAGTGCTTGACGATATTCACGGTATCGTTGACGGGTCAAGTCGTCAATATCAACATCAGGCATTTGCGTCCAATCAGTTGCAATCAATAGTTCATTTCGACGCAATCGAACCATTCGCATAGCTTCTTCTTTTGAATATGGCTCGTCAATCAATGAACTATCTTCAGGAATACTGCACTTTTTTCCATAATAATCAATGTGCACAATATGAACAGGTTGAGTTAAGTAAACACGTTGCACCCTAAATAAAAATATACTACTCATGTTTGCTCCTTATACTATTTTGACTAAATTTAAAATAGGAGAACCTGCAAATGACAAATCAGATGGAATGTTTATTATTTGCGTGTATTCATCACTGCTAAATGCAAATTGTACAATATCTCCTTCATCAACAAAAAACGTAAATGAAAAACTATTTGAACCATTTGAATTTACAGTGCCACCTAACTGTTGCACCGTTTGAACTATGACATCGTTAACATACAACCTCATAATAGATTTAGTAATATCCTTGTCAAAAGACAATGTTATATTTGCATTGTAAAATCCTTGACGATTTACAAAAATAAACGGCGTTCCGTCTTGCCATGAAATGGGAATTTCAATACCGTTATCACGGTCTGAATTAATTAATGAATATCCCCATGATAAAAAAAGCCACGAATTTCCAAACACTTCTTGATTTTCTGAATAAGTAAGTGTGGTATACGATAGTTCGTTTGTAAACGATAGTGCTTGCGCCGATTGAATTCTATTAACACTGCGGGTTAACGCTAAAAGTTGACGTGCAGATTGGTCAATCATTGCGTATATGCCTCCGACACTCGCATTTGAGTAACTATTTGTTCAGCCTTATTTGTAATAGTAATAGATATACCATTAATGCGCACATCAACAATAGAGCCAAATGCGTTGATTGTTACAAAATCTCCATATCCCCAGTCAACACCAAACAAAAAACCTGGTGAGTCTTGCACGGTGGCATATACAGAGTACACAGGATAATTAATAGGCTCTTTCAAATATTTAGTTGCTTCTCCAATTAAATCAGATGTTTTCGATTGCAATAATACTTCTCGATATGCAAACGGAGAATTGGCAATGCGTGTTTTATCAATCACAGGAGCACTTGCTGAAATAGTTGGAGTTGTACCAGAAAGCCCTTGATACACAGAAATAACTGATGTTTTTTCTTCTTGCCAATCAATTATCAAACGAATATCCTGCAATTGACTAGACGTATCACTTAATAATACTGCTTTATTGTTTGCGTTTACAAAACGCCTGTCTAATCCTCTTTGATTAGCAAATTGCGTAAATACATATTGATTTGTACTTGTAGCAATAGTATCAAAATAGACAGGATACAATGTTTCATTAACATCTACAGGAAACTGTGTCATTTGAGATAATTCTTGTAACGCAGTTAAAAGATTTGCATATGCAAATGCAATGCCTTTACTGCTGTAATGAGTAATTAAATAACCGTAATTACTTAATTGTTTGCCTTCGCTAAAATTTGGTAAACGACGAATGCTAGAATTTGAACCTATGTTATTTTGCACTAAATCGTACATAATTGCAGAGTTTGTAACATTTTTATATGCAGTTTGTGGACTGTTGCCAAATTGCGCACTAGTAATTCTACTTGCAAGCAAATAGTTTGTGTCATATGCGGTCATTTTAACAACAAACGAACCAGTTGATTCACGAAATTGTTCAATAGACCGAACAAACCATATTGTGTCTAGCAATAGTGTGCGTTGATTGCCTATAGTGCGATAAATAGCAAGAATGGTGTCTTTTTTTAACATTCCGTATCGTGACATAAATGTTAAAACCGCCGCACTATTTGAGCCACCGCTTAATCGAATGTAACATGCACCAATTTCGCCAACAGCACGAGTAATAGACAACTCAATAAATAAATTAAAATCCACAATATTAAACGGTGCAATAATATTTCCTGAACTATCACACACAAAAATTTCATATTTTGCATTTGGAAATATCATAATCCTGCCTTTGTCGTACCAAAAAACATGTTATTAGCGTCAAACGACCAAAACCGTGGATTGTAGTTGATAGTAATATTCATTCCTGCTTGCGCATGTATTCCAATAATGTTAATGCGATAATCGTCATACGATTGCGTATATTTTCCTGCAGAATTGTTTGCACCAAGCAATATCCAATCTACAAAATTTGATGTTGGGCTAATGAAAGAAATCATATTTCCTCGAATATTTGATGTAATAGAACGTTGCCCTGGCAATAAATTAATGATAATTTCCTCATATGCTAAAACTAACAACCCAGAATTGTCAAAACGAACTCGTGCGCCTGTTTCTGTTTGATACAATTCGTAAATAGTTTTATTTGATGCGCCATTTCTAATGCGAATAATTGGGTAAACCGATGCGTTTCCTCGTATACGTAGTGAAAAATATTGCATCTTGCTGGAAATTGTATTTACATTTACTGCATTGTTTAAAAACCCATGATGAACAATAGCAATATTCGAACCTGAAATTCCGTCCAATACATTTGTAATTGGATTAACCGCATATTTACGCATGCGATTTGTAGACGCAATTGCAGTTGTCTGAGAGCGAATAATGTTTGAACTATTACGATTAACTGGAAAAATAACATCTGCATTTACGATAGTTTGAAGATTTCCTGATATGGTTGAACCTTCCGCATATGCTAAACTGTGTGTGACAGATTCATTATTTAGTGTTCCAGTAAAAACACCGCCAATCAACAATTTATCACCACTGCCCACATATCCATTAATAGGATTAATGTCAGTAATATCTCGCACCAAATTAACTGTGTTGTTAAATCCATTGTTTGCATACGATGTGCCGACAATGGGTGAAGCATACGAATCAAATACTTTTCCGTTTGCTATTAATGGCGTCACTCTAGCAACACGTCCAACGTTTCGTTTTACAGAATCATACGATGTTGTAGTTCCAACATATGATGCGTCAACCCAATGAGTAAAATTACCACTAATAATAAGAGTTCCATTTTGCGTAGTAGTTATATCGTAAATTGGTCCATCAGTTAACCCCATAGGTTGCCAATCGGTGTTCACAAATGATGGTAAACCTGTATCAAGCAGTGGGTATTCATCATACACGTATTCAATGTTAAAATATCTTCCGTTTTTTAAACCGTTTGTATATGGGCTTCCATCAATACTTGCCAATTGCATAATTGCATTAGAAAATGTGTCAATTACTCGGTATTGACCATCAACAATTGTATTGCCATTTATATCAATACTAAAAACAGTAATGACACAACCTGAGTATAATTGTTCAGCAAACTTTGTGGCAGTGCCAAAAGGTCGAACAATTCCTGTTTCTGTAATAGTAATTTGACCAATGCCTGGCATTGAACGTATGCAATATCCACCAACAAATGATTCGTTAGAAAAATCTGAAATTGTAGTTGCCGATAATGTTACAACCATTGTTGTACTATCAACAATATTATTAATTGTGCCAATTTTAGACCAAGAACCATCAGTATCATTTTGCACGTAAAAACCCGTACCATTCATGTTATTTCTATTTAAATAGTCATACACTAGATAGTCAAATCGGGTTCCTGAGCCACTAATAAACGCTTGCGTTCCACCTATTCCTCCAATGGTTACCTTTTGTACAATGCGACCTTCCATTCTTCCAATGAATTCCGAAAATACGTGTTTACGGTGTACACGAACTTTTTGCGTAGTTAGTGTTCTGTCAATTGGCAAAACCGTGTACATTCTTGAAATGGTAAAATTCATTTCTACAATTTGACCAATAATATCGTTGTTTTCAATGTTGAATGCGTTATTGTCTGAAGCATCTCGAGAACGCATTACATCACCAGGTATAATGTGGTATCTTAAAACGTTTTCAGTATATGCATATATTGTTGGATAAGAACGCCCTTGTGCGTTACTTACACCCAATAGGCTTCCAATTAAGTTAGGAGATGTAGCAACTCCAACTGCACCGCTAGAAGAGTTAATAGTAATTTGAAGATTTGTATTATTTACAAGTGAAATGTTACGCCCTTCATTGTTTGCAGGTGTGTTTGCCCCATTAAATACGTACAAATTAGGATTAGGAGCATAAAAATATGATGACAACGATGTGCGTTGCGCTGGTTGCACAAGAGTAAATGTTTTTGTTGTTGTGTTTACTGTTGCAATTTTTCCAATTAACGAACTATTTACGTTATAAACAGAATTTCCAACATTAATTAAATTATCACCAGCGTATGAACCAGCAACTTCTCCTTCGTTTATATATAATTCGTTATTTATACCAGAACCATATGACAACATGTGAACCATATCTACGTTAGATACATTTGATGCATCTGCCCATATAAAATAACTGTCTACATTGTTTGTGTTGGCATATGGCATATTGGAAAAGTTTAATTGCGTATTGTTAATAGCACTTCCCAAAATGCCCATATATGCTCCATTAGTTCGCCACAACGCAGTGGTATTTGCAAACTGCGATACTGGCGCATTTGTCATTGTTACTAACGGGGAAATAGAATCTGATGAAATGTATTGATATGTTCCTGAGTAAGTAACAGTAGAATTTGATGCTAATACAGCTTGTATAGGAGAATTAGCACTATTAACCACACCAATACTTGTTACGCCATCAGATTGAAATAATGTTTTTCCCACAAGTGTATACGCATCAGGTTGACCGTTAACAGATACTAAATTACTTCCGTTTGTTACCGATATACGATTAAACAAATCTGTTGATTGCCTGTTTGAAGTACGTAATTGCATAGCAATTGTTGATGGTGCGTATATAATAACTTCGCCTAATGGGTCGTTAATATTTATTGTGGCGTTTGATGCAAGAATTAATTGATTTGTTCCCACGTCTACTACTGTGCCAATGTAAACGTAATTCCAATCAGTGCCTGATGTCGGTGTTCCCAACGTAAATATTGCTTGACCAATAAACGTGTTTAAACTTATGCCAGTACCAATAGTTGTGACAATGTTTGATGACGTACTTGTATTGGTAATAGCAACAGTGGAAAATGTGTAACTATATGTAGATGCGCTCATTGCAGTGACTGCGCCAGACTCAAGCGTAGCAGATGTTGCACTTGATGCACTTTGTACTACGCCAATGTACGCACCTGCAATTGTGTATAGTGCACTGCCAACCAAATCAGTTGCAGTAGGCGTTCCTGCAACCGTGACTGAGCGAGAGCCCAATGCAACAGTAATCGTATTGCCAGCCGTTGTATTTGCACCAGTTTGTGTTGTATTGGCATAAATATATGTTGATGCAGTTGTGTTAATAAATCGTGGGTGCCGACTAAAATTTGCTTGAACATTACCTCGTCGTATTCCCATAAACTCACCTGTGTTGCGAAAAATGGCAACATTGGCTGGTGTGTTTGTTCCTGCTAATGTAAAAGATGGAGTTGACGCATGTCGGTAAAGTGCGTTTGTAGTGGTTGTGGCAGCCCCTTCTTCGAACGTTCCTGCTGTTGCGCTTGATGCACTTCGCACAATACCAATAAACAAACCTCCTACATTTGTATACAACGCACTTCCCACCAGTGATGTGGCTGTGGGCGTACCTGCAACTGTGAATGCTGTATTACCTGCAACTGTAGAAATAATATTACCAGTAGTTGTTAGCGTGGCATTGTTTACAATAGTGTTACCAGTTCCAGAAAAAGGCATGTGAATAAACGGCTCATTTGTGACATTACCTCGTGAGTTTGCTGTCAATGTAGCAGTATTAGTGGTTGCATTTTGTGTAACACTCGTTACATTTCCAAAAAACAAATCAAATGGATTATTGATATTGGTTGCGGCAAAGTACCTAAACAGTGACCGATTTAATAACGAGAATTGCGTAACTGATGTTGCACTGCCATATGAATATCCTCCACCTACTACCGTTACTGATGTACTTGATGTACTTGTAGTAATTGTATTGAGCTTGGACGCATTTGCATACGCAAACGTGCCATTTGATACGGTTGCTAATGCATTTGCAGTAAGTCGAATGCCATTAGTTGAGTACGTGTAGTTGACAATACCAATAAATGCGCCATCAGATGCACGGAATAACGCTTTACCGTCTAACACCGATAATGCAATGCCTCCATTTTGCGTGTATGTTCCAATGTCGCTAGACGTGCTATTAAATGTAATAGTTCCAAGACTTGAATAATCCATGTATGCAAATGATGAAGCAGTGTTTGCATTGTTAGACGTACCAAACAACAACGTTCCTGTTGTTCCAGCAGTTGTTGATGACCCCATGTATCGACCGTCTGGTCGAAATAATGATTTATTTTGAATGGTATTTGGAGAACCACTCAATGTGTACGAAAATCCAGCAGTCACTGCACTGGTGTTTGATAGTGAACGAACCACTTGATTAAATGTAAGTGTATTTGTATTAGCTGTAGCAGTTACCGTTGCGTCATAGATTGGCTCTACTTGATGAATGCTCGGTATTGTACTGTCAAAATCATCTGCTGCTTGGTCCCACGAAATTCGTGCTGTTTGCTCAACATTATATGGATTAGGCGAAACAGTGCGCACAACACCAATCACATCAGCAAAATAGTTGGCATCTTGCGATGCTTTAAGCGACTTTGATGCCTTGAGTATGGTTGCCGACCCACTTGTGTTTTGAACAACATTTCCATTGGAATCTGCGGTCAAGCCAGACAAGTACACATTACTTGAATCAATTATATTGTTGGGGGTTGCCCAATATGGCATGTATGAAACTTCAACATTAGAGCTGTTTACGGGAAATACTTGCTGTATTGTCCCAAGATATTGCAACACAGGATTTGATGCACTTGCATACGTGTACAATTCGTCATTTTTTTGATACGACGATGGTACATTTGTTTGAATAGTTACCGCTCGAACAATACTTAACGGAGTACCTCTATTGTCTAAATTTGGAAAATTATACATGTAATAAAACGTACCAGCGTATGTTGATGGGGCGTTGTTTAAAAATTGCACTACAGTATTGCTTAATGCTTTTTCCACGACACCAATAAATACGCCATTAGAGCGATATATGCGACGACCTATTAATTGATAGGCATTTACCGTGCTGGTACTTGATAGCGTACCTCGATTTAAACTACTAGCCAACACGGTAATATTTGTGGTTGCGCCACTAAACGCAGAAATTGTAATAGTATTTGCGGTTGTACTGCTAATTGTTCCTATCCACGTCCACTGACCAGTGACATTCGGTTGAATGTTGTTAATGCTTGGTGGAGTATTCATTAAGTATGCATACAGTTCATATACATTTGCTCTTAACCCGACAGGTACAGGATTATTTATCACATTAATAATTGCATTTGCGCCACTGATAGTTGGTTGTGTTGACGACGTTTCCATACCAAACGCAGTATTGGAAAGATATTCGTAACCAAGTTGACCGCCTAATGGAAACGCAAATTGATATGGATACCACGTTACATTGTTGTCGGTTGAAACTGGTGAACCGCCACTGAGCCAATAATCAATATTACCCATCCAACTATATTGTTGTGCTGTAGTAGTGACAAGTGTTGTGTTTGTAAATCCATTGATAACGCAGATAAATATCCATTTATTATTTTGAAATGTGTAGACGCTTCTTCCTACATCATATTGCGAAAATAATGTACCTGTTCCATTAACCAAGTTTGAGCCTGATTTGATTGTTCCTATACCTTTAACAAGTTTGGTTGAATTTGCATCGGGAAGTGTGTTTGTGGTATCAGGTAACGACCACCATTGACGTGAGGCATTGATTACATCACCATAATAGTTTGTGCCAAGAGTATTTGTCCCTGTAGTTTTTCCAAAATATACAATTCTATCATTAACTCGTGCATAAAAATGCCTATTTGAAACAACAGTTATTCCTGATGAAATGGTTGTTCCTGACACAGAAAAACTATTAGTTGCTCCATCATTATCAAATATTGGCGCAATAGTACCAAAAGAATACGACGCAAATACGTTACCGAACCCTGTAACAGCATCTGAACTAATAGTTGGGTCGTATGCAGTGGCTTTGACGCTAGAAGATGCGTCAAATTTGCGACGAACAATAGAATTAAGAATTAAATTAGACCCCAATGAGTCAAAATTGACAATTGCTGCATCTGATGCTTTTGATGTGTATAGTGTATACGCATTATAGTTAGTGCCTAAATATTGAGTGGTACTTGTTGTGTATGATGATGGCGTTCTTAATTTTGCAACTCCCGATGGAAGCACTGTCGAATCTTCCACAACAGTTCGTAACTGTCCACCTCTTAATAAATACCCATCGCCATCAGTGAATATTTTGTTTGTTATAACATTGAAATTTTCGTATATTTGATTGGTAGGCCACACAATCCAATTGGTAACTGGTGTACGATTAACAGTTTTATTAATGTCAACTTTTGATTTACTATTTGTTGTTAACGTTATTGACCCGTTACCAGTAGTAGATACAGATGCAATTTGTTCACATTCCGCTGTTGTTTGACTACTTGGATAATACAGGTAAAAATAACTTCCTGCAGTGACTTCTGGTATGGAAAAATTAACTCTTTGCCCACTTGTAGGTGAGCCATTAATGGTACTTAACGGATTCCCTCTGTTGTTTGTAGCAACAGAAACTAGTCCTTTAAATTTTGACAAAAAATCATTGGTAATCACTTGACCAACATCAACAAACGCATTTCGTGTAAGCGTTAATTGTGTTGCATTATTTACTACTTTTACTTGTCCAATGTAAGAGCCATCACTTGTTGTTAGATAATTACCCACCATATTAACTGTAAAATTAGTTTTATCACCCTTTACCACATCACTTGAAATGGAACATTGAATCTTACCTTGATTGTTTGTCCCTAACGCAGTGGCAAATGTACTACCAACCAATGCTACTGATGTTGACCCATCAACAAATGACATTTTGCCAACGTTTTTGGCATTTGGAACATATGCATACAAAGAAGCACGGTATTCAATGTTTTCACCTGATGAATCAATTACTGCAAACACGTTTGCGCCGTTTGCTTTTTTGTCCGTGGTTAACGATTTAATATCGCCTAATACACTAAATCCAACTTCAGTAAATTGAACTTGCGCAGGGGATGCAAGCAACGCTACAGTTGATGATGTTGCACCACCAGCAATAGAAGCAATTTGTCCTACATAAATACCAACATCAGTAAAAATTAATTTTCCAATATCTGCTGTGGTAAATGGTGTGCCATCAAATAAAACACCACTACTATTAAATGCATTTCCAACAGTTACCAAATGACTTCCTACATTAGTAGTAAGTGTGCCAAATCGACTAACGCCTAATTGATACCCCACAAAACCAGCGTACTCTAACGAGTTAATATTGTTCTGCGTAACAATATTGGGATTGATAGTGTACACATTTGATTGAGATGATGTACGAGCAAACGCAGACGGACCTCGATATGCAGGATATGGCGCAAATGTGTTGGTTAACGTGTCGTCAAGTGGAATAATACTTGTGTTTACATCACCACCAACAAATGTGTATCCAGATGGTGATTGTGTAATTGCATTAAGTCCTTGGTTGTTAATTTGATTAAAGAGTAGTGAACGATAGGTATTTGATACTGAATCATATTCAAACTGACTATCAACAGGGTATGCTACGATGCGACCATTGTCGTTCATAACAAAACGTGCAATACGAAAATATGGATACTGCGTTGATATATTATTGCTACCAAATCGAACAGTTGTATTGACTTTTCCGTCATTTACAAAAACATCGGATGTATTAAGATTGGTGTTTGGTGTGCGGTCGCCAAAATCAATAACTTGATAGAAGTCTCCGACAACCAAAATACTGTTAGCACTTTCTTGATAGATTGCATTTACCGATGCGTTGCCTACCGCACTGCCACCTGTAAGTTGAAATAATTGTTTTCCATATACTTGTGTGGGATTTGTGTTTATATCAACGGTAGACAACGTTACTTTTTGATACGGTTGCGATGCATAAGTGGTAACTGCGTTTTCTGTTAAAGTGCATTGCGTTGACGATTGAACGCTTGCAATTTTTCCTAAATAATCACCGCCAACAAACAAAAACTTTCCAACATCTGAATTTTGTATTGCTTCAAAGTCAGAAAAAGTAACAATGGCACTGACAGTGTTTGATGTCAATGTTCCCAAACCCGTATTAAAACTAATTTTGCTTGCAGGTGATTTTGTATCAGGTGTAAATCCTGATACATAGAAAAATGCAATAGTTGAAAACGGATACGCAAAATTACCACCCACCACTAATGTTGACACATTACCACTTGGCGACTGCAACCATCCAATAGCTTTTGGAATTGATGGAGCAAACTGCAAATCCCAAAATGCATTTTGAGATTGTAATTGAGGCGTGCTTTCGCCATTTACAATCAACTCGTCAGCAGTTAATGTCATTTCGTTTTTGTGAAAGTTTAACGGAGTCCATTCAGATGCATTCCCTAATTTGTAGTACACGCTTGCAGACTCGTTTAACGTTGATGACGGGCTAACATTTTGCGTAAACGGTACTTCTGTATAAAAATATGGGTCAGCACTTAAAAAACGCAAACCAAGAACTTCAGTAAAACTTTGTGTTTGCACGCCACTAAACTCTAATCCGCCGATATATGTAATGCGAGTTACCACAGGCGTGTCTGCGCCTGTGTATCGCAACATTCTTTCGCCTTGTTGCGCAAGTTGGTCGAACTTAAGCAAGTTAATTAATGAACGACGATTTGCGTGCAATCCAACCCATGATTTGGCGGATATTGTGACATTGAACTGCATGTTTCGCATTCGTGCAACTTGTCGTTGCACAAATCCACCGTCAGTGATGCCATATTCCAATGCAGTTGTTGCTATTTCAGGCATACCCGTACCAGAAATTGTCGGCTCTACCACAACATTGATGTTATCGGTGTCTAATGAAGCCCAAAATCCAGTGGTAAATGTTTGTGTCAACAATGAACTTTGTGATAAACCTGGTACTGATACGCCATATACAGGTTTGGCTTCGTTTCGCCATTGATACTGTTGCCGAAACCGAGGCGTTCCCATACCATGACCAGATTGAGATGAATCATATTCATCAAAGTTTGCATGCCACGCACCGTCATTTGTAAAATACGGAAACGTGTTGCTGTATGTGCCACTTTGCGTAGGCATGGTGTCTGCCCATATTGCGCCAGGAATGTCACCGTCTACATACGAAAAATCGACATCATCCCAATTCCAGTCACTAAATTGCGGAGGATTGACATACGTGTTTAATGAGTTACCGTAATAATCGTATGACCGCCAAATCATCCCTGAATCAACAAATTGTATGCCATCAATATACAAGTCTGCATCACTTGTTGTGCCTGTATATTGAAATCGCAATTGCATGCGTGATGTGTCACCCGACGGTGGCGTTACCAAAAACTTTGTGCGCAATCCCATGCGTTTTGCGTTTAATTGTGTTGCGTTGCTGGCATCTAATGTACCTAACGATGTACCTGCATTAAATGCAAGTTTTCGGAACGCACTTGCAGTAAGAGAAATAAATGCCAAGTTATAAAATGTTATAGAGTTTCCATTGATTGTTTTAATTTCTCCTACAAACTCATAATTTGTAGTGTAAATACAATCACCTTGCGCAAAGCCAGAAGCGTTTGATATAGTTGCCGATGCATTACCTCGCTGAGTGGTAATAGTCAACCCTACTGGCTGTATTGCATCTGATGTAATGTTGACCAGCATCACTTTCCATCTTGCACCAGTGTCAGTGTATGTGGCATTTGGATTGATAAGATTAGGTGATGACAAATACCAATCAAGATACAAATGATGCTTATATGTGTTATTTGCAAATGTGTTATTGGTAATACCGAAATATGGCGCACTACAATTAATTCCCATTGACGCTGGTAAGAAATTTGTATTTGATGAGGGATTACAACTAAATGCACTAATTGCACCTATTGGATTGTCTGGATATGATTGCACATTAGTAGATACCATACGATAAAAATCAAATCCAATTGGCGTTGTAGTGGCTTTTTGTTGAATGCGTATTTCTGTTTGTGTTGCGACAGAGTATTGATAACTTTCATTTGTTACAGCAATAAGAGCGTTACTTGCTAACGTTGCAGTTGTATTGTTTGATGAATTTACAACAGTACCAATTTCTTCACCTTTCATAGTAAACAACTTTCTACCCACCAAAAATGGCGCAGTAGGAAATCCACTTACTGTGATTGATGTGCTATTGATATTTGTAGTAATTTTATTGTCACCATCATACAAATACGCAACATTGTTTACGGTTACAGTTGAATTGTTAACAAGAGTTGCTGATGTTGCGCTTGAGGCACTTAGAACCTTGCCTATAAATTGTTTATTGGTTGTGTATAAATTTTTTCCTACCAATGCAGTTGCAGTTGGCACGCCACTAATTGTGATTGACGTACTTCCTGATGTTGCAGTAATGCGACCAGTTCCGCTATTTGCAGCATTATCAGCAATACCTTGGTCTGCAACTCTTCCCAAAAATTGCTTTTCACCATTTGGCTGGTTAATGTCGGTAAGAACATACAAATCTGTACCTGCTGGACATTCAGTCAAAAACGATGTGTTAACACCTTTGACAATGTATTCACCATCGACCGCAAACGGATACATGTAAATTTTACCCGTGCACAATGTTGGAGTTAATACAGTATCAACATTTACTTGATTAATTACTTTGTGAATAAACACTGTTGTGCTTGTTCCAGAGTTAGCAGATGCAGGAACAATTGATGCAAGGACGTACCGTTTAACAGACGTGGTGTCCATACTGTACCACACAGCCCACCCACGAATAGTTGCATTTGCAGTTGCGTCTTGACCTCCGCCAATAACCACCTTTATGGATTTACTAGGATTACTTGTGATACCTGGAAGGCTAGAAAAATACGGTGTGGTATGACCTCTTTTAGCATCCATTGTCGGATAGGCGACAATGTCTTGGCTATTAGTGTTG
>Ga0315902_10002254_pt1 | contig 30348 bp, 29 predicted proteins | sample LakEriMetagenome_9_FD_203523 | JGI IMG/M metagenome (GOLD analysis project Ga0315902, IMG submission 203523) | Freshwater fungal communities from buoy surface, Lake Erie, Ohio, United States - Buoy 12 MA117 | ecosystem: Environmental > Aquatic > Freshwater > Lake > Lake biofilm | place: USA...
ATTCAAGCGGTAGACAATGAGTTGATGCGTGAAAACGCTCACTCGACGATGCGGATACAGGCTCCAGAACGGAGCACTCGCACTACTTTCGGTAGTCGTTAAGACTACATAACCCTTTAGGAGCTACACATGGCAAACGTAGATAAAGCCTATGGTCTCCGCCCCATGGGTAACCTGTCTGCTACTGGTGCACAGAAGCAGTACGGTTATCTCATCGCGGACAACCAATCAGGCGCTATTTATCAAGGTGATCTAGTCACACTGAAAAATGGTTACATTGTCAAATATGATTCCACTCTGCACACTGTGGCAGTTGGTGTCTTCAATGGCTGTAACTATGTTGACCCCACCTCTGGCAAACCGACTTGGAGTAACTACTACCCCGGTTCGGTTAATATCACAACCGGCCAAATCACTGCCGAAGTCATCGATGACCCGAATCAGTTGTTCACGATTCAGGCTGACGAAGACATCGTTCAGGCTGATTTTGGCAAACAGGCAAATATTGCTTACACCGCTGGTAGCAACGTGACCGGTGTGTCGGCAACGGAACTGGACTCGTCCACGATTGCAGAAGATGCAGCGTTGGTACTGACTCTGGTGGGCCTGTATACCATTCCGGGCAATTCCTTGGGCACGAACTACACCCAAGCAATTGTAAAGATTAATTGCCATCTGTATGGCAGTGCCGGTGTTGCTAACACCGCACCGTCACCGTAATAGGAGCTAAATCATGGCTATTTCTCGTTCGCAACTTGTAAAAGAGCTAGAACCCGGCCTGAACGCTCTGTTCGGGATGGAGTACAAGCGCTATGAAAACGAGCACGAGGCGATTTTCTCAATTGAATCGTCTGATCGTGCCTTCGAAGAAGAGGTCATGCTGACCGGCTTCGGCGAAGCCCCGACCAAGAACGAAGGTGCTGGCGTTAACTACGACTCGGCACAGGAATCGTTCACGGCTCGTTACACCCACGAAACCGTCGCTCTGGCGTTCGCCCTGACCGAAGAGGCCATTGAGGATAACCTCTATGACCGTCTGTCGTCGCGCTACACCAAGGCGTTGGCTCGTTCGATGTCTTACACCAAGCAAGTGAAGGCCGCTTCGGTGCTGAACAATGCGTTCAACACCACTGGTCCTTACAACGGCGGTGACGGCGTTTCCCTGTGTAACGCTAACCACCCAACCGCACTGGGTCCAAACTTCAGCAACGTGCCGGGAACGGCCGCTGACTTGAATGAGACCTCGCTTGAACAGGGCATCATCGATGTCGCTGGTTTCACCGACGAACGTGGCCTGAAGGTCGCTCTGTCGGTCCGTCGCATGATCATTCCTAAGGAACTGCAATTTACCGCAGAGCGCCTGATGAAATCGACCCTGCGCACCGAGACCGCAGATAACGACATCAACGCCATCAAGTCCATGGGCATGGTTCCAGAAGGCTACTTCGTGAACCACTTCCTGACCGATCCGGACGCATGGTTCCTGATGACTGATGCTCCGAACGGCCTGAAGATGTTCCAGCGTTCCAATATCAAGACCGCCTTTGAAGGTGATTTCGATACGGGTAACGTCCGGTACAAGGCTCGTGAGCGTTACAGCTTCGGCTGGTCTGACCCAAGAGCAATCTGGGGTTCGGAAGGCTACACTCCTGCCTAATAAGGAGAACGAGAAAAGGGGCCAATTGGCCCCTTTTCTTTTATTGGCAATGGTGTATATTGCCAATATTCCGGGACTTTCCGGTGTATTCGACAGACCCGGCTGACGACATGCAGACGAATACACCTAACTCGCATGTGAGGACAACATGGCAAATACTACCTTCACCGGTCCGGTTATCTCTGATAACGGCTTTATCGGTCCTGTCGCTGTAACTACCAAAACCGCTGCAAGCACTTTGACCGCTGCTGATAGCGGGAAGACCATTTTCTTAGACGCTGCTTCTGAATTTGCAACGACGTTGCCTCTTCCAGCGGCCGGTCTGCGCTTTACTTTTATTGTTAAAACAGCACCGGTTGGTACTGCGTACACCGTTGTAACCAATGGTGGCGCGAACATCATCAAGGGTATGCAGTTCAATGCCGCTGGTGCAGCTGGTGATACTGGTACAAGTGATGACACTATTACTTTTGTGGCAAGTTCTTCGGTTGCCGGTGATCGTGTTGATCTGGTGAGTGACGGCACTAACTGGTTTGCATACGCTTTCTGCACCTTGGCTGCGTCGATCACGTTTACTACCGCTGCCTAATTAGGAGGTCGCCATGGGATACATGAGCGATTTACAGAGTACCTATCTAGATGCTGACGGGAACATTTTTACTGGCCGGACTCGTATCAAGGCCATATATGTGTCTCCAGATGCAGGTGTGGGCGAAGTTGTAATTAAAGACGGCGGCAGTGGTGGCACCGTCTTGTACAAAATCGACGTTCCTGCGGGTAGCAGTGCCATTTATATGTCACTGCCAGAGGATGGTATTTTGTTTAAAAGCGGGGCGTATGCAGATTTAACGGACGTTATTTCTGCCACATTCTTCTGGGCATAAGGAGCCGAATCATGATGAAGATGAACAAGAAGCGCAAGAAGTCGGGCATGTCGATGAATAAAGGCGTGAAGCTGGCCAAGTCCACCAAAATGGGCATGGAAGGCGACGACATGTATGAAATGGACGCTATGCCCATGAAAAAAATGGGCGGCGGCATGATGGGCTATGCAGCGGGGGGCGCTGTTAGCCCACGCAAAAAAATGGCAATGGGTTATGCCAGCGGCGGCATGGTTCAGTCGCGTGGCAATGGCGCTGCGCGCGGCAAGAAGACTCGCATTTGCTAAATCATGCCTCGCAAGCGCGAAAAACCGATTGCAACTTCGGTCAAGTCAGGCAATTTTCGCCCGACTAAGTCCGGGGCGGGTATGACGGAGCAAGGCGTAAAAGCCTACCGTCGTGCCAACCCCGGCAGCAAGCTGAAGACTGCGGTTACTGAAGACAATCCTTCTCCCGCGCGCGCGTCGAGAAGGAAGTCTTATTGCGCTCGTAGTGAAGGCCAGATGAAGCAATTTCCAAAGGCGGCGGCTGATCCAAATAGCCGCTTGAGACAAGCCCGTAAACGGTGGAAATGCTGAGATGGAAGTCATGGTATGGAATACAGTACTTTCAGTATTGCTCGGGTTAGTGAGCTGGATACTGAAAGAAAAATCAGCCGAGGTCCATCGGCTGCAAGTGCTTCTAAATCGCACTCGTGAAGAGATTGCGAAAGAATATGTCACCAAGGCGGAAGTTCATGCGGACATCAATCGAGTATTAGATCGTCTTGACCGATTAGACGTAAAACTAGACCGTTTAATGGAGATCAGAAATGCCAGCTAAAAGTGCAAAGCAGAAGAAATTAATGGATGCGGCGGCGCATAATCCGGCTTTTGCGAAAAAGGTTGGCATTCCGACAAAGGTTGCTAAGAAATTTAGCAAGACCAGTAAGGGCATGAAGTTTGGCAGTGGCGGTTCTATCAATCGTGTAGGCGATGCAGTAACTCCAGATCGTCGTGATCCGGATATCGGCAAGATGATTAAAGAGACGAAGCCACCCAGTGTTAAACACAGCGGCAAGGCGGGGTTGAATCAGAAGAAATTCAGTGCGTCAAAAGGCCAGCGCTACAAATCTGGCGGCGCTGTTTGCAAATAAGGAGAGAAACATGGCTGGTTTTGACCTTGCTAAAAAAGCACTTAAAAGACTTGGAGATTCAATAACGGCCCCTCAAAAAGCCGCTCAAGCCGCTCAAGCTGCTCAAGCCCAAGCATTAGCAGCTGCTTCGGCGAAAAAACAAAGAGAACAACAGGCCCAAGCCGAGTACACAGCAAAACTGCAACGAACAGCGCGCCCTACTGTGGGCATGAAAAAAGGCGGGGCAGTGAAGAAAAAAGTAGCGGCTAAGAAAACTGCGGCTAGAAAATCCAAATAAGGAGATAGATATGCCAAAGACTTACACTGCAACTGCATCTGGTCCTGCTAACCCGAATGCTGTTGTTCCTAAAAAAGGTTTTTTTTCATTAGCAACGGCTCCCTTAGCTGAAGTAGCAAGGTCCGTAATAGATAAAGAAGGCGCTTCAAGGGCTCTAGCTGCAAGGAAGAAAAAACAACAAGATGAAAATCTTAGCTACAAAGAAAAATTGATAGCGGCCGCACGTGCTCCTGCTGGTATGAAAAAAGGCGGCGCAGTGAAGAAAAAAGTAACAGTTAAAGCCAAACCTGTAGTGAAGGCAAAAGCTAGGAAGAAATAACCTATGGCTACCTCAGGGACAACCACCTTCAACTTAGAGTTTGATGAGCTAATTGAAGAGGCGTATGAGCGGTGCGGTCTAGAGGATCGTACCGGTTATGACATGCGTACTGCGCGCAGGTCATTGAACTTGTTGTTCCTTGAATGGGCTAACCGAGGGTTAAACCTTTGGACAATTGAGCAGCGGCAAGTGTCCATGGTGTTTGGGCAAGCTGAATACACGCTCCCTGCCGATACCGTCAATGTACTGTCTGCGGTTATCCGCACAGGCACTGGTCAGAACCAGCAAGACATTACTATTGATCGAATCAGCCAGAACGAATACTTGCATTTGCCTGACAAGAATACGCAAGCCCGTCCTGCTCAGTATTACGTTCAACGTACAAGTTCACCAAAGCTGTTTGTCTACCCCGCGCCAGACAACAGTGAGCCCTACATTTTTCGCTACTACGCCGTCCGTCGAATCGAGGATGTAGGGGCATATACCAATACGTCTGATGTTGTATTTCGATTCTTGCCATGTTTGGCGGCAGGTCTTGCCTATTACATTGCATTGAAGAAAGCACCAGATCGCGTAGTTGTGTTGAAACAGTTGTATGAGGAAGAGTTTGCGAGGGCGGCACAGGAAGATAGAGACATTGCGAGTGTCTATCTAACGCCTGATTTGGGGTACTAATATGGCTGGCTATGCAGTTGGAAGATACTCGTTAGCCATATGTGACCAGTGTGGTCAGCGGTATCCCTACAAAGTGTTAAAAAAGGAATGGACGGGATTTAAGGTTTGCCCGGAGTGCTATGAACCAAAGCACCCGCAGTTGGAACCAAAACGGGGGATTAACGAGCCGATTGCTATTTATGATCCTCGGCCGGATGTTATTTCTACCGTTACCGTATCGGTTTGGCAGGGAGGAGATTCGACATTTGCTTCAATAGGAATGCAACCGGCCCCAGTGGCTGCGCCATTGACTGCAAGTGGTATTTTATCTCCAGTGACCATAGTGATTTCGTGAGTGCTATAGATGGCCATTACTCAAACGTGGACGACCAGCTTTAAGGAGCAAGTACTCCTTGGGCAGCATGATCTTGAGACGGATGTCTTAAAGATCGCTTTGTACACGTCGCTGGCCAATTTAGGGCCTTCCACAACTGTATATACAACAACCGACGAAGTTGTAGGAACGGGGTATACGGCGGGTGGAGAAACACTAGTTAATGTAACTGTTTCTTCTGGAAATGACATTGCCTACGTTAGTTTTGATAATCCATCGTGGGCGGGAACCTCGTTTACTACTAGAGGCGCATTAATTTATAACAGCAGTAACGCGAACAAAGCGATGTTTGTGTTGGATTTTGGAAGAAATCAAACAACAAATAACGAGAACTTTGTCATTAGTTTGCCAGCGGATAACCCGACGTTTGCGTTGATTAGACTAGTCTGAGGTAGCCGTGACATACAACGAACTTTTTATCGCTATCAAGAACTACCTGCAAAACGACTTCCCAGCCAACACTTGGACAAGCGTTTCTGGCACTGGCACGAGTGAATCTGGTCCTACGCAACAGATAAACACCTTTATTCGTCAAGCAGAAAAACGTGTTTATAACACCGTTCAAATACCCTCTCTTCGCAAAAATGTCACGGGTATAACTACGAACGGCAACAGTTACTTGTCATGCCCTTCTGACTTCTTGTCGGTATTTTCGATGGCTGTGATAAGTAATACAGGGACCTATACTTACTTACTCAACAAGGATGTTAATTACATTCGAGAGGTTTACCCAACGGCCGCAACAAGTGGTGTTCCAAAATACTACGCTTTGTTTGGGCCAACTGTGGCTTCTAGCACAATTACAGATGAATTGAGCTTTTTGTTGGGCCCTACCCCTAATGCGGCGTATAGCGTAGAACTGCATTACTACTACTATCCAGAATCAATTATCCAACGGCCTATTCTTACTTTTGGCGCGATCACAGCGGGGTCTGGATATACAAACGGGACGTATTTTGAAGTGCCGCTTACGAATGGAACTGGGGGTGGTGCTACCGCAGACATTGTGGTGTCAGGCGGGGGCGTTACTTCTGTGGCAATAGTAGACGGTGGTGCTAATTATGTGGTGGGGGATACGGTATCTGCTACGCTTCCCGGCGGTACTGCATTTACTGTTCCTGTAGCCAGTGTGGGTAATACCAATGGCAGGACTTGGCTAGGCGACACATATTCTCCTGCGCTGCTGTATGGGGCGCTGGTAGAGGGGTACATTTATATGAAGGGCGAACAGGACATGATGGCGTACTATGAGAAGAAGTTCATGGACGCTCTGTCTCAGCTTAATCGTCTTGGTACAGGGCTTGAACGTGGCGATGCTTATCGCGATGGCCAAGCAAAAATTAGAGTCAATCCGTAATCGTAAAAGGAGTGATCATGCCTACAGCAAAATCGCAAATGGGGGAGACAGTCCACGCTGGCCTTGGAAGGCTCTCGACCAGCGATGGGCGTGTCAAGTTTGGTGGGGTATTCAATGTCAAATGTTTTGATGTTGATGGTAATTTGAAGTGGGAAGATACTTTCCACAATCTCGTTGTTAATGAAGGACTACAAGACTTAAACACTAAATACTTTAAGGCATCCGGCTACACCGCTGCTTGGTATCTCGGCTTAGTAACAGGTCCCGGTTCGGGTACGGTATATGCCCCGGGCGATACGCTGGCTTCTCATATTGGCTGGACTGAAGACACCAACTATTCTGGTAGCCGTAAATCGGTGACGTTTGGAACAGCGACTTTGGCTGATCCGTCTGTTATTGACAACTCGGCAAGCCCTGCGGTGTTCAACATCAATAACACAACGACAGTTGCGGGTGCGTTTTTGGCAACCGTTGCTTCGGGTACGTCGGGCATCTTGTTCTCCGAAGGCGACTTTACAGGCGGCGACAAGCTTGTGGCGAACGGCGACACCCTGAACGTAACTTATACCTTCTCGGCAGATGCCGTTTAATTGAGGAGCAGTAATGGCGACTACGTTTAAAAAAGGCGATGTCGTAAAGCTATTGATTACGGTTCCTCAAGGTCCCGTAGAAGCTTTGCGAATGGATGAGGACGGTAATGTCCAGTATTTAGTTGCTTGGACAGATGCGGATGGCGTAGCTCATACTCGTTGGTTTGATGAGGCACAACTGACCGCTGTATAAAAGGATGAAGGCGCATGTTGTATGGCATTACAGCTTTTTCACAAGCGCCTTTTTCCACGCTCCCCGGTGGCGCACAGATAGTCTTTGCCACTGTTTCAGAAGAAGTTAATTTTGCCTCTTCCCAAGCCGCATTCTTTGTTGTCGATGTAACGAGAAGCGAAGAGATAGATGTTTCTTCTATCGTCAATGCAGTATCTACAATAGTCTCTTTCGTAAGCGAAGAAATAGACACTAGTAGTACTGTCTCTGTACAAGTTGTTTTTGATGGCCAAATTGACGAAGATGTTCAATTTGATGCCTCTTTATCGGCCCTTCAGACAGCATTAGCCTCAGTACTGGAGGAGGCAGATTTTAGTGTCGTTAATTCTGCGCAAGCCGATGTTGTCGCTGCCACGAATGAATCCGCGACTTTCAACGACAACTTGACTAGGCTTTTAACCGCTAATGGAAATATTTCGGAAGAAGGTCATTTCTCTTCTATAGAAACAGGAAGTATTCCTTCACAGGGTATTTTATCCGACGCTATAGAAGCGTATGACTTAAATATCACTTCAAGTCTTTTGATTAGTGTTGTTGAAGATCGCGTGGAAATGCTCGTCGATCAAAATTCGACGCTAACGGTTTTTAGGTCCGTTAATGAAGAGGTAGATACGAGCACTACAGAGTCGGCTCAAGCTGATTTTGTGTCGTCAGTTTTGGAAGAAGCTGATTTGTCTGGGCTATCGTCTGCACAAGCTGATTTTTCTGCTGATATTGATGAAGATGCCCAATTTTATGACACAAGCACAGGAACTCAAACAGCTTTCGCCCAACGTGCTGAAACTGTAATGGTTGTAGATCAAGGATCTTCTACTGCTGTATTTCTTAAGGCGCTATTAGAAGCTATCAGTGTTAGTGAGAACCAAACGGGGGATGTTCTTTTTGGGACAAACATCGATGAAGATATTCAGCTAGACGCATTTTTATCTTCAACGGCTATTTATCCGGTAGCACAATCCGAAGCAGTTCGATTGTCTGCGGTATTTAATCGATCTATTCTTTTCTCGGCGACAATTCTTGAGTCCTCCCGACTTCAAGACACCGCATTTAGTCGCTTCCTTTGGGAGCTTATAAACGATAGCCAAACCCCGGATTGGCAGGACATCAACAGCAATACTTCTCCGGCGTGGGGGGAGGTGGAGAACAATCAGCCCGGAAATTGGCAGACGGTAGAGGCAAATACCGCATCAAATTGGGGGGAGGTAAATACGGCACAGGGAGGCACTTGGCAAGAGATTGATACCAATACCAATCCCGGCTGGAGCACCGCCGAAAATAATCAATCAGGCACGTGGCAAGAAGTTAGTACCAATACTGCCCCCGGATGGGGCACAATAGAGAATAACCAGCCGGAAAACTGGCAAAACATAGACAGCAGTACCTTGCCAAATTGGGACCCGGAAGAAACGGAAGAGCCCGGAGATTGGCAGGTAAACAATACCGTATGAGGCAATTATGGCGTTTATTGTTGCAGACCGTGTAAAAGAGTCCACAACCACTGTTGGTACGGGGCCTATCACTCTTGCTGGGACCAGCGCGGGATTTCAAGCGTTTAGTGCCGCTTTAGCTATAAATGACACAACGTATTATGCGATTGTCGGTCAGGGCACAAACGAATGGGAAGTAGGTCTTGGGACATTAACAGGGGCTACAACCCTTGCTCGTACCACGGTTTACGCATCAACAAACGCTAACGCGCTTGTCAATTTTTCGGCAGGGATAAAAGAAGTATTTTTAACATACCCTGCAAAGAGATCAGTAAACAAAGAGCAGATGGGGGCTAGTGCAGGATTACTAGCGTGGAATCCAGCGGGGGATGGGACATTTACTCCGCGCACACTCTCCGCTACTTACAGCCAAGGTCCCGGTATTGACGGGGTAATAAATGTTAGTAATGGCAATGGCGCATCTGGTAATCCAACGGTAAACGGGGTTTTTACTAATAGCGGAATTGTTCGGGCTAATAGCCGTCAACGCACGTTAGAGTTTAATACGTGGCAAAAGCCTCAGTATTGGAATATTTATGGAGAAGGGACCGGGTATTCGCCTTGGACTAATGCCGGTACAACCAATAATGGAACTCTTTTTACTTTGCAAAAAGGCGGGGGATTTAACAACACCGATACGCCTGATAACTATTATTGGGACAGAAACGCACAAACTAGCGATAGCGCAAACTATAACTTCTATGCTGTTGTTGGGTTTCCAAGAGCCTCTACGGATAGAAACAATTTTCTTCGAAACTACTACTACATAGGCGATCAAACTAACGGGGGTCGTTGGTATCAACGTGAATTGTTACACATGGCGGAGACAAATTGGCCCACTACCGCTAGGAACGTAAGATCAACATCTGAGCTTGTGCTGGGGCTAAATTATGTAGACCCAACAGAAGACACTTTTGCAGACGGTAATTCGTATAACTATGCTGTTGCATTTGCGGGGGATGCAAGCCAAAACCCAACCGGTACGCGAGTAACAGGCCAGTTCCTTATTACAGGAACAATAGCTACGCCGACAATCCTATCTGTGTCTGTTGTTTCAACATCAGAGGTGTACATACGAATTAACGGCGAAAGATTTCATCTCTCGTATTGGTCAGCAGATAACACGGTTTCCGGGACACTGACAGGCGGCGGCTACGGCGCCCAAGAAGTCACGCTTACTTTTGGCGGCACCACCACGCTCTATTACAACTATTGGACTGAAGGGGACATTTCTAGCAGAACTTTTGTCCATGTATACAACAACAACACTGCTACCGCATATTGGACATGGCAGCTAGGTGAAGATCGAGGCGGTACAGTTTGGCGTGTCTACGCCCTATCTGCTAACAGAGCATCGTGGGTAGGCGGTATACCGTTTGTTGATACTGGGGCAGGTGGTGCCGTAGAGTTTCCATCAGCAAGACTGCAACGTATATTCTCTACCAAGTCAATGTCACTTCCATTGACAACGGACAGCAAGGCGCGAGGCTTTTCTATCCAAGCGAGGTTCAGAGTCGATGACATTACTACTGTAAACCAGAACGTGTTTTGGGTTGCCAGTAGTGCAGCGGCAGCTAACGGAATAAAAGTAATCGTTAACGAAGGTGGCGTAGATAGACGTTTGTCTGTCACGTTGGCAACGACTGCCCCCGCTGCAATTGTCACGGCTCTCCGTGTATGGCAGTTTAACGATATTAACGAGTGGATCATACTTACGTGGGTATGGAATCCGTTAGATACGGCATTCCCCGGTAGGTTGTACTGTAACGGGGTAATGTGCTTTAAAACAGCAAGTAATCCGTTTGGAGCTACGACTGCTTGGTGGAATGTTGGTTCTACGTCAAACGGAACGGTAAACGGCTTTACTGGCTATTTTGCATACCTTACGTGTGTACCAGAAGTGTGGGGCGCATATGTGCCGCAGGGCACCTGCCTCATTGATGTGGATGCTGGAGATGCTGGATGGATAAATGCAAATGACAACGGCGGACAGGATGTGCCATTTTCTTCTAGAAATAACTTTGGGTATCGAGGGTATTTGCGCGGCTCAAGTTGGGGTATTGGCGCAAATATTAGAAACGACTTTAATTACTACTTTGATGGCCCAGTTGTAGGTAGTGCAGCAGAAAGTTTTACGCTTACTGGAGATTCAGTAAACGGATCTTCAACTATCACTTTAAGTAGAACAACCAGCGGCTTCAACAGAAACCCCGGATATTTTTTAATAACCGGAACCGGCATACCGACAACAACCAACGTCTATACAGAATACATATATTTCGGTCAAAAAACATTTAATTTAACTGATAGATTTGGCTTTGTTAATGCTACGGCCACGGCAAACGGAACAACATTTACGTTTGTTCGAGTTAATTCATACGTTTCATATTTAAACCAGCCCGGAAATGCAATTAACGTCGCTAAGTCAAACAACATATCAGGCGTTTTCACAAACGAGCTTGCGGGTATTAATGCTTCAACAGAAACAACTACTTGTGCATTCCCCACGATAACATTTACCTCCGCCGCTGATGCGGGAATTAACGATTACTACACTACGCAAAATAGTGTGGCTAACAATACGGCAGTCAGAAACATACAAAATGCGTTAGTCATTGGTAAGGTATACACAGCGTCTGGGACAGGGCTTACCGCGACTAGCGCTACGATAGATAACGCAAGAGTGATTAGTGTTGTTTGGAATAATTTTGGTACGGGCTTGCATTACATCCAATTAAGTCGAAACAGGAATGCTGCTGCAACAGCGGGGGCAACGATTACTTTACGATTTGTCCCCAACCCATCTTGTACGTTTCAAGACTTCGAATTGCTTGGCGGGGACAGTGCTAAGACGAACGACGATACCGTTGAAATTTACGGTTATTCACCTGATGCAGCTTGGTTCTCATCATCTCTTGGCGGTGGCGGAGGAACAGGAAATTCCAAGGCAATAATGGCTCGGGCTGGTATTGGGCAGTGGCGTTTCATCCGTATCGCCCCTCCCGGTTGTATTTATGACTCTGGGGTATTTAGAGCTACAGCGTCAACATTCGTCAGAAGAATGTATTTAGGTTATGGCGCTGTCGGCTATCTAATTACTTACGGTACAACGGGGGACTATAACAACTCGACTGTTAACCCAGTGGTAACTACTTTGACGTGGGCGGCTTCTGGCATAAACGCTGACGGCATAAACATCGCAGTAACTGCGGGTACGATTTACCGAGTGGTGATTCTTCCGTTTAACCCAACGCTAGTTGGCGACTATTACACAGGGCAGTTTTAATATGATACTTGTCAATGTTCCTACGTATGTTAGCCACGAAGACCTTGGCTTTATCTACTCTGGCGACAAGCTGCACCGGGATGACTATGACGTTACGTCAAACATGCACCCCTTTGATGGCAACTCCTACCGCTATGTGCCGGAGACAGAAAGCTGGGAGTTGAATCAGGACGCTGTTTGGGTCAAGGTCCGGGAAGAACGAAATAAGAGAATTGAGGCTTTTAGGTGGAGGGTTGACCGCCAGCGCGACTTAATTGATTTGGGTCTTGCTGGCTCCGCTACGCTAACTCCGTTGTTGCAATACGTACAGGCGCTCCGGGATATTCCGCAGACTAATACGGACCCGTTTGCAGTGGTTTTCCCTGATGAGCCGGAGGTATAAATTGACCCGTTAACCCTTTTAGCCGCCGCCAATGCTGCCGTCGCAGCGGTTAAAAAGGGTTGCCAACTTTACAAGGAAATCAAGGGGGCGGCGGGGGATGTCAGCGATGTCCTAAAAGACCTAAAGGAGCAATACAACAAGATAGTTGATCCGACCCCTGTACAGAAACAGCAATACAACGCTGAGGTGCAGCGGGTACAGGAGATTGCCAAGGCAGACCCGGGTGACGTTTTTACCGACATTGGCAATCAACTAGGCACCTTGATGGATGCTTATGATGCCATTAGTAAGGCCTTTTTGAAGGAGCAAATGGATGCAAAACAGGTCTATAAAGGAGAGGAAAGCATTGGCCGGAGAGCCCTAAAACGCATATTGATAACCTCCAGACTAGACGCTATGCTGGCGGAAATACGGGAAACCATGGTGTTTAAAGCCCCGCCAGAGCTTGGGTCCCTGTGGGAAAAGTTCGAAAAGATGTGGCAACAAATTGTTGCCGAACAGGAGGAAGCCCACGCAGAAGAACTTAGACGAGCACAAATAGCATCATGGCGACGCAGAAAAAGAATACAGGAAATCAAGGCAAAGGTGGCATGGGTCTCGGCAGTGGTGTTCGTAGTTATATGGGCGGTGGGAATAATGTGGCTAACAACGAAAAGCGCGATACAGAGGATGTCCCTTGGTCACTAATCGTTGTGGTCTTGTCAGTTCTGTTGATGTTTTTTATCGTGATGCCCGTTTTAGCTTTTATGTATTACGACATGTATTTTGCAACACAAGCCGCAGTATCAGAAGTAAAAAAGATGCGGGAACTTCGCAAAGAAATACAGATTGAGAGGATGTACGGGAAATGATTACACTCGCGCAGTTTAAGAAATTTGCCCCGCATACCAAATACCCCCAACAGTGGTATGACACCCTGTTTGGTCCGCAGACAGAGCTAGGCGGAAAATCTCTTCTCGACGAATATCAAATCAATACCCCGAAGCGCGTGGCAGCCTTCTTGGCCCAGTGTAGTCATGAGTCTGGTGGCTTTGTCTTTGTTACAGAGAACCTGAACTACAGTGCGTCTGGTCTGATGCGTATTTTTGCCAAGTATTTTCCAACGATGGAGCTTGCCAAGCAGTATGAGCGCAACCCGAAGAAGATTGCCAGCCGTGTGTACGCTAATAGGATGGGTAACGGGGATGAGGCTAGTGAGCAGGGCTGGATTTTTCGCGGACGAGGCATTCTCCAGTTGACTGGCAAGGATAATTATTTTTGGTTTGGTGCCTCGCTTGAGATGACACCAGAACAAGCCTCGGAGTATTTAGAGACTTTCGAAGGCGCAGCACAAAGTGCTTGCTGGTTTTGGGAAACTAATAAGTTAAATGCTTTGGCCGATGCAGGAGATATCCGCATGTTGACCAAGCGCATCAATGGTGGATTTATTGGATTGGCAGACAGGGAGCATCACTATGAAGTGGCACTCAATATGTTTGGTTCTGATACTCGCGTGGCTTAGTGGGTGTGACCGCTACCGGTACGAATGTCAGGACCCAGAGAATTGGGAAAAGAAGCAGTGCAAGAGACCGTACTGTAGTAGCACCGGAACCTGTCCGGATCAGTTGACTAAACCTGAAGACATGAAGGTGGAAACGTATGAACCCGCTAAAGTTGATCAGCCAGTTCCTTGCGCTAACTCAGGAACAGCACGATGCGGTAATTAAGTTCTGTATTGCGCTGACGTTCTGCTGCACCGTGATCATCATGGTGGGGGTCAGCCTATACAGTGTCGTTTTTGTAACACAGCCGATGTCGGGCATGGCTCCTGCGGACAAGCAGTTCTTCCTAATTTTGAGCGACATGTCCAAGTACATACTTGGCTCATTGGCAACACTTTTGGCGGTCAAAGGCAAGGATGCGCTGCCTCAGTTTACGCCACCGGGGTTGTCTACCAAGGAAGACCGTGAGGATAAGCCTGTGCCGCCGATTGGCCCAAAGGCTTCCGCGCCCACCCACGCGCCTGTGCGCATGGAACCGACCATTGATCCTATTAGTTCTCCGCCACCAGTAGCTACAGGCTATGGCGGTAAACCAGCGCCTGTTCAACCCCCTCATCCGGAGATCAACTGATGAAAACGCTATTGATAACTTTGCTGGCCTTGACTGTTAACTTATCGTTGGCGCAGGAAGTCAAAAAGGTCTGCAACGTCCAAAAAGACGCTAAGGGCAAGGAAGTAAAAGTTTGCAAAGATGTTAAGATTCACAAGAAATTGGATGGCACAAAAGTGCCGCCAAAATGATGAATCCTTGGGTCATCCTCGGCTTTGTAATTGCCATTGGCACGGCAGCCGGGGGAGGGTATTATAAAGGCAACGCTGCTGGCCAAGCCGAAATCCAACAGAAATGGGATGCGGAAAAAGCCAAGCAGTACGCCGAGTACGCCAAGGCGCAAGAAGAAGCACGTAAACGGGAGCAGCAATTACAGAACACGGCTGATACGTTGAGGAGACAGAAAGATGCCGAGATTAGGGATATTAATGCTCGTGCCACTGCTCTTAGTAACAGCTTGCGCGACAGATCGCCCCGCCCCGCCGAAACAAGTACCGTGTCCGGTACTACCAGCACTGGATCAGCCTCCTGTAGTGGAAAAGAGCTTCATCGAGAGGATGGAGAATTTCTTGTTGGGATCGCTGCCGAAGCAGACCGGCTTAAAACTGCCCTCGACCAATGCGTCAAACAATACAACGCCGCAAGGCAAAAGTAAGGAATAGCCATGCCAAGTACGTTTTCTCCTAATTTACGTATTGAGCTTATTGGGACCGGAGAGCAGTCCGGGACATGGGGCTCTACCACGAATACTAACCTTGGCACTTTGATCGAAGAGGCTATTTCCGGTTATGAGCCCATCACTATTACAGCGACACCGTATGCACTAGTGGCCACGGATGGTGCGGCTGATCAAGCAAGGAATGCGGTTCTTGAACTTAACGTAGGATCGCCGCTTGCCACAAACTTTGCGGTCTATGCGCCACCTGCCACTAAGCTTTATATCATTAAAAATATTTCTGGGTATACGGCTACGATTTATGTGGCCACTTCCATTGGTGGTACAACAGCCGCTCCCGGTTCGGCTTTTGTAGTTATTCCAACGGGACAAACATCCTTTGTTCTTTGTGACGGGGTTAACGCATACGACGCATTAAATTCAGTTAGCCAAAACTTTCGCGTAGGGAATAACCTAACCGTTTCGAACGACTTGACGGTAGTAGAAACAGCTACCAGTAAAAACATAACGGTAAATGAAAAGTTATTGCCACCAGCATATGCCACAGCGTTTCCCTCATCCACATTGGCAAGTGCGCTTGCTGCTGGAGCTAGTTCTTTAACACTTGTAGATGGAACTGCATTTTCTAGCAGCGGAACAATACAGATAGACTCAGAGCGAATCACCTATTCAGGAAAAACAACTAATACGCTTACCGGCCTTTCTCGTGCGCAAGGTGGCACATCAGACGTTGCTCATGCAGCGAGTGCTGTTGTGACTGAGATACCTGCCGCTTCTTTGGCAAATTTAGTCACTAACGGGAACATTAGTTGGAATAGCTCCACAGATACTGGAGTAGTTGGAACGGGTTCACTTCTGCGATTCTTAGTAGACACTATTAGTGCTCAGGCACTTACAAATAAAACCTTGTTGGGCGCATATATTAACGGCCAATACAAGAGCAATGCTGTGGCCGTTCCAGCATTGAACGTAGACTGTTCGTTGGGAAATTATTTTACCAAGTCTATCTCAACTAACTCTACGTTCACTATATCTAACGTACCATCAGAGGTATACAGTTTAACGGTGCAGTTGACTACTTCTTCGGGAGCCCTTCCAACATGGTGGGCGAATACATATTGGCCAGAAAATGCGCCCCCCAACATATCAAACGGGGTTCATCTTTTTATGTTTGTCACAAGCAATGGCGGCTCTACGTGGCGTGGTTCTGCGTTAATTAATTACACTAACTAATTATGGAACCAACTACACAACGGCTAATGATGGGGGCCGGGGCAAACAGGACCATCACATGGACAGATAGGTCTGTTTACATTCCCGATGGTAACAATGGGTACGTAGATTACATAAATGGTGTAGCAAGGTCTGGAAATACGTTTATTGCTGTAGGACAAAAAGCTACCATCATGCGTAGCACAAACGGTGCTACATGGACTCGTATTTCTCCCCCTGCGGGAACTTCAGCTTCGCTTGAGTATCTTTCCGTAACCTACGACAGCACAAATAATCGATTTGTAGCGATTAGTGCTACCACCATCATGTACTCCAATAATGATGGGGTTACATGGAGCAACGCAGTAACTGGACAAACTAATCAAGTAAGCATCCACTATGCAAACAATGTGTATGTCATTGTGGGTGACAGCGCGCTTATAAAAACGAGCAGCGACGGTATTGCTTGGACTTCTCGTTCTGCCCCCGCAGGGGTCACTGAAAGTTTTACTAGTGTTACTTGGGGCAATCCCTCTGGGTCAGGGGCTCCCGGAAGATGGGTGGCTGTTGGGGGGTCATCGAACTCTAGGTATATCTATTCTAATGATTCAGGGGTTACATGGATCAATATTGCAAACAATACGACAGAATCAATTAGGAAAATAATATGGGCCGGTGCTCCTATAAATTTGTATGTTGTAGTAGGTAATACAATAAGCACTGGAGCCCCTTTTATTAGAACAAATGCCGCTGGTAATGCAGCATTTTCAACAGTTTATACAGCCACTGCATCAATCGGAGAACAATCCGCTTATTCATTGCATTACACGGGGTCTACTCTTTTAATAGGTGGAGAAAAAGGTCAGTTAGTTACTAGTACAAACGGGACCGCTTTCACTGTTCAAAGAAACTCTCCTGCTGCTGCTAATCTTGTCGGGGACATAACCATATATGGAATCGAATACAGTTCTTCTCTTGGAAGATATGTGTTCGTTGGAAACCAAATACAGTATGCAACAGGGTTTACCAGAAGCACTGCTACTATTGTTTATTCAAGTAATTCAAGGATTCTATCCAGCACCTACGCAAGTGGCATAAGTGGGGGCTTGTATGTCTTTTCTACAAGTAATTCCGCCATAGTTTTTACTACAACTACTCTTACTTCTATAACCGGATATTACCTCCCTGCTGCCGCTGCTGATGTTTCTTTTTCTGGATTTGCATTAATAACAGATGGCACTAGAGTTATTGTGGGGGGTTCCGCCGAAAATGGAAAACCCAGAGTTATTTACAGCACTACCGATGGCGTAAATTGGGCTGAAAACTTCAGTAGCGCTACGGCAGGTCTTACTATCCTTGCTGGTATGTATGGCTCACAAATGGATACCCCCGGTCCGGGAATTGGTAAATACACTTTTGTTGGGATTGGAGATCATGTTGTATATAGTTCTGATGGCGTAAATTGGACCGCAGGTACTCAGCCTCTTTCATCTAATTACTACGCTATGTACTACACGGAGGACCCTCTTTATGGGTTTGCGTTTGGTTTAGCGGGGGGATCTGTCAATAAGCTAGAGACCTTTTTCTCTGCTTCTGGTCTTTGGGGCAATGTTGGTCCAGTGCCCACGGTCAATACAGGTGGCTCAACTAGAATCATGCGATCAATAGAGTATCGCAGAAGTCCAACTAATTTAAATAGCAGTAGATACTTTTTTGCATTAGATGGTCCAGCCAGTGGGGGGTATCTTATTACTACCCCATATGATTGGACTACGTGGACTAATTTAACCATGGCAGAAGCAAACACCTTTATTCGGTCGTTTGCAATTGAACCGCCTAATGGAATGCTTATTGCAGCAGGGTATAAATTCATAAGCTCTAAATATTACCTAAGCGTACAAATGACTGTAGATGGCGTTACATTTAAATCAACTAACGTGCCCTCTTACGAAGGGGAGCTTTACACGGCTGTGTATTCTCCTTCTTATTTTGTGGTTGCTGGCACCAAAGGTATTATTTTAATTACTGCCTCATAAAACGAGGATTTTTATGCCATTTCAAAAACTTCAATTTAGGCCGGGGATAGTAAGGGAAGTTACTACCCTTACTAACGAAGGTGGGTGGTATGACGGTGACAAAATCCGGTTTCGTGCCGGTATGCCGCAAAAAATTGGTGGGTGGTCAGCGGATACGTACACTACGTTTTTAGGGACTTGCCGCTCTCTTTGGAATTGGGTAACTCTTAAAGGGTTTAACATTGTTGGGCTAGGCACCAGTTTGAAGTTTTACTTGGAGAATGGTGCTGAGTATTACGACATAACCCCGATCCGTGAGACAAACCTCAACACCACCACTTTTGCTGCGACTAATGGATCATCAACTATTACGGTTACAGACACATTAGCCAACGCTATTCAAGTTGGTGATTTTGTCACGTTCAGTAATGCAGTAAGTCTTGGCGGCAATATCACTGCTGCCGTGCTTAATCAAGAGTATCAAATACAAACAGTCATCAGTGGTACGCAGTACACTATATCCGCTCGTGCAGCGGTAACCGGCAACATTGCTACTAATAACGGTGGAGCCCCTGTCGTTGCAAATGCTTCTGATAGCGGAAACGGCGGGTCTGCTACCGATTCAGCCTATCAAATAGGTGTGGGTGCAGATACAAACACTGTTGGCACAGGATGGGGCGTTTCTCCGTGGGGAGGATTTATCCCCGGCGGCGTAGCTACTGCACTTCCTGCTGCCCCCGGCGGAAATATTGACAATTCCGTCACTACTATCCCTGTTGTAAATAGTTCTGCGTTTACAGGCACGGGCGCAATTTTGATTGATAGCGAATATATAACCTATACGTCTATCGCTGGTAATCAATTTAGCGGCGGCTTGCGAGGGCAGGACGGAACAACAGCGGTTTCGCATACAGGCGGGACGCTTGTTTATCAAGCCACAAACTTCCCCGGTTGGGGAGAACCTTACTCTGGCTCTTCCGCTCCTCTTCAACAATTGCGTATTTGGTCGCAGTCCAACTACGGGGAAGACCTTTTATTTTCTCCGAGAGGCGGAGGGCTTTACAGATGGCAACCCCTTAGCGGAGCATCCCCTGCTTGGAGCACTCGCGGATTTCTTATTCAAGGCCCCGATGTTCCTAGCAAAATAAATCAGGTGCTCGTGTCGGATGCCACACGAATCACGATTTGTTTTGGCTGCAATGGCTATGGGGCATACAACAGCACTGAACTAGACCCAATGCTGATCCGTTGGTCGGATCAGGAAGATTACTATGATTGGACGGATACTGAAACTAACCAAGCGGGTAGTTTCCGTTTGTCTCGTGGGTCCTCCATCATTGGTGCGCTTCAATCTCGTTTAGAAGTTCTAGTTTGGACAGACAGCGCCTTGTACGCAATGCAGTACATTGGTTTCCCCTTGGTGTGGAGCTTTAACCTCCTCTCCGATAATATCTCCATGGCCTCACAAAACTCCATGGTAGCGGCTACTGGCGCTGTGTTTTGGATGGGCATTGATAAGTTCTATGTTTACGATGGTAGGGTAAATACTCTACCCTGTTCGGTCAGAACTTATGTCTACGAAAACATTAATCGGGATCAGTTTGCGCAAGTTTTTGCGGGGACGAACGAAGGGTATACCGAAATTTGGTGGTTTTATTGCTCTAAAGATTCTACGGTCATAGATCGTTACGTCATATACAACTATGGGGAAAAGGTTTGGTATTACGGCACGTTGAGCCGAACAGCATGGCTAGATACTTCTTTGCGGCCGTACCCAATTGCTACCACGCCAACGGGTCTTTTGATCAGTCATGAAGTAGGTGTAGACGATGGGTCTACTAATCCACCGGCTCCAATTAATTCTTACATTCAGTCTTCCGATTTTGATATTGGGGATGGTCATAGTTATGGGTTTGTGTCCCAGATTATTCCGGACATTACATTTGATGGGTCAAACACCTCAGGTTTAACTTCGGCTAATCCTTCCGTGGTGTTTAAAGTTCGGCCAAGAGAAAATCCGGGATCAAACTACGGCTCTACACAAGCTCCTAAATTGTCGTCTGCGCAGTCTTATGCGGGGCAGCAAACATACAACGTCCAGCAGTTTGGGCAGATTTTGTATACCCGGGTAAGAGGAAGGCAAATGGCCTTTAGGGTGGAATCCACTACTCGCGGTACACAATGGCAGCTAGGGGTTCCTAAGATTGATATTCGTGCGGATGGTAGACGCTAATGGGTAGCATTGTAACTACAGACGCTGTTCCTTTACCGAGGACCAAGGCCCCTGCTTTACCGTATGCGCCGCCTTTGTATGACAGTGTCTACCAAGATGCTTTAAACAACATCCTCCGGCAGTATTTCAATACGCTGGATAACTTTATCGCTCAATTTATGGCTACTACTGCGACGATTGGTGTCTACGGGGCCGGTGTTGGGGCCGACGCTTTCGGAAGGTTGCGGGTATCGGAACCTTACACTTTGTTCGACAGCCAAAATAGATTTGCCAAAGACAATCAGTTTGATGAACAAGGGACGGGTTCTGGGGTCCCTACGTCAACTTATGTAGCAGATGAATGCTCCGTCAGTATGACGGTAAATGGTCCTTCTCAGACTGTTATCAGACAATCTGCTCGATGTATGCCATATCAGCCCGGGAAAGGGCTTTTGGTACTTGCTACCTTTGTCATGCAGCCTACGGCTGAAGTTACTTCACGTGTGGGTTACTTTAATGCTGGGAACGGTGTTTTCTTACAAAAAGAGAATTTATCCGAACCTCAATTTGTTCTTCGCACGAGCACGTCAGGATCGCCAAGTGACGCTAGAGATGTTCCTCAATCTTTGTGGAACGGGGACAAATTAGACGGCACAGGCCCCTCGGGCTTGACCCTAGATTTAACGAAAGCCCAAATCCTTTGGATGGATTTTGAGTGGCTAGGCGTTGGCTCGGTACGTTGCGGATTCATTATCAACGGGCAGTACATTATTTGCCATACATTCAATAATGCCAACGATATAGACAAGGTTTACATGACCACGGCTATATTGCCTGTCAGGTATCAAATTACTACAAGTAATACTTTTACGGGCAGCGCGGCCCTCAAACAAATTTGTTCGACTGTGGTTTCTGAAGGTGGTTACGGACAAACATCTATTGACCACGTAGCGCGACGCACCACAGTACTTACCGGAATAACAACCGCCGCTACTTTTTTCCCTGTTGTTTCTATACGGTTGGCTTCTGGACGTACAGGATCGGTTGTGTTGCCAAATAGAGTACAGTTTCTGCCGTTGACCAGCCAGAACTACGAGGTGGCGCTGCTGAAGAATCCGACATTAACGGGGGCAACTTGGGCGGCTACCGTCCCGACAGATACCAATGTGGATTTTGATGTTGCAGCAACGGCAATATCAGCGGTGGGCAGTATTGTGCAAACCGACTACGTTACATCAACAGGTAGTGGCGGCACGAGTGCTACCTCTACACCTACCGGATACAACTGGGATTTACAGCTTGGCGCGACCATTGGTGGGACAAGCGACATCTACACGGTGGCGGTTCGTACCGTGGATGGGGCCACCTCAGGAAGCGGGGTTGGAAGTCTTTCTTTTTATGATTTAACCCAATAAATACGCCATAATTTAGGCAATTTTGATCGAGGGCACATCATGGCTACATCCCCTGAAGGAATCATGGCACTAGGGCAACCTGCCGAGGCCGGTGAACCGCCGTCCTCCATTCAGATTTCTCGAAATGAGGCGTATGACATTAGCAGACAAGCGCTTAATGAAGCTCGCCCTGATGTGTCGGCAGAACTGGAAGATCGTTTAGCCGGTTTCCGGGAAAAAGCACGTCAACTTCCTACTGATATTCTTGAGGCTCTCGTTGATGGTTTTGAAGAGGCATTAAACCGGAAGGATGATTACCCAGCGTTTCTTGAAGAAGTAAGAAAAGAAGCCCCTGTATTACTTGATATTTTGCCTCCTGAGTACGATGAGCCGTTTTTGTCTGCTATGTACTTCCTATTGGTGGATGCACTTCGTGCAAAAGAAGGCAAAGAAGACATAGGTGAGGGGATTGGAGCAATAGCCCCCCAAAAGTTTGCCATGGGGGGTATTGCAGAAGCGGCTAGATTAGTGGCCAGCCAAGGTCGTCGTGGCGACACTATGTTGGCGCACATTAATCCACAAGAGGCACAACTTCTAAAGGCATTGGGCGGTGCGGGTACGATTAACCCAAGAACGGGCCTTCATGAATATGGCTCTAAGAAGTGGAAAAAATTAGGCAAAGCAGTTGGCCTAGAAAAGGCCAAAGAGGTTGTTGATGATTTTGTCAGTGATGCGCGGGACTTTATAAGAAGTGACGTTGGCGGCATCATTACTCAAATTGGCATTACTATATTTCTTACCCCTTTCGTTGGTCCTGTTGGGGCTGCGTCAATAGCCTCTGGAGCTACCACAGCATTTAGGGGAGGAGATCTTAAAGACATAGCAAAGTCAGCAGCACTTGCAGGGGCAACCGCATACTTCTCTACCCCGGGCAGCCCTATCTATAACACCGTGAGCAAATACACTCCGGCTTTTATGAACAACGCTGTAGTTAATTCTGCAATTACTGCGCAAGTAGTAGGCACAGGGGCAGGATTGCTGCAAGGTCAAGACCTAACCGAGGCGGCTAAAAACGGCCTTAGAGATGCTGCAATAACAGCAGCCGGTACATACGCTAGTGGCGGGACAAAAGCACAAGTAGACCAAGCGGCGACTAATTCAGTAGCTAACGCTACTGAGGTTCAACTACAAAAAGGTGCAGCAGCCGCTCCAAAACTTGACACCCTAGAACTTGAGACTCCAAGGGTTCAAAATATTGCTAATGTAGATGCCGCTGCTATGAACATTGATCAAGTAGCGGCGGCACAGCAGCCTAGTTTAGCGGACACTATTGGCACCGGCACACAGCGCGTACTTGCACAGGCGGCAGGGGCCTCAGATGGTACGGCCGCCGTTCCAATGAACACAGGGCTTGAACTAACCCCGGGATATATGATCGATGGCACTCCTGCAAACATCGGTTCCCAAGGGAATTTTACGTATGATCTAGACCCCGGATCTTCTGCATACGGAAGAGCAGGTACTCCTGATATATCTGGAGTACTTCCTCCCCCAGACATAACAACCCCAGCCACAGATATTGCAGCACGACAGCGCGCGGCGATGTCTCCTGCGGATGCCGCAAAATATGAGGTTATCAGTGGGGAAAGCAGCGGAACCCTACCTATGGCGGATGTGACGGCTGGAGGAGTTAGTCCTGCCGCTGCTGCTTCCCCTGCCGTTCCAGTTCCTGACGGTGGGATTGGCAATGTACCAGTTACCCCATATAAAAAGGGAGGCCCTGATTTAATCCCGTCCATGAAAAAGGCCGTTACTCCGGGAACTATGATGGAGGGTCTAGAAGACATATTTGCGCCCGGGCCGTCAAAAGAGCAGATTTTTGACTTCGCCAAGAAGAATGGAATGTCATTTGACGAAGCAGAAAAATTTCTAAGCCCCAACTTTATGCGAACTTACGGCCCAACGGCAGCCGCAGGTATTGCAGGGGTTGCTTTGGCCGGTGGATTTGGTGGGCCAGAAGACCCCGATAAAACACAGGAGCAGCAAGAGTTTGAGGATCGGATGCGCATGTCTACTCCAGAATACATGGCGAAAGATCCAAGCCGCTACTACATCCAAAATGTGCCGGGGGTTAGGTACGATGAGCGCGGCACGGTTATCGGCAGTGGCCAATATAAGCCGTCATATGGTGTAACCGATATCACAGGAGGAAGTTACTCCCCGTATACGCAACCGGCACAAACGGCATATACCCCAAGCGCGTTTATGTCTCCCTATGGTGAGCAGTACTTGAATCAAGGGGGCATTGCCACGTTGCGCGCTGGCGGCTATCCTAGACGCACTGGTCAGATCAGCGGACCGGGGACCGAGACCTCCGATTCCATCCCCGCCATGCTCTCTGACGGCGAGTTTGTCATGACCGCACGTGCCGTGCGGGGGATGGGCAACGGTAGCCGTCGCGAAGGGGCGCGAAAGATGTATGCGCTCATGCATAAGCTAGAAAATAATGCTTCGAGAGGATAATCATGGCAACCACAACCACCGAACAGATAATTAGAGAAGCCCCGGAGGTCGAAGCCCTCCGAATGGGCTTAGTGGAGACGGCTCGAGCCGTCCCAATGCCTCAACTTCCCGCTTTTACCGTGGCGGGAATGTCCCCGATTCAACAAGCAGCAATTGCGCGTGGCCAGCAGGGAATTGGTGCCTACGTGCCGTATACCACTGCGGCAGGACAGGGGTACAACGCTGCACAGCAGATGTTGTCGCCTGAAGCGATTCAACAATACATGTCTCCGTATCAGCAGAATGTAATTGATGCGGCGATGATGAATATCCAACGTCAGGGCGATATTGCACAACAAAATATGCAATCCCAAGCTGTTCGGGCGGGGGCATTTGGTGGCTCCCGTGAAGGTGTTCAGCGCGCTAATCTTGCCCGAGGTTTGGCAGAGACGCAGCAATCCACCATGGCTAACCTTTTGAGTCAAAACTATAACCAAGCTTCCCAACGTGCACTGCAATCGGCAATTGCCACAGGTCAGATTGCTCAAGGCATTGGCGCGCTAGGCGGACAGGTTCAAAACCTTGGCCAGCAGGATGTCAGTTTCCAGTATGGTCTTGGCCAGCAGGAACAAGCACAGCGTCAACGCGAAATGGACGCATTGCGCAGCTCCAACCTCCAGCAAGCCATGCTACCGTACCAGCACCTTGGTTTTGTCTCGGATATCCAAAAAGGCTTGCCATCCTCGCAGAGCGCACTTATTACGCAAAACGTACCTGCTCCAAGTATGGTCCAACAGGTAGGCGGCCTTCTTACCGGGGTTGCAGGAACAGCAGCTGGTATTAATGCCATTAGCAAAGGCATTGCATAAGGGAAAATCATGAAAGAGACCATTCTCCAGCGCGAAATGTTTGCCGCGCCTGTGTCAAAAAAGACGATGAACAGCGGCATCATGGCTGGCTTCGAAGAAGATGAGGATATGATGGAAGAAGAGATGGCGGAGGAGACTCCGCCAATGACTCGTTCGCCTCAAAATCCTGAGATTCTGATGAATAACCTGCGTGGAGATATCAGATCAATTGATGCCCGGTATCTTGAATTGGCACAGATGGTTGGCGAAGAAGCAGCAATGGAAACCCCGCCGGAAGTACTGGCGATGCTCCAAGGCCAAATGGGTGCCCAAGCGGCTCCGCCTCCTCCTCCTGCTGGGGGGATTGGTGCGTTACCGCAGACTCCGCAAATGCCTCCTCAAGGAATGATGCCTCCGGGCATGGAGGGTGCCGCCCCTTTTCCGCAGGGCGGGGCTGAACAGGCTCCGCCTACGCCTGATGGAATGCCCCCGCTCCGCGCGGCGTTTGGCATGGATGTCTCGCAGGAAAACCGCTTCGATCAAGCGCAGCAGTCGTTGCAATTCGACATGGATCGGATGTTGGAACTCGCTTCGGGGAACGTGCCTCCGGAGCAAATGACTGAGCGCGACATGCAACTGCTTCAGCAGTACAACATGTCGATGGGCTTTGGCGGCGGTATTCGTGACGTAGCACAGCAGGGTGGTGCACGTATTGCGAGTGCTTTATCTCCTTACGTGACCCGTGGCCGTCAGATGCTGAGTGGTCTTGGCGAAGAAGTAGGTGGCACAATCAATCGTATTTATTCTCAATTACCTCCATCCTTGCAACCACAAGGGTTCCGTGTCGCGCCAATGCGTGGGCCGTTGCGGAATACGGACGGGGGGCGGATAGTTGTACAGGGTAGAGAAAATATTGTTGCTGGCCCGGGCGGTATGCCGACGGCGGGAGCAGGTACAAAGTTTGAGCGCGCTAATACGCTTGATATTGGCAATATGCCGTTCACACAAGCTTTCCGTGAATCTATGCGCGTAAACCCTCGTGGCACAGCAGTCGCTACAGGAGTGGGGGCAGGAACTTTTGGTGCCAAACTAGCCTCTGAAACAGAATCCTCAAGAGACGCGCTTTCCCGCTTCTTGGGAACCTCTGACATCAGTAACATAACCCCAGACCAGTTGGCAGCAGCTACTGATCGGATCAATCAGATACCTAATGAGTACCAAGAGCGGTCTCAGCAATTCCCATTGACTCCGCCTACGCCTCCGGGTCAAGAGCCTCCGTCGTTGTCCACCATTAACGTGGCCATGAACGAGCCAATGGTTGATCTGTCCACGCCATTTGATGCGATGGGCCGTAGTAACGTCAAGAAACTAGACAAGCCGCCTGTGCCTTTGGTCAATTTAGGGGACACAACGGCCGGGAAAACTCAGCCGTCTAGAGAAGAAATTACCGGGGCTATCAAAGACCTACTAAAAGACGAGAAAAAAACAGAAGCGCCTACGTATGGCGAACGTCTTAAAAAGCGTTTTGGTGAGGTTGAGTCCACTTACCGGGAGATTATTGGCGACACTAAGTCTGACATGCGCGCCAATGCATTCTTCCTGTTAGCTGACGCTGGTTTTAAATTGGCTTCTACTTACGCACCTACCTTGGCTGTCGGAATCGCGCAAGCAGCGTCTGGTTTGCCAAGAGGATTTGCGGCACTTGCTGCACAGGCCAAGGACCGTGGCATCAAGATTCGTTCCGCAGCCTTGTCCGAAGCAGCGCAAAGCATTCAGTTGGAAGACAAGTACGCCAAGGATATTCAACGTGCAATTCTTGAGGCGCAGAGCAGAGCGGCGGTTGCTATACTTAACGCTACTTCTAGGGAACAGATTGAAAAAATTAAACAGGAGTACGGTCTACGGAAAGAGGTTCTTAAAGGGGATATCGATTACCAGATTGAAGTTCTTCGCCAAGGAGGCGGGAAGCCTGTTGAAAAAGACATTGGCGTTGGGATGTCTAGGTATGAGACGAAGAGTGGTAATTTTATTAAATATGGTATTAGAGAGGATGCACTTAGTAAAAACGGTGTTTTAGGGCAGATGCTTAACAGCCCTTACACTAATAACTCGACTACCAACCCATTTGTTGTTAGGGAAGGTCAATCTCCGTTTACTGCTTCAGAAGATGAGGCCACCCGTAAAAAGCTTCAAAACCAAGTAGGCGAGGCTGACAGCAGTCTGCAAGCGCTTAACCGAGTTCGCGGACAGTACGTCGATGCATTTAGCCCCGGCACGTTTGTCGTGGACAAAATTAACAACATCATTGTCCCTGTCGCTTTTGGCGCGCTAAAGCCTGATCTCAAGCAAGATCAAGTTGTGGCTAACTTACGATTAAACGCTCAACAGTTAGAAAAAGCGATGGCGGCGACTAATGATGATGGAAGGTTGTCAAACCAAGAGCAAGAATGGGTAAAAGAATTGTTAAATGACATTAACAATCCTACTGGCTTCTTCCAGAATTCAGAGCGCGCTGCAAAGCAGTTTGCTGTGCTTGAGACCTATATTCGTAACAAGCGGCAAGAAAAACTGATGAAGCTCATTCCGGGGATGCCTAATGAAGTCATGAAAGTTCCTTCTACTGGCACACAGAATGACCCGTTTATCGTAAGTAATGACCCCACAGAACGCCAAAAACTGTATCGTTATTTGGCTGATGTGATTGGTAAATCACAAGCACCAAATGCTGCTGTTTATTTACAAACGCCTAATGGAAGCGTTGCCCCTGTTTCTGTTGAAAAAATAAGACAATTGGTGAAGCAATGACCCCTATTGAGACCCTAAATGGCGAAGTAATTGATCTAGACACAGGGAACATCGTTGCCCGTACCCCGGGTGCCGCACCTCCCACTGCGTCTACAAGATCGCCACGTTTTCAGGCCGCCATTCCGGAAGGGGATCGTGTCAATGGGATAATAAGAAATGCTACATGGGGCTTTCAATCAGCCCTTTTTGCTTTGCCTGACGCTGCTACCCTTGCTATTGGTAAGGGGTTAGGGCTGGACGAAGAAGAAGTATTCACTCTTGGCAAGTTCTTTAACAAGAATGTCAGCAAGGCACTAACAGGTGTAGAAGAGACTGCGCCGCGCAGTTCTGAAGAGCGTTTTTCGCGCGCCCTCTTTGAGGGTGTTGGTGGAACAATGCCAGTCACTGGGACACTTGCCTTTGTCGCTCGTATGCGCCCAATGGTAACTACTGCACAGACCGCTAAAACGGGAGTGTTGAAAGGAATTGCAGATGATGCTATCAAATTTGTTCAAAGAAATCCGAGAGCGGCTTTGGCTACGGATATCGCGTTTGGTGCAGGTTATGAAGGCCTTCGTCAAGCGGTAACTGAAAACGTCAGTGACGATAACCCAAACAAAAAGCTATACGAAGAACTGCTGCCTATGGGCGCATTCATTGGGTTGCCCATGGCTGTTCAATTCTTGCCTTCTGTAATGGCAGGGAAAGCCGTCAATAAAAAGATACAAAGCGCAATATCCGGGCAAGGCGATACAGACGAAATTTTAGGAACACTGGCTAAACCGTGGCAGCTGCCTATTATTCGCATTGCGCCACAAATGCTGAAGAAAAATGCGGAACGCAAATTGTCTGAAGTGTTTGGACCGATTGAAAAAAGCCCAGACGCACAAGCTGCGATAAAACAATTAGAACTAGTAATGCAAGACCCGCGCTTCGCGGAAGCTGGTTTCTTGTTTAACGTAGCTGAAGAGCGCATGACCCCTGAACTAAGTGCGCGCACAGCGGAACTGATAAAAAACTTAGGCCCCACAGAGTTAGCTGAGTTTAAGAAAAGGGTCAACGAAAACCAACAGAAGTTTGCTGGGCTTTTAGATTCTATTGCGCCAGAGGCACGTCAGCCCATGATGGAAGCGTTCAAGGCTGCACAGGCAGAGCGCCAATCCTTGTTTGACAATCTGCTGCTTGCGCAAAAGGATTTGACGGAAGCAGAGAGAGTAGCGATTTCAGAGCGCCTCGGACCGCAGAACATGGACATGATCAACAACGAGCTACGTGGCGCGTTGTTGGGTGCCATGGAGTTCGACTACAAGATGCGCAACAACGTGCTAAGTCGCATGGGGCTGCGACAAGCAGTCAGCGAAGAAGGCTTGCCAATGCCGACACGGGAGAACGGAAAATCGTTATTCCCGGCTCGTGATATAGAAGCCGCCGCTAATGCATTACTTGAAAAATACACCCCGGAACGTCCTTCGTTACGAAACCCTATTCCAGAGCCCATCAAATATCTTTCTAATTTTGTTAAAACGCAGAGGAATGCTAGGGACGCGCTTGAAAGGCGGATGGTAAAGGATTTAACGGATCAATCAATCAATGAGCAAATTGCTTCATTTAATTTACCCGCCGATTTTGAAGCCGACATTCGTAAGTCGGTAAATTTTTTAATACAAAATTTTGGTAAAGAAGTAAAAATTGGGAAAGAAGGACGAACTGCTGGATTTGCAGAAATAGCAAAAAGGCAGGGCGCATCCATGATGTCTGATGGAACTATGGTTGTCCCTACGGGTGTACCGGGGAAAGCGGTTAGGTTAAACCCAAAAATAATTCAGGAAGATGCAAAGCGCATTGCTGAAGAAAATTTAGGGGTAAATATCAACCTCCCAGAAGCTTTGGATTACTTGGCAGCGGCTGCTCGTTACCGGAATGACGCGCTGTTGAGCTATAACGCAACGATGGCAAAAGGCGG
>Ga0315902_10002255_pt1 | contig 30342 bp, 30 predicted proteins | sample LakEriMetagenome_9_FD_203523 | JGI IMG/M metagenome (GOLD analysis project Ga0315902, IMG submission 203523) | Freshwater fungal communities from buoy surface, Lake Erie, Ohio, United States - Buoy 12 MA117 | ecosystem: Environmental > Aquatic > Freshwater > Lake > Lake biofilm | place: USA...
TTATTTTTATATACGTTTCCAATTACCTTAACATGAATGCCAATTTTAAGATTCTTAATGCTATCTTCTTTAGCAATATTCAGAATAACTTTTCCAAAGCTTCTACTGCCATCAAGCATTTTTACAACACTTACATAACGATTATTTTTTTGAGTACTTTTTAGTTTTTCAACCAAAAGCAAGTCTAAATGGCAAACTTTTTCATAGTCGAAAATTTGATTGGTATAATGATATGGATTTGAGTTTTCTTTATGGATTAGAGAAGTTGAAATTCCTAAAAGAAAAGATGCCAGAAAAACAAAACTTCCAAATAGGATTTTGTAAAAACTATTCTTTTGACTGTAAATAGAAGAAATGGATATGACAATTATAGCTAGTGATAAACAACTAAATATAAAAATAGTATTCGGACTTACTATCCGACACAAAAGTATTCCAAATAGAAATCCAATAAAAATTCTCGCTAAAGGAAATTGTAAGATTTTCACATAATAAAAGTACGTAAAAAATCAATTCTTGCAAGAAAATTATTCTATAATTCTGTTAATTTGTTTGAAAGTTCTTTCGTAGTACGATTCTTTTAAAGAAGAAATAATAACACCTCCATTTGTAGCAGAATGTATGAATTTAATCTCGTCACCATTTACTTCGACAATCATACCTACATGATTTATTCGATGCTGACCGCGATTGATAAAGAAAATAAGATCTCCCTTTTTGGCATTCTCAGGATTTATTTCTGTTCCAACTTCAGCCATTTCATGTGAGGAACGAGGAAGCGTAATGTCAAATTTTTTGAAAGTGGAATACATCAAACCAGAACAATCAAAACCAGCCGTAGTTGTTCCGCCTGAGCGATAACCTGTGCCTAAATTATTTGAAGCAACATTAATGAGCTGTACTGCAATATAACTCTCCGTATTGTTTTCAATAAAAATATCGGTTGCATTTTTATCGTTGAGAATAGTATTTTTTGTCTTTGGATCGGTATTAAAACCTTTTGTTAAAGTATTCAGAGTAGAAACTTCGTTTAAAATAACATTATGTATTGAATTGTTTGAGGCAAAAGTGCTGCCGCATACAATCAAAAAAAGAGCTATTTTAAAAATGTTTTTCATTCACTTAGGAAAGAAGCAAATATAGTGTTTTAAACACTTAAACCAAATTTTTTAACACTTTAACGATTATTTTAGCAGTTTTTTCACTGGCGCCAACGCCTCCAAGTTTAGATTCTAAGTCGGCATATTTTTTTAATAACGCTTTTCTGTGATTCTCTTCTAATAATCTAGAAAGTTCCTGCTTTAAATTTTTAGAGTTGAATTTATCTTGAATAAGTTCTGTCACTACTTCTTCATCCATAATCAAATTTACTAACGAAATATATTTTAAGGTAATAATCCTTTTGGCAATTTGATATGATGCCCAACTTCCTTTGTAACAAACAACTTCGGGCACTTTGAATAAGGCAGTTTCCAAAGTTGCCGTTCCAGAAGTTACCAAAGCTGCAGTAGCAATACTAAGTAAATCATAGGTTTTGTTAGAAATAAACTTCACATTTTCGTTGGTCAGAAATGGCGTGTAAAAATGATATTCTTGACTTGGCGCACCGGCAATTACAAATTGATAATCTGGAAAATCTTTTACAATGCTCAACATTACGCTTAGCATTTTTGAAATTTCCTGTTTTCTGCTTCCAGGGAGAATGGCAATGATTGGTTTTTCGTTCAGATTATTCTCTTTCCGAAAAGAAACTTCATCTGTTTTTACCCGATTGTGAATGGCATCAATTAATGGATGTCCAACAAATTCAACAGGAAAATGATGTTTTACTTCAAAGAAATCTTTCTCAAAAGGAAGAATGACAAAGAGTTTATCAAAATCTCTTTTTACAGCTTTTATACGATTTTCTTTCCATGCCCATATTTGGGGTGCAATATAATAATGAGTTTTGATGCCTTTTAATTTCGCCCATTTTGCAATGCGCATATTGAAACCCGGATAATCAATAAAAATAATCACATCGGGATTGAATATTTCAATGTCAGCTTTACAGATTTTGATGTTATTTAGAATGGTTTTCAGGTTCATTACTACTTCTGCAAAACCCATAAAAGCCAGTTCGCGGTAATGTTTTACCAAAGTTCCTCCAACATTTTGCATCAAATCGCCACCCCAAAAACGAATATCGGCAGAAGTGTCTTCTTTATAAAGTGCTTTCATCAAATTAGAACCGTGTAAATCACCCGAAGCTTCGCCAGCAATGATGTAATATCTCATTTTTTGCTCATTTATTTTTTTTTGGTAAAGAATGCAGTCGCCAACGTTCGTGTCATATCTATAAAATTTATAAATCCCAAGAGTTTAATTGCTGTATAGCATGATGTGCGGTTAAATCAAACTGCACTGGAACTATTGAAATGTAACCATGTGCCAAAGCCCATTCATCAGTATCCTCACCTTTGTCCTGATTAACAAATTCTCCGGTTAACCAATAATAATCTTTGCCATATGGTGTTTGCCGTTTATCAAATTTTTCCATCCAGAGAGCTTTTGCCTGACGACAAATTTTAATTCCTCTAATTTCTTCAAATTTCAGTTTTGGAAAATTAACATTCAAAACAGTTCCTTCTGTCATTTTTTTTGCCAAAACTTCTAAAGCAATTTTTTTGATATAAGGTTTTATTTGTTCAAAATCAGCATTCCAATCATAATCCAATAAAGAAAAGCCAATAGCAGGAATTCCCTCAATACCGGCCTCTACAGCGGCACTCATTGTTCCGGAATAAATGACATTTATAGAAGAGTTGGAACCATGATTAACACCAGAAACACATAAATCAGGTTTCTTCTTTAAAATTTCATTGACTGCCAATTTAACACAATCTACAGGTGTTCCTGAACAACTGTATTCTGTAATAGTAGCATTTTTGGCAGAAATTTTATTCAAATAAAGCGTGCTGTTTATAGTAATTGCATGTCCCATAGCACTTTGTGGACTATCAGGCGCTACAACAATCACATCGCCAATTTCTGCCATTACAGAAATTAAGGCACGGATTCCTGGTGCATTTATGCCGTCGTCATTGGTAATTAAAATGGTAGGCTTGGAATTCATTTATTGAAATTTGGTGACTAGCACAGTTTTTGTATGTCTTATATACTGGCAAAATTAACTATTTTTAAAGTTTAAAACAGCTACATTTTTATAACTTTGAAAAATATTGCGAATTATATGTCATACGCTTTAACGATTTTAACAAAAAATTATCTAGACAAGAAATTCTTGATATATATTTTTGTTTACTTTAGACCAAATAATTAATGAATAAAATAATTCAATTTATGAAAAGGAACTATAAAATACTGATGGTAATTGGCGCCTTGTCTTTGGCTTTTTTAAGTTTTGTACCAATTGAAAATGCCATTAAGAGTTTAATGCCTAATAGTAAAACTTCTGATCCTGAGAAAGATAAAATGTTGATTGAATTATTGACGTTTGTTATAGAGAAAGGGCATTATAGCCCAGCGGCAATCGATGATGCTTTTTCAAAAGGGGTTTATAAAGATTATTTAAATGCCTTAGATCCTTCCAAAAGATTCTTCTTGCAATCAGATATGGAAGAGTTTGCAAAATATGAAACTCAAATAGATGACCAAATTAAAAGTAAAGATTTGACCTTTTTTGATTTGACTTACACTCGGCTTATGCAGAGAATGGAAGAAAGTAAAGCCTATTATAAATTAGCTTTAGATAAACCATTTGATTACAAAAAAGTAGAATCTATAAATACAGATTATGAGAAATTACCATTTTGTAAAAATACTCAAGAACTAAAAGAAAGATGGCGATTACAAGTGAAATTATCTACGCTGTCATCATTAGTTGAAAAACAAAAATTGGAAGAAGATTTAGTAAAAGATAGAACTAAAACTTTAGAAGAAAAGTTAAAAGACTTTAAAGTTAATCAAGGTGATAAACTTACACCTGAATCAGAAAAGAAATTTATTGCTGATGTTGAGAAAAGAAAAAATCAAGCTCCAAAAACGTATGAGCAACTTGAAAAAGAAACTAGAGAGAGTACATTAAACTCTTTGAATGACAACTTTAGTTTTATCAAAGATTTAGAAAGAGATGATTGGTTTTCTATTTATGTAAATGCTATTGCTTCTCGTTTTGACCCACACACTTCTTATTTTGGTGCAAGCGAAAAAGAGAAGTTTGATGTGAGTATGAGTGGAAAATTAGAAGGAATTGGTGCTCGTTTGCAAAAGAAAAATGATTTCACTGAAATAACAGAATTAATTTCTGGTGGTCCAGCTTGGAAAGGGAAACAATTAGAAGCTGGAGATATAGTTTTAAAAGTAGCTCAAGCTGATGCTGAACCTGTTGATGTTGTAGGTATGCGTTTAGACGACGTTGTTAAAAAGATTAAAGGCCCAAAAGGAACCGAAGTTCGTTTAACAGTTAAGAAAACAGATGGCTCTATAAAAGTAATTACCATTATTCGCGATCAAGTTGAAATTGAGGAAACCTATGTGAAATCGAGCGTTGTTGAGAAAGATGGCTTCAAATACGGTGTAATTAATTTGCCAAAATTTTATATCGATTTTGAAGACCAAAACAGTCGTGACGCTGCAAAAGATGTTGCAAAAGAAGTTGAACGATTGAAAGCGGCAGGCGTTCAAGGAATTGTAATGGATGTTAGAGATAATGGAGGTGGTTCTTTGAAAACGGTGGTTGACATTGCAGGATTATTTATTGATCAAGGACCGATTGTTCAAATTAAATCAGCAGCCGGAAAAAAAGAAGTGATGTATGATAGAGATGCAAAAGTGCAATGGGATGGACCACTTGTAGTTATGATTAACGAATTTTCTGCATCGGCTTCAGAGATATTGGCAGCAGCTATTCAGGATTACAAACGTGGTGTAGTCATAGGAAGTAAGCAATCTTACGGAAAAGGAACGGTTCAAAATGTTATCGATTTAAATCAGTTTGTTCGAGGAAGTACTTATGGAGATTTAGGCGCATTGAAAACTACTACATCAAAATTCTATAGAATTAATGGTGGTTCTACTCAATTAGAAGGTGTGAAAAGTGATATAGCCATTCCGGATAGATATTCTTATTTAAAGATGGGAGAAAAAGACATTGATAATGCCATGCCTTGGGACAAAATTGATGCTGCAGATTATAAAATTTGGGACAAACAAAACAATTTTGATTTAGCCATTGCGAAAAGCAGAGAAAGAATGAGTAACAATGAACAATTGAACCTAATTGATGATAATGCAAAATGGCTAGACGAAAGAAATAAAGAAAACGTTTATAGCTTAAACATCGATAAATTTAAAGCTGAGCAAAAAGCATTAGACGAAAAAAATAAAAAATACAAGCCAATAGTTGATTATAAAAATTCGTTTGATTTTAATTCACTTCCTTATGAAGTTGATGACATAAGCAAAGATTCAGTACTGAAAGAAAAACGTGAAAGATGGCACGAAAGTTTGTCAAAAGATATTTATATAGAAGAAGCTATTCATATTCTAAACGATTTGCAATCGGAGAATAACAAAGGTTTAACATCAAAAGTTAAAAAAGAAAAATTAGTAAAATCTTAATTTTAAATAACCTAAAAAAAAGCGTTTCAATCTAATTGGAACGCTTTTTTTATTAGAAATAAATAATTAAAACTACCACTCATTCACTTTATTGGCATCCATCTTTAGAAAGATAAAAAGTAAAATTGTAAAGCCCCAAAGTCCAGATCCTCCATATGAGAAAAATGGAAGTGGAACGCCGATGGTTGGAAATATACCTGCCACCATAGCAATATTTACAAAAAAGTGAATAAACAATACGCCAGCAACACAATAACCATAGACTCGACTAAATTTAGTCTTCTGTCTTTCGGCTAAATAGATAATCCGCATTATTAAACAAAGGAATAGACCAATTACAAAAAGACAACCCAAAAACCCCCATTCTTCGCCAACTGTTGTAAAAATATAATCTGTATGTTGTTCTGGCACAAAACCACCTTTTGTTTGGGTTCCTTCAAGATATCCTTTGCCAAACCAACCACCAGAGCCAATAGCGATTTCAGATTGATTTGTATTATAACCAATTCCCTTCATATCGACTTCTTTCCCCAAAAGAATATTAAATCGGTCTCTATGATGTTGTTTAAAAACATTCACAAAAACATAATCTACCGAAAAGACAAAACCACCAATCATTACAAATATAATGGAGCTCAATATCCAGTTTCTGTTTATAATTCTACTTCTATAGTATATAAAAAGTATAACGGCTAGAGCTATTGCTGATAGTATTAATGGTTTAATAAGTAAGGCTAAAACAAATAAAATTAAAGCTATAAATCCAGTCCAAACATACCATGAAGGCAACCCTTCTCTATATAAAACCAAAATAAAAACACAAAAAATTATAGCACTTCCGGGATCATGAGGAGCAATTAACAATATTGGCAGAAAAAGTATTCCTAATGCTTGAATCTGCCTATTTAAATCTTTTAAATTTACCTGAACATCACTCAGATATTTAGCTAATGCTAGAGCAGTTGCGGCTTTTACAAATTCAGATGGTTGTATACCAAAGGAACCAAACGAATACCAATTCGCTTGACCTTTTACCGTTTTCCCAAACACATATAAACCCGCTAAAGAAAGTAATCCAATGACATAAATAACACTGGAAAATTTTTCGTAAAATTTGCCATCAACAGACAATACCACAAATATTAATGGAATAGTAAGCAGGATAAACATAAACTGTTTACCATAGATTTGAGAGAAGTCAAAAATAGAAGTTTCTTGTTCTATCGAAGATAAAGAGGACGAATAAATATTCAGCCAACCTAAAATCACTAAAATGAAATAGATGGCTATGCTTATCCAGTCAACATTATTGGTTACACTTTGATTTTTCATCTACTATGGAGATTAATTTTCGGGAGCAACTTTTACTTTTACTACCGGTTTTATAACAATTGGTTTTACTGGTCTATCAATTTTTGATTTAATCAAAGTATCTACAATTGGCGATGCATAATATTTATTGTATTCACCTTGAAGACTTCCTTCCAACATTCGTTTTTCTAAATCCGTTCTCGTAATTTTCTTTTTGATATATTTTTCAATCATCAAACTCGTAATCGGGCCAGCCCAACGTGCTCCCCAATATCCATTCTCTACAAAAACAGCAATAGCAATTTTAGGATTATCTTTAGGTGCAAAAGCCACAAAAATAGAGTGATCTTGAAGTTTTACTCTTTTACCATTAATTTTCGCAAAATTTTCAGCTGTACCTGTTTTTCCACAAATATCAATTCCTTCAACATTTAACCCATGTGCAGTTCCCAAATTATAAACATCAAATAATCCGCTAATCATCGGCTCGAAATATTTTTTATCAACGGTGGTTACATGTTTTGTCCTGAATTTTTTATCAATTACATGTCCTTTTATTTTTTTGATAATATGAGGCGTATAATAATAACCTCTATTGGCAACAGTTGCAATCATGTTAGCTAATTGTATTGGAGTCATTAAAACTTCTCCTTGACCAATAGCATTAGAAACAATTGTCTTGCTTGACCAACCCCAACCTGGGTACATTTTTTTATATGTTTTGGATGTAGGTAGATTTCCCTTTTTTCCTGTTGGCAAATCATAACCCATAAATTGTCCTAAACCAAAACTTTTTAAGTGATTACTCCAAACATCAACACCTTTTGGGGGATTGTTATACTTGTCAATTGTTCTCATATATGAACTCGAGAAAAAAGTATTACAGGATTCGTAAATTCCTCTGTGAAATTGAATAGAACCTCCATGGCAGTGGCATTTCATAAAACGACCAGGTGCATAACTGAATCCGTGACGACAAACAAAAGCGGTAGTTTCATCAATCGCACCTTCTTGCAGGGCAACTAATCCGGTTAAGATTTTAAACGGAGAACCAGGAGTATATTCTGCTAACAATCCTCTGTCGTACAAAGGTTTAGCAATAGAATCTTTATATAAAGTAGTATAGTTTTTAGATCGTTGTCTACCAACCAAAATGGCAGGATCGTATGACGGAGCAGTTACTAATGCTAATATTTCACCCGTTTTAGGTTCAATTGCTACAATTCCACCACGTTTGTTAATCATTAATTCTTCACCGTATTTTTGAAGATCGGCATCAATACTCAAATTAATATCGCTACCTTGAACCGCAATGGTATCAAACCTTCCTTCTTTATAGGATCCAATATCACGATTGTATTTATCCTTTTGAATGTATTTTACTCCTTTTACTCCGCGTAAAAAATCTTCATAACTTTCTTCAACACCTTGTCTTCCAATTAAATCTCCAGAATTATAATACTTATTTTTTTGAATAATTTTATCATTCACTTGAGTGATAAATCCAAAAACATTAGCGCCAAACGCTACCTGATAATCTCTTAAAGCACGTTTTTGAATATAAAAACCAATAAATTTTCTTTGAATTTCCTGAAAAGCAGCATATTCTTTTTTATTCAGTTGCGATAGAAAAACTGAGGGAAGTCTGGGACTGTATACTTTTGCTTTGGAAATTTTTTTAAGAAAATCTTCTTTGGTAATATTAAGTAAAGTACAGAATTCTGTGGTGTCTAAATCTTTGACATCTTTTGGGATAACCATGATATCATAAGAAGGTTGATTGGCTACCAAAAGCTTACCATTTCTGTCATAAATATAACCACGTTCCGGGTAATCATAAGCTATTTTAATGGCATTATTATCCGATTTTAATTTAAGCGTATCATCAATTACTTGTAAATAAAAAAGACGCAAAACAAGTAAAATAGTAGCAATAAAAATAATTGTGGGCAATAAAACCTTTCTCATCGCTTGCTTGGCTTAATGATATAGATAATAATAATAGAAGTAATAATTGTGAAAATAGTGCTCAATACAGTTCTAACCAAAATATCCCAAAGGAAACTTACTTTGAAAACTTCTAAGACAAACAATACAAAGTGATGTAAAACTATCGCGATTAATAAAAACGAAAATCGTTCAGGAGTTAAAACATCATTTAGTTTAACCGTTTGATATTCATAACTCAATCCAAAAGAAAATTTAAAAATAGCAGGTCTGTAATAGGCGAGTACCAAACATGCTGCGGCATGAACTCCACCCGAATTCCAAAACATATCCATTAATAATCCTAAGATAAAACTAGCAACTAACAAACCACTTTTGTTTCCGTTTACAGGATAGAGGATTATAAAAAGCACATAAGGAAACGGATTAATAAACCCAAAAAGATCAATTCTGTTAAATATTAATACTTGTGCTGCAAGCAACAAAATAAAACGAGCAATATTTCCTAGCAAGGCACTATTCATCTTTCTTACTTTGGTTTTCTAAATTGCTAATTTCTTCAGCATCTTTGTTTTTAATAATATAGACATGACCTAAATTAGTCATATCATTGAACAGTCTGATATCCAAAGTATAGTAATTCGTTTCATTGTCTATATATACTTTTTCAATAGTTCCAATTCCAATATTTTCCGGAAAAATGATTGATTGCCCACCAGTTACTATAGTATCTCCTTTGCGGACTCCGGCCAATCTTGGGACGTCTATTAATTGTACAAAACCAGTGCTTTTTCCATTCCAAACTAATGAACCAAAGTGATTTGATTTCTTAATCTTAGCATTAATTTTTGAATTTACATTCAAAACACTGATGATTGTTGCATAATTTTTAGAAGTTTTGTCAATAATTCCAACAATTCCTGCGCTATTGATTACACCCATATTTGGTTTTATGCCCGAAGCAGAACCATTATTAATCGTAATAAAATTTTCCTGAATGCTGTATGAGTTGTGAATTACTTTAGAAACAAGAATTTCGGTTTTCTTAACGCCTTTAATAGAATCTATCTGAGGAAGTTTAGTAGTGTCTTTTTGGTTAAATAGTATTGTTTTAAGTCTGGAATTTTCCTTTGCCAATTCATCATTTTGAGATTTCAAATTGAAATATTCATCTACATTATTAATCCTCTGATAAATCCCGCCCGTAAAGAAATTAGCCGAGCTTATGATTTTACTTTTATGATAAGAATGAGATTGAATTGTTAGCGACAACGATAATACCAAAAGCAGCAAAAACAGTAAGCGATTACTGTTTTTAAGTACAAAATTAAATATTTGCTGCATTTTTTTTAGAGTTCAATGTTCAGTAATAAGTGTTCAGTGTTTCCACAATAAGTACTATTTAATAAGTATGCTTCTGAATTTTGGAATGTTTTTAAGTGCCATTCCGGTACCGCGAACAACAGCTCTTAATGGATCTTCCGCAATATATACTGGCAAATCTGTTTTCTGAGAAATACGTTTGTCTAATCCTCTCAACATCGAACCTCCACCCGCAAGATAAATACCCGTGTTGTATATATCGGCTGCTAATTCAGGTGGTGTTTGCGATAAGGTTTCCATTATAGCATCTTCAATACGTTGTATCGATTTGTCTAATGCTTTTGAGATTTCTCTATAGGATACTTCAACTTGTTTTGGTTTACCAGTCAATAAGTCTCTTCCTTGAACTGACATGTCATCTGGTGGTGTTTCTAAATCATCTGTGGCGGCACCAATTGTAATTTTTATTTTTTCAGCTGTACTTTCTCCAACGAATAAATTGTGTTGCGTTCTCATGTAGTACACAATGTCATTTGTAAAAACGTCACCCGCAATCTTAACCGATTTGTCGCAAACAATTCCGCCTAGAGCGATAACCGCAATTTCAGTAGTTCCACCACCAATATCTACAATCATATTTCCTTTTGGCTGCATAATATCGATACCAATACCAATTGCCGCAGCCATTGGTTCGTGAATTAGATACACTTCTTTTCCGTTTACACGTTCGCAACTTTCTTTTACCGCACGCATTTCTACTTCTGTAATTCCAGAAGGAATACAAACCACCATTCTTAGTGCCGGAGTAAACATTTTTTTCTTTAACGCCGGAATGCTTTTGATGAACATGCTGATCATTTTTTCAGACGCGTCAAAATCAGCGATAACCCCATCTTTCAATGGGCGTATGGTTTTTATGTTTTCATGAGTTTTCCCTTGCATCATATTGGCTTCTTTTCCAACAGCGATAATTTTTCCCGATATTCGGTCTCTGGCAACAATTGAAGGGCTGTCAATTACAACTTTGTCGTTGTGTATTATCAGAGTGTTTGCGGTACCAAGGTCAATGGCGATATCCTCGGTCATGAAATCAAAAAATCCCATAGATTTTATTAGGGTTAATGTTTATAAAAATTTAACGTACAAAGTTAAACAAATTAATGTTTAAAATGACGTGTTCCTGTAAATACCATTGCAACTTTATTTTCATTACAATAATTAATACTCAACTCGTCTTTTATTGAACCACCAGGTTGAATAACAGCAGTAATTCCAGCATTATGAGCAATTTCAACACAATCCGGGAAAGGAAAAAAAGCATCACTTGCCATCACCGCACCATTCAAATCAAAGCCAAAAGTTGTTGCTTTTTCAATCGCTTGTTTTAACGCATCTACTCTCGAAGTTTGACCTGTTCCTGATGCCACTAATGTACTGTTTTTTGCAAATACAATTGTATTTGATTTGGTATTTTTACAAATTTTAGAAGCAAATAATAAATCATTAATTTCCTGCTCGTTTGGAGTTGTGTTTGTAACAACTTTTAAATTTTCTTTTGTGTCAGTTATGTTGTTTCTGTCTTGAACTAATAATCCGTTTAAACAAGTTCGTACTTGACGGTTTGGTAATGCTACATCATGTTGAATTAATATAATTCTATTTTTCTTTTCAGATAAAACAGCAATTGCTTCTTCGTTATAACTTGGCGCAATGACTACTTCGCAAAAAAGTGAATTTATTTCATTGGCTGTAGCCAAATCTATGTTTGAATTAGCAATCAAAACGCCACCAAAAGCCGAAGTTGGGTCTCCAGCTAAAGCAGCCAAATATGCGTCTTTCATGTTATTTCGAGTAGCCAATCCACAAGCATTGTTATGTTTTAATATTGCAAATGTTGGTTGGTTGTTTTTGAATTCCAAAATTAAATTTACTGCAGCATCAACGTCTAAAAGATTGTTATAGGATAATTCTTTGCCATGAACTTTGGTAAACATTTTATCAAAATCGCCAAAGAAAAATCCCTTCTGATGTGGATTTTCACCATATCTCAAAATCTGACCGTTATCAATACTGGCTTTAAAAATAGTTTGATCTGTATTGAAATAGTTAAAAATTGCGGTATCATAATTTGAAGAAACATGAAACGCTTTGGTTGCCAAAAGTTTTCTTTGTTCTAATGTAGTTGCTCCATTTTGAGTTGAAATCAAATCTAGTAAAATAGCATATTCATTTACTGAAGCTACTATAACAGTATCTTTAAAATTTTTAGCTGCAGCACGAATTAGGGAAATACCACCAATATCAATTTTTTCAATTATATCAGCTTCATTGGCTCCGGAAGCAACTGTTTTTTCAAAAGGATATAAATCGACAATGACCAAATCAATTTGCGGGATTTCAAAATCTTTCATTTGAGCCACATCGGTTTCATTGTCCTGGCGATTTAAAATTCCACCAAAAATTTTTGGGTGCAATGTTTTTACTCTTCCGCCAAGGATTTCAGGGAAAGAAGTAACTTCTTCAACGGGAACTACCGGAATTCCTAGATTTTTGATGAATTCTTCTGTTCCGCCGGTAGAATAAATCGTTACGTTTTGTTCGTGTAGTTTGCGAACTATCGGCTCTAATCCGTCTTTTGAAAAGACAGATATCAGCGCCGATTGGATTGTTTTTGTAGTAGTCATGTTGTGTGTGTTGTGCCTGTCTGCCAACAGGTAGATTTAAGCAAACAAAAGTAGTTTTTTTACAAGCAAAATTCAAGCAAGAAGTGTAACAATATTTAATTTTTTGACACCAATAAAGCATTCTTAAAAATAGTGGCTATTTTCATTATTTTTATGGAAATTTACAACTCATTAAATAACCAATAAATGTTAATCTACCTAAGACTGCTCAAAGAAAGTTTAGCTTTTGCAATGAATGCACTACGCAACAATAAATTGCGAACTATGCTTTCTTTATTGGGAGTAACAATTGGAATATTTTCTATTATTGCAGTTTTGGCTGCCGTAGATTCGTTAGATAGAAAAATCAAAGCAGATTTAAGTTCTTTAGATAAAAATACTATCTATTTAACAAGCCAGTCTTTTGGTCCAAGCGATGTTCCGCGTTGGAAAAGAGAACAATTTCCAATGGTGAAATATGAAGAATATCAATACCTGAAAACAGCTTTAAGTCAAGTTGAGAATTCATGTTTTCAATATTTTACGATTAGTCAAAATATCAAGTTTGAATCAAAAACGGTTTCTAATGTCAATATGGTTCCAGTTACTTATGAATTTGTAGATATACAAAGAATGGAGTTTGCAGAGGGAAGATTTTTTAATGAATTAGAATCCAATTCAGGAAAGCAAGTGGTGATTTTAGGGCATGATATTGCAGAACAGCTTTTTGAAAATACTGATCCGATTGGGAAAACGGTGCGCATCTATGGAAATCGTTTTACAGTAATTGGCGTAACTAAAAAGAAAGGTTCCGGAATGGATATAGGTGGAAGCGATGATACTTCGGCTTTTATTCCTTCAAATTTTCTTCGAAGTTTGTATGGAGATAATAATGAAAATGTATTGTGTGTAGTTGTTATTAAACCTGAAAAAGATGCCGATATAGCTGCCTTGAAAGGAGAAATTTCTCAGAAACTCCGCAATTACAGAGGCGTAAAACAAGGTGAAATTGACAATTTTTTTATTAATGTTTTATCTGGACTTACCGATAAAATTGATGAAGTTCTTTCAATGATTCGTTTTGGCGGAATTATTATAAGTCTCTTTTCGTTTTTAGTTGGAGGTTTCGGAATTGCCAACATTATGTTTGTTTCAGTAAAAGAAAGAACCAATTTAATTGGAATTCAAAAATCATTGGGCGCCAAAAATAAGTTTATACTTTTTCAGTTTTTGTTTGAAGCGATTATCCTTTGTGTATTTGGCGGAATTATAGGTTTACTGATAGTATGGCTTTTGGCAATGCTACTCACTAATGTATTGGAATTTGAATTTGTTTTAAGCTTTCTTAATATTCTTATTGGTTTTGGCTTGTCTATGGTTGTAGGTTTGTTAGCAGGAATTTTGCCAGCTATTTCTGCTTCAAGATTAGATCCTGTGGAAGCAATAAGAAGTGGGATGTAATAAAAAAAGAAACAAAAAACCCGAGTTTAACTCGGGTTTTTTGTTATCTAATCTCTTGATTTAAAATCAAATCAATATATAAATTTATTTTGTCTTTCAATTCTTTTCTTGGTGAAATAAAATCAAGGAAACCATGATCCAATACAAACTCTGCGGTTTGAAAACCTTCTGGCAAATCTTTTCCTGTAGTATCACGAACCACTCTTGGGCCGGCAAAACCAATCAAAGCCCCAGGTTCAGAAATATTTACATCGCCAAGCATGGCATAAGAAGCGGTCGTACCTCCAGTAGTTGGGTCAGTACAAAGTGAAATGTAAGGAATTTTAGCATCGGCTAATTGTGCTAATTTTGCAGACGTTTTTGCCAATTGCATTAACGAATAAGCCGCTTCCATCATACGTGCGCCACCCGATTTTGAAATCATTACAAATGGCACTTTGTTTTTGATAGAGTAATCAATACCACGCGCAATTTTTTCACCAACGACAGCTCCCATTGAGCCACCAATGAAAGCAAAATCCATACAGCAAACCACTAAGTCATTTCCTTTAGATTTTCCAACACCAGTTCTAACAGCATCTTTCAATCCCGTTTTGTCGATAGCATCTTTTAATCGATCTGAATACTTTTTGGTGTCTACAAAATTCAATGGGTCTTTGGAAGTCATTTTAGCATCCAACTCCTTAAATTCATTGTTGTCAAACAAGATTTCAAAGTATTCTTTACTCCCAATTCTTACATGAAAATCATCTTCAGGACTAACCCAAAGATTTCTAGCTAATTCGTCTTGGTCAATAATTTTTCCTGTTGGGGACTTATACCAAAGCCCTTTTGGAACGTCTTTTTTGTCTTCGGTTGCGGTAGTAATACCCTTTTCTGTTCTTTTAAACCAAGCCATAATTTTAATGGATAATGGATAATTGACAATGGATAATTATTAATTGTCAATTATCAATTGTTAATTATAATGTGTTAACGTTATTCAAGTCAGCAAATGCCTGTTCTAATCTTGCATTGAAAGTTACTTCACCTTCACGTATCCATTTTCTTGGATCGTAGTGTTTTTTGTTTGGAGAATCGGCTCCGTCCGGATTCCCAATTTGGGTTTTTAAGTAATCTATGTTATTCACCATATAATCTCTAATTCCTTCGGTGAATGCAAACTGTAAATCAGTATCAATATTCATTTTGATTACACCATAACCAATAGCTTCTCTGATTTCTTCAAGAGTTGAACCAGAACCACCATGAAAAACAAAGTCTACAGGATTGTGACCAGTATTGAATTTATTTTGAACATAATCTTGAGAATTTTTTAATATTTTTGGAGTCAATTTTACGTTTCCAGGTTTGTAAACGCCATGAACATTTCCGAAAGCTGCCGCGATAGTAAATCTTGATGAAACTTTAGAAAGTTCTTCATAAGCATAGGCTACTTCTTCAGGTTGAGTGTATAATTTTGAGCTGTCAACGTCAGAATTGTCAACACCATCTTCTTCACCGCCAGTAATTCCAAGTTCAATTTCTAAAGTCATTCCCATTTTGCTCATTCTTGCTAAATAGGTTTTGCAGATTTCAATGTTTTCATGAATTGGTTCTTCAGATAAATCTATCATATGTGAAGAATATAATGATTTTCCGGTTTCAGCAAAATGTTTTTCGGAAGCATCTAATAAACCATCAATCCATGGCAATAATTTTTTAGCACAATGGTCAGTATGTAAAATCACGGTTGCGCCATAAGCTTCAGCTAATGTATGTATGTGTTTTGCACCGGCAATTCCACCTGCAATGGCAGCTTTTTCTCCTACATTTGAAAGTCCTTTTCCTGCATTAAATTGGGCACCACCATTTGAAAACTGAATAATAACCGGAGCGTTTAGTTTGGCTGCGGTCTCTAAAACACCATTAATAGTGCTTGATCCAATTACGTTTACAGCAGGAAGAGCAAATCCTTTTTCTTTAGCGTAAGCAAAAATTGCTTGAACGTCATCTCCTGTTGCCACTCCAGGTTTTATATTATGAGCCATTGTTTGTGTTGTTTTATATTAAGTCTACAAAAATAATAATTTCTAATTTTAGAAAGGATAATTTATTCCAATATTTAAAACTGATTTATCAAAACGCATTTCTTTTAACCATTTTTCGTTTTCAGGATTGGCAGGATTATAGGTTTTGAAACCTAAATCCAAACGAATTACAAAGAAATTAAAGTCATATCTGAATCCAAATCCTGAACCTATTGCAATGTTTTCTAAAGATTTCAAGCCTGAAAAAATAGCGTCAGCGTTAGTTGCAATATCGCTCACATTCCAAATGTTTCCAGCGTCTACAAAAAAAGCACCATTTAATTGTTGGAAAATATTAAATCGAAATTCTGTACTAAATAACAGTTTCATATTTGCTTCATTAAAATCATTTATTGAACCCGTTTTTCCTGGTCCCAAACCATAAGATTGCCAAGCTCTAATATCGTTTGTTCCTCCAGCAAAATAACTTCTTGAAAAAGGAACACTATTCGAGTTGCCATAAGGAATGGCAACACCACAAAATGCTTTGGTAGCCAATATTTTTTTGCGTGTTAAATCCCAATGTTTTATATATTCAAACTCTGTTTTAATGTATTGTGAAAATGCTACTCCAAAAGCAGTTTTAGAACCGTCTTGAGTTTGTTTAGAAGCACCAGCAACTAGCGACATTAAATTTCCAGCTGACTCTATTTTTGCTTTGATTGCATAAAAATTATTGTCTGATAAATCTTTTTGAGAAGTTTTTGAAAAGGAAATACTAGAAGCAAAAATCAAATTGTCTTCGGTTAATCTTGACTTTTGTTCAACGATACTATTAATGGCTTTTTTATCATTAGTTGAAGGCACAATCACACCAGTATCAACATCATTCAAAAAATTATTTACACCATCATTAATTATTAAATTTCCATTGGTGTCAAAGTAACTTGGATCAGCTCCATAATTAATTGCAAATTGATTTAAAGCTCTGTAGGAGGAACGATAAACATTAAAATAATTCCCTGGATTTATATTTTTTACAAACTGTACATTTAACAAATCAAAACGGAAGGTCGTATTCTTTCTAGGTGTCCAATTATAAACCAACGAACTGGTAAAATTTTGTTTATCTAATCCAATATTGGTTTGCTTAGAATAACCTACACTTATTGTTGTGTAAGGAATCATGGTTTTAGGAATGATTTTGTCTGTTTTAAACGGTAGAAATAATCGAGGAAAATTTAATCTAGCATCAGCTCCAATTTCAGAAATGTTGAAAAAATTATTGTTTGGATTAGCAAAATCTCTCGAAGCTCCAATACTTCCCCTAGTACCAATTTCAAAGGTTTCAGCACCATTAAATACATTACGTATGCTCAAAAATGCATTGCCTGATATTCCAAAATCCTGTATGTTAGAGTGTATAAAATCGGCAGAAAAACCAAACGTATATTTTTTTCTAGGTGACAAATAAATATTTGCAATCAAGCCATTTTTTTGTTTTTTATCTTCAATATATTGAATCAATGGATAATTAAAAACTTTAAGATTACTCAAATATTTAGAGGTCAAAAGTGTTTTGTTATCTGAAAAATAATTGCCTTTGGTTACAAAAATACCATCAGTAATTGATTTTGGACGGTATTTCAATTTGTTAACACTATATAAAGTAAAATCTTTATAATCAACGCTGTCTTTAATAGGAAGATTTTGATTAACTGGACTATGGTCAGTAAAAATATTTACCTTACTTATTTTAAATAATTCAAATGGGACATTATATAAACTATCTTCCACTCGGATAGATTCGTTTTCAATAACCAAATCTACATTTGCAAGTTGCTTTTTGGTAATGGTGTCAATGACATAATTTACATAGTTTTGTTGAAAGCGGAAGGCTCCATTGTTTCTAAAATCTTCTGTAATTCTCGACTTTTCAACATCAAAATTCGAATATTCGAGTCGTTTACCCGATTTTATAAACGAGTTTCTTTTTCTTAGTTGATAAATAGAATCTAACGGTTTACTCGAGATATGACTATTGATACTGTCAATTATATACGGATTTCCTTTTACAATGTCGTATTGAAGTTTTACTTTTTTCGGACTAACACTATCAATTTTATAATTAGCCTTTACGTCAAAATAACCACGCGTATAATAATAAGATTTCAAACGTCTAAGCGATTTTTTGGTGCTGACAGTATCCAAAATAATCGGAGCTTCACCTGTTTTTCTTAAGAAATCATGAACGCCCGAATACCAAAAAGATTCGCCTAATCTTTTGACTTGTTTTTTGGAAAGCCATTTAACTTTTCGGTTATATTTTTTTGGATTATTGGTAAACTTGGCTCTGTATATAGAATCGGTTTTTTGCTTGGCCAAATTGTAAATATTTAGTCGCAAACGATAACCAAGAATAGAGGTGTTCTGTTTTTGGTACAACTGATTGAAAACATCTTCGACATTGTTTTTTTTACCATCAACAAAAATATTGTTTTTGGTTAAGAGACTTTTACCGTCAGGAACTCTTTTTGTAGTGTTGCAACCAAAGATAATTAGCCCAATTAGAATAAATAATGATATTTTTGTGATACTATTTTTCAAGTGTTGCGAAATATTTAATTCAAAAATACATTATTTTATGGTTAGTAAAAACCAAATAAAATTAATTACAAGTCTACAACATAAAAAATACAGAATCGAGCATCAATTGTTTATAGCTGAAGGCGTAAAAGTAATTCAAGAATTGTTAGTATCAAATTTTGAACTTGAACATTTATTCGAAACCGATGCAATTTTTGATCAAGTATCAATTTCTCAAAAAACATTGATAACAGAACCCGACATGAAGCGAATTACAGCTTTGAGTTCGGCAAGTTCTTGTTTGGCTATTTTTAAAATCCCAATACAGACCAAAATAGAAACAAAAGGATTGATGGTAGCTTTAGATGATGTTCGCGACCCAGGAAATTTAGGAACTATTATTCGACTTTGCGATTGGTTTGGTGTCAAACAATTGTTGTGTTCTACCGAAACTGTTGATGTATACAATCCAAAAGTAATTCAGGCAACAATGGGGTCCATTACTCGTGTTAAGGTAAATTATATTGATTTGAATGAGTTTGTTTTGAAAAGTTCACTTCCCGTTTTTGGTACTTTTATGGATGGGAAAAACCTTTATAAAGAGACATTGCCCAAAGAGGCTATTCTAATTCTTGGAAACGAAGCCAACGGAATTTCTGCAAGTTTAGAAAAAGGTATCAAAAACAGAATTGCCATTCCAAGATTTCCTTCGGCAGTAGGCGATGCCTCGAGTGATGACATGCAAAAAACGGAAAGTTTAAATGTAGCAACCGCAACAGCGATTTTCTTAAGCGAGTTTAGGAGACACGAGCTTTAGCGAACTGGCGAAGCAGAATCTTAGTGGAAAGTGAAATTAATAAGCACTGCACGTGTTTTCATCGATTGTATGTTTCCGGTCCAAGGGCTATTTGGATCAGCGTCTCGAATTAATTCATCTTTCAATCCAAAAACACCACGAATAGAAGGCGAGAATTTGAAATATTCAAAATACAAATCAACCCCAAAGCCTAATGTGTAGTTCTGTGTCCATTGTTTTACACGAAACTTTTGCAATTCGTTTCCGTCTTTTGATTTAGCGTTGCTCGATAGATTTAAGGTCGAAGATAATCCACCAAGAAGATAAGGCCTTACATTTCCAGTTCGTAAAGAAGAAAATTTTACTATTAATGGAAAATCAATATAAGTAGCTTTTACTTCCCTGACACCATCTCTTTCGGTTGTAAATTGAGAGTATGTTAGCGTTCTGCTGGCATAATATAATCCGGGTTCAAAACGCAACTCAACATATTCATGCAGACGAAGCACACCAACCAAACCAACGTTAAATCCGGAATGACCTTTTACATCTATAAGCTTATCAGGTGCGGGATTTGTTTTAAAATCAGTTTTATAATCAAAACTGCTTAAACCCAAAAAGTAACCCCAATATACCCGCTGTTTATCAAAATTCTCCAAATTTATAATAGGGTCTTTTGTAAACAGACTTTTGCCCAATTGAGCGTTGGCATATAAAGAAAGTAGAAGAAATAGAGCTACTATTTTTTTCATATTATTACTAAAAAGTCATTTTCATTTTTTAGATGCTGTATAAATCGTAGCAACACCAAACGTTTGTGGCATAGCTTTACATTCTATAAACGAAATTTTACGCAATATATTGTTTAAAGTTTCTCCAAAAGGAAAATTAGCAGCCGATTCAGATAAATAGCCATAAGCGTTATTGTCCTTCGAGAAAATTTTTCCAATAATAGGTAAAATAAATTTAGTGTAAAATGTATAGCCTTGTTTAAATGGAAATTTAGTTGGAACTGAAGTTTCCAAAATCACAAAAATACCATTAGGTTTTAATACTCTGTAGATTTCGGCTAATCCTTTTTCTAGATTTTCAAAATTTCTAATGCCAAACGAAACTGTAATCGCATCAAAATAATTATCAGGGTACGGCATGTTTTCGCTGTCGCCCAATACCATTTCTATTTTATTAGTTAGTTTTTTATCCTCAATTTTTTTCTTTCCTACTTCAAGCATTCCTGCCGAAATATCTAGACCTATTATCTTTTTAGCAGAAGTATTCGACATCATAATTACCAAATCTCCGGTTCCTGTGGCAATGTCAAGTATGGTTTCAGGATTTTTTTCAGCCACTAAAGCGACAACTTTTTTTCGCCATTTCATATCAATACCAAGCGATATCACTCTGTTTAAGCCATCATAATTTCCCGAAATGTTGTCAAACATTTGAGCAACCTGTTCTTTTTTGCCTAATGACGAATCTTTGTATGGGGTGATAATCTTTGACATGCTTGATTTTTTAACTTCGTTCTGTACGTCTTGTTTTAAGGACGATACTCGGGTGGCAAATATAAGTCAATATTTTAATTAGAAGGTTTCTCTATGTTTACTTTCTGAGATAAGTCTCAAACGTAAAATCAAACGAATGTTTTTCATCTTTTGGATGGAATTCTGCAGAAACTAATTTCCATTTAGTCAAATCTATTTCAGGAAAAAAAGTATCGGCATTAAAAGTGTGATGCACCCTTGTAATATCTAATTTATCAGCAATTTCAATGGATTGAGTATAAATTTCACCACCGCCTATGATGAAGATTTCTTCGTCTTCAGGACAAATAGCAATTGCTTTAGCGAGTGAATCTACAACAAGGCAAGCTTCCGATTGATAGGCTTTTTGACGTGTGATAATAACATGAGTTCTATTAGGCAACGGTTTTGGAAAACTTTCAAAAGTCTTTCGTCCCATAATAATGTAGTGATTGGAAGTTACACTTTTAAACCGTTTGAAATCATCGGGTAAATGCCAAAGCAATTGGTTGTCTTTGCCCAGTGCGTTATTTTGAGCAACAGCAGCAATAATTGTAATCATTCGGCTGTTGGTTTTGAATTTTCCAAATCGTTTTTTAGTTTTTCTATTTTTTTGGCTTGTCTAAGCATTAACTTATCAATTTGTTCTCTTTCCCAATGTTTATTCATAAAGTTATTGATTACAAAAACCTTAATTATATGAAGAATAAATGCAAAACCCCAAACTGTAACTGCCCATGTCCACCAAGTTTTCTCAGGATAAAGGCCTAACCATTTATTGGCCATAATTAAAAAAAGGCTGCCAAGACAAATCAGCACAAAATGATAAAACAAGCCTTTTTTTTGCTTAATTCTATCTCTGGCATATTCATATAATTCGTGTTGTTCTGGTTCCATAAAACATAATTTGTGCTTTAAAGGTAGAATTTATTTTTAAAATGACGAAATGGCATTTTACGATATTGTAGTAAGAAAACGTTTTCTTAATCACAGATGCAAAAATATAAACACTTATAATTATGCATCTTCTTTAAAATTGGCTTAGTTTTTAGCAATGTCCTAAAAATGATTTGACGTGTAAAATATAAATAAAAATGTCTTTACTTTGCCTCAGTAATCTATAAATGAATTAGTTATGGCTATTAAAAAACAAGTTATAAAAACAAAACCGGTTGTTAAAGTTACATTTTCAATCGAAGCCAAAGAAGCAAATTCGGCTTCAGTAGTAGGTGATTTCAATAATTGGAATCCGGCAGAAGGTGAATTGTCAAAATTAAAAACAGGAACTTTCAAAGCTACTTTTGATTTACCAAAAGACAATTCTTTTGAGTTCAAATATTTAGTTGATGGTGCATATGTAAACGATCCAGAAGCAGATAGTTATGCTTATAACGAATTTGCAGGTGCAGAAAATAGTGTGTTATCACTATAAATTTTGTTTAGGTTTATTAGTTAAAATCCGTTTCGGTTTCGAAGCGGATTTTTTTATATTTATATAGCAACAGCTCCTTTTATATGAGGATGCGGATCGTAATCTACCAAAGTGAAATCTTCAAATTTAAAATCGAAAATATTTTTCACTTCAGGATTTAAAATCATTTTTGGTAATGGTTTTGGCTCTCGAGATAATTGTAATTCTACCTGTTCAAAATGGTTGTTGTAAATATGAGCATCTCCAAAAGTGTGAATGAATTCACCAACCTGCAAATCACAAACTTGTGCAATCATCATGGTGAACAATGCATAGGAAGCAATGTTAAAAGGAACACCAAGAAAAATATCAGCACTTCTTTGATACAATTGACAAGACAATTTTCCTTCAGCAACATAAAACTGAAAGAATGCATGACAAGGAGGCAAAGCAGCTTTTCCGTTGGCTACATTTTCGGCAAAAGATTTTGAAGTATCAGGTAATACTGAAGGATTCCATGCTGAAACTAACATACGACGACTGTTAGGGTTTTTCTTTAAAGTGTCAATTAATTCAGTAATTTGATCAATTTCTTCACTATTCCAATTGCGCCACTGATGTCCGTAAACCGGACCTAAATCACCATTTTCATCAGCCCATTCATCCCAAATTTTAACACCATTTTCCTGAAGATAACCAATGTTGGTATCACCCTTTAAAAACCAAAGCAATTCATATATAATTGATTTTAAATGCAGTTTTTTAGTTGTTACCATTGGAAAACCTTCATTTAAATCAAAACGCATTTGATACCCAAAAACACTTTTGGTTCCAGTTCCTGTTCTGTCTCCCTTTTGACAACCGTTTTCTAAAACGTGTTGCATTAAATCGTGATACTGCTTCATAGTTTTATTATAAATTATAAATTTTGAATTATAAATTATTAATCATTTAAAATTTATAATTCGAAATTTAAAATAATTCTAGCTTTCTCGTTTCGAAATTTCATCTCTAATCTTAGCTGCCTTTTCGTAATCTTCGTTTTGAACTGCTTTTTCCAAAGCTTCATGCAATTCGGAAAGACTCATACTTTTGTAAACATCCTTCGAAGCATTGCCTTCAGCGTCCAAACCAAAAGTTTCTGGTGAAGAAAGCACACCTTGATCATCAGGTTTCTGATTTTCTAATTCGGTTGGATTGTTGAGGTAAATACCAGCTTTATCCAAAATATTTTTGTAAGTAAAAATAGGAGCATTAAATCGCAACGCTAAAGCAATTGCATCCGAAGTTCGAGCGTCTATAATTTCTTCGATTTTATCTCTTTCACAAATTATACTAGAGTAAAAAACACCATCTACAAGTTTGTGAATAATAACTTGTTTTACCAAAATGTCAAATCTATCTGCAAAACTTTTGAACAAATCGTGAGTTAAAGGGCGAGGAGGTTTTATTTCTTTTTCGAGGGCAATCGCAATAGATTGTGCTTCGAAAGCACCAATAACAATGGGCAATTTCCTTTCGCCATCTACTTCATTTAAAATCAAGGCATACGCACCGTTTTGCGTTTGACTATAGGAAATTCCTTTTATAGTTAGTTTTACTAAACTCATTATTTTTAAGTATGAAGTCGAAATCGGATTGTATACTGACTTTTTATTTATTGTAAATTTATGTCCCAAAGATTCGGAATGCAAAGTAACAAAAACTTTTTGCTTCGGAAAACTTTAAATCCCAAAAAAAGAAAATTCCAAACCCCAATATTTTACAGTATTGGAATTTGGAATTTAAATATTGGAGATTAAAACTAAGCGTTTTGAGTTTTAAATTCTTTTAATTTTTGTGTTAATCTTGGAAGAATTTCCAAAGCATCACCAACGATTCCGTAATCAGCAACTTTAAAGAATGGCGCATCGGCATCAGTATTGATTACCACTTTCACTTTTGAAGAGTTGATACCGGCTATGTGTTGAATAGCACCTGAAATTCCAACAGCCACATATAAATTTGACGCTACCGGTTTTCCTGTTTGTCCAACGTGTTCACTATGTGGACGCCATCCCAAATCAGAAACCGGTTTTGAACAGGCTGTTGCTGCGCCAAGAACTGAGGCTAAATCTTCTAAAATTCCCCAGTTTTCAGGACCTTTTAAACCACGACCACCAGAAACTACAACATCAGCATCGGCGATGGTTACTTTTCCGGTTGTTTTTTCTACCGATTCTACTTTTACGTTAAAATCAGCGTCGTTTAAACCTGCTGCAAAATCTTCTGATGTTGCAGCTGAAGCGCTTTCAAATACACCATAAGAGTTTTTTGCAAGGCTCAATACTTTAACATCGGTGTTGATTTCAGTGATGTTAAAAGCTTTGTTCGAAAAAGCAGTTCTTTTTACTTGAAATGGTGAAGTGCTCAATGGCAATCCAACAACATTAGAAGCAAATCCAGCATCTAAACTAATGGCAACAAATGGCGCCATGTATAAACTGTCTGTTGTAGAAGATAATAAAATTACTTTTGCTCCTTCTTTTTGAGCAGCTTGTTTAACAACATCAGCATAAGCTTTTGCGTTAAAATTGTTCAATTTGTCGTTAGACACTTTTAATACTTTGTCTACTCCATATTTTGATAAATCGGAAACATCACCAGCATTTACCGTTACTGCTGTTACTGTTGTTCCTAAAGACTCGGCTACTTTTTTGGCATAAGAAGCTAATTCAAAAGCTACTTTTTTAAATTTTCCTTCTGCCGATTCTGCGTATATTAATAATGACATGTTTTTAAGTTTATTTGGTTATGTGTTTATTCAGTTATTCGGAGCAGGATAAAACTGCCAACTACTACTAATAACTGAACACTATATTACTTTCGCTTCGTTGTGTAATGCATTGATTAATCCGTCTAAATCATCTGCCTCAAATAATTTCACAGCTGATTTCGGAGCTGGTTTTTCAAATTTCACCGCTTTTGTATTGATGTTAGCAACCACCGGTTCAAGTACGGTTAAAACTTTAGTTCTTGCCGTCATGATTCCTCTCATGTTTGGTATTCTCAAATCTTTTTCTTCCACCAAACCTTTTTGACCACCAATTACTAGTGGTAATGAAGCAGATATTGTTTCTTTTCCACCATCAATTTCTCTTGCAGCTTTGGCAGAAGTTCCATCGATAGTAAGTTCTGTACAGGAATTCACAAAATTGAAATCCATTAGTGAAGCAAGCATTCCAGGTACCATTCCGCCGTTGTAATCCAATGATTCTTTTCCACAAATGATTAAATCATAACCGCCAGATTTTGCTACTTCGGCTAATTGTTTTGCCACAAAAAAGCCATCTGTTGGAAGTGCATTTACTCTAATTGCTTCGTTAGCACCAATGGCTAAAGCTTTTCTCAAAGTGGCTTCGGCATCGGCACCGCCAACATTAACTACAGTAACATTAGCACCTTGTTGTTCTTGAAACCAAATCGCTCTAGTTAATCCAAATTCGTCATTTGGGTTGATAACATATTGTACTCCATTTGTGTCAAATTCAGTATCGCCATTAACAAAATTGATTTTTGAAGTAGTATCAGGTACATGACTGATGCAAACTAATATTTTCATAAGTATTGAATGTTAGTTGAAAAATTCGAAGCACAAAATTAGAATAATATTTTGAATAATGTACTATGCGCGCATAATATTTTTACAAATTTCAATCGATTTCGTATAGTAGTTATTATGGAAACGTATTAAAGTCAATTCTTCATCAAATAATATAAAATATGACAATTGTATAAGACAAATAAATAGTTGTATAAACTTTAAAAAGTTATGGTGGACTATCTTTATTAAATTAATTACCATCAAGTAATTTTAACAAAACAAAAAATGAAAAAGGTTTTAATAGCACTAGATTACGGGATTTCAGCTCAAAAAATTGCAGAAAAAGGATTTGAATTGGCTAAAAGTATAAATGCCAAAGTTACGCTACTCCATGTAGTTGCAGATCATCCGTATTACAGCGTCATCGATTCGCTACCTTTTATGGGTTTTTATGGAAATGATTTTTTCCATATTAATAATAATCAGAGTTTGATAGAATCTTCAGTTAATTTTTTGCAAAAAATAAAAAGCGATTTGAAGGACGATGATATTGAAATTATTGCTAAACAAGGAGACTTTCCATCCGTAATCATTGAAACTGCTACAAAACTAAACTCTAACATTATTGTCTTGGGTTCTCACAGCAAAAATTGGCTCGAAAGCTTAGTCATGGTGAGTGTTACAGAAAGTGTTTTGGTAGAAACAGAAATACCGTGTATTTATCATTCCGATTGAACAATATAAAAATTAAAATTATGGGAACGAAAATACAACTAGATAAAATAGAAAAAGAGATGCACGAATTAAAGAGAAGAACATTAAAATCGCACAAAATGGTTTTGGAAGAAAAGTAATTACCCCAAATCAAGTTGAAGCAATAGTGTTAAATAAAAAAAGAAAAAAAGCAATATGAATAATTTACCCATAATAACAAAAACACAGACGTCGGAATTTGTAAACAAAAAATTTCCTGATTATCCAACTTATCCGCCAATTGAAGATATTTATAACAAAGACAAGGAAGAAACAGAAATTGATCCCGAAGATATTTCCAAAATAAAATCAACCAATGAAAAAGATGGGAAGTTCAATGAGAAGAACTTCAAACAAGATAAGTCAGGAGATGATTTAGATATACCTGGTTCGGAACTAGATGATGTTCAGGAAAATCTAGGTAGTGAAGACGAAGAAAATAACGGTTATAGCATCGGCTCGGATAACCACAATAACCTAGAAGAAGACAATGGGCAAAATTAATAATCACATACAAAATATAATCATGGAGACACATAATGAAAAAACATTGGCAATTATAGAAAGCCACAAAAGCGCAGCTTTGGAACATGAGGAAGCAGCGAAAGCACATTTAGAAGCAATGAAATATCACTCTGGCGGTCAAGAATTAGAGGCTAATGAAAGCGCTAAAACCGCCAAGACGCATAGTGATAAAGCTATAGTATATGATAATGAGGTTGCACAACATCACGGATTGTAGTATCAATTCTCTATTTTCTTTTTTCTATTCTCTGAATTCTATTTTCTTTTTTTTACTTTTGCTATCCAAAATTGATACAAAGTAAATTTTATATGAGAACCATACAATTTAGAGAAGCGATTGCCGAAGCGATGAGTGAAGAAATGCGTCGTGATGATTCGGTATATTTAATGGGTGAAGAAGTTGCCGAATATAATGGTGCTTATAAAGCTTCAAAAGGAATGCTTGACGAATTCGGACCAAAAAGAGTAATCGACACGCCAATTGCAGAACTCGGTTTTGCCGGAATTGCAGTAGGTTCAGCCATGAACGGTTGTCGTCCGATTGTAGAATATATGACTTTTAATTTCTCATTGGTTGGTATTGATCAAATTATAAACAATGCTGCAAAAATGCGCCAAATGTCGGCAGGACAATTTCCGATGCCGATGGTTTTCCGCGGGCCGACAGCTTCTGCCGGACAATTAGGAGCAACGCATTCACAAGCCTTTGAAAACTGGTTTGCAAACACACCAGGTTTAAAAGTAGTGGTGCCATCAACAGTTTATGATGCCAAAGGATTATTAAAATCAGCTATACGTGATAACGATCCTGTTATTTTTATGGAATCTGAGCAAATGTATGGTGACAAAGGCGAAGTACCGGAAGGAGAATATACAATTCCAATTGGAGTTGCAGATATAAAAAGAGAAGGAACAGATGTAACTATTGTTTCTTTTGGTAAAATCATCAAAGAAGCTTTCATTGCTGCTGATGAATTAGCTAAAGAAGGAATCTCTTGTGAAATTATCGATTTGAGAACGGTTCGTCCGATGGATTATGATGCCATTATCACTTCGGTTAAAAAAACAAACAGATTAGTTGTTCTCGAAGAAGCATGGCCATTTGCTAGTGTAGCTTCAGAGATTACTTATATGGTTCAAGATCGCGCTTTTGATTATCTTGATGCTCCAATTCAAAGAATTACAACAGCTGATACACCTGCACCTTATTCGCCAACCTTATTAAAAGAATGGTTACCAAACGCAGAAGATGTTATAAAAGCAGTAAAAAAAGTAACTTATAAATAGATAGTTAGATAGATAGATTTTTAGATTGTTAGAAGTTATCCAAAAATCCAAAAATCTAGTAATACAATTATCTAAATACCTATATTTGAAACTTCATCAGACATTGATCTGGTGAAGTTTTTTTATGCTTATGAAAAAGATTTATTTTAGTTTATTTTTAATTGTTTTCACTACAATTTTAGTGGCTCAAACCAAAGTCAGTGGTATTGTGGTTGACAATACTAATCTGCCAATTCCTTATGCCAACTTGGTTTTTAAAGGCTCCAATGTTGGTGTTGTTTCTAATGAAGACGGAAGGTTTTATATAGAATCTCCCGAAACGTATACCGCAATTTTAGTTTCATTTGTTGGATTTCCGACTCAGGAAGTTAAATTGACTAAGCAAGTAAGCTACGATTTTAAAATAGTTTTGAAAGAAGGGAACAGTTTAAAGGAAGTCAAAATTTATGCTGGGAAAACTTCCAAGAAGAGCAATCCTGCCTTGGATATTCTTCGAAAAATTTGGGAAAGAAGAAGAAAGAATGGATTAAAAATGTTCAAGCAATATCAGTATGAAAAATATGAAAAAGTAGAATTTGATATGAACACCATTGATAGTGCTTTTATGAAAAGTAAAATTTTCAAGGGCATGGAGTTTGTTTTCAAAAACATAGATACTTCCAGAGTTACAGGAAAAACCTATCTGCCAATATTTATCAATGAATCTTTAACAGATTATTATGGTGATAATGAAAACAAAAGGTCGAAGGAAATCTTGAAAGCCAACAAAAATTCAGGTTTAGGAAGTGGCGATGGCGTGAATATGTTCATTAAGGACTTGTATAACGATTATGACATCTATGATAATTATCTAAGTTTGTTTGATAAAAGTTTTACAAGCCCATTATCCCGAACAGGAATTGATGTTTATAACTATGTTTTGACTGATACTGCAGTTATAGATAACAAGTTGTGTTATAATATTGTGTTCTATCCCAGACGTAAAAACGAATTGACTTTTAAGGGAGATTTTTGGGTAAACGACACCACTTTTGCCATCAAGAAAATAACCATGGCCATTACAAAAAGCGCTAACATTAACTGGGTTAAAGACATTTATTTGGAACAGGAATACGAGGTGTTGAACGATTCTGTTTTCTTGCCAACAAGAGATTATATGATGTCTGACTTCGCTCTGAGAAAGAAAGAAGAATCTAAAGGCGTTTATGGAAAACGTACCACATTATATAGAAATTTTAAGTTTAATGAAAAGAAACCAGATAAATTCTATAAAGATGAAATCAATTATATAGACAATGCTGTTTATGTCCGATCAGATGATTATTGGGAGGAAAACCGTTTCGAGAAACTGAATAAAGACGAGAGGAAAATCTATAAAATGATTGATACGCTCAAAACAGTAAAGAGATTCAAACAATTATATAGTTTGGTTTCCATTTTGGGCAGTGGTTATATAGAAATTCCAAAATGGCATATAGATTATGGGCCAATATTTTCAACTGTTGGATTTAATGAAGTGGAAGGTTGGCGTCTAAGAACTGG
>Ga0315902_10002258_pt1 | contig 30295 bp, 27 predicted proteins | sample LakEriMetagenome_9_FD_203523 | JGI IMG/M metagenome (GOLD analysis project Ga0315902, IMG submission 203523) | Freshwater fungal communities from buoy surface, Lake Erie, Ohio, United States - Buoy 12 MA117 | ecosystem: Environmental > Aquatic > Freshwater > Lake > Lake biofilm | place: USA...
CATCTTGATCACCGGTGGCACCGGCAGCTTCGGCAAGGCGTTCATCGCGGCAACCCTTCGAGAGCATCCCAACATCCAGCGGCTGGTGATTTACAGCCGTGACGAACTCAAGCAGTGGGAAATCCAGCAGAGCTATCCGGAAAGCCAGTACCCCCAGTTGCGCTTTTTCATCGGTGATGTGCGTGATCGGGCCCGTCTGGTGCGCGCCCTGGAGGGCATCGACACCGTGGTGCACGCGGCGGCCTTGAAGCAGGTGCCGGCGGCCGAATACAACCCGATCGAGTTCATCAACACCAACGTCCTCGGTGCGGAAAACCTCGTGCAGGCTTGCCTTGACACCGGTGTCCGAAGGGTGGTCGCCCTCAGCACTGATAAGGCAGCGGCTCCGATCAATTTATACGGCGCCACCAAGCTTTGCTCCGACAAGCTCTTCATCGCCGCCAACAATATTCGTGGCCATCGAGATCTTCGCTTCTCGGTGGTGCGCTACGGCAATGTGATGGGATCGCGTGGCTCCGTCATCCCTTTCTTCCTGCGCAAGGCGACAGAGGGTGTGCTGCCGATCACGGATCCAGCCATGACCCGTTTCAACATTTCCCTCAGAGAGGGAGTGGCCCTTGTGCTCTGGGCCCTGCGGCACGCCTTGGGGGGCGAGATTTTTGTGCCCAAGATCCCGAGCTACCGCATCACTGATGTGGCTGAGGCGATCGGTCCGAGCTGCGCCAAGCCTGTCACGGGCATTCGGCCGGGAGAGAAGATCCACGAGGAGATGATCACCGCCTCCGACAGCTTCGCCACGGTCGATCTTGGGCCGTATTACGCGATTCTCCCCAGCCACGGGGAGGATCGGTGGAGTTACCGCCAGGATGGACTCAACTTCGAACCGGTGCGGCAGGGCTTCGCTTACAATTCTGGCTCTAATCCTGACTTTCTCAATGTGAATCAGCTACGCGCCCTTATCCGGGAGCACGTGGATCCCGCCTTTGAGCCCACATGAATCAAGCTTGGCGCCCTCCCCGCGTTCCCTCCTCGGCCGATTGACATGAGCTCTTACGATTTTTGCGTCGATACCTTAAGACAGGCTTACGCGCGCGGAGAGAATATCACGTTGTTATTGCGGGAAAACGAGAATTCTGAAGGCGGCGAAAATCGTCTCGACTCTATTGAGGTTGCCTATGATCTCCAGGCTGGAAGGTATACGGAGGATGCTCTTCGAGAGCCTGAAATGCTTCGACAATACGCGACTGATATCCATTCTCTCTGCTCGAGTCACTTAGCGGAATGCCGAAGCCTCTTGGATTGCGGCACAGGAGAGATGACAACTCTTTCCGCGCTAAGTCAATATCTGCCATCCCAGATAGCATTGCTTGCTTTTGACATTTCCTTGAGTCGTGTGAAGTGCGGTCTTGAGTTCTCTCGCCAATGGATGAGAGAGGACTTGCGGGAGGGGCTTCATGCCTTTGTGGCTGAAATGGATAGGATCCCACTTCCCTCGGCCTCGATTGATGTTGTGTTCACTTCTCATGCCTTGGAACCTAATCGTGGCAGAGAAGAAATCTTGGTCGCTGAGCTCCTTCGCGTGGCTCGTAAGAAGCTCATCCTATTGGAGCCCTCGTACGAGAATGCTTCTCAAGAAGCGCAACAACGCATGGATCAACTGGGTTACATTAGAAATCTCCCTTTATTCATCCAGCGATGCGGTGGCCACTTGATTTCGGTAGAGCAAGTTCCGAATTCTTACAACCCTCTGAACCCAACATATTGCTACGTGGTGGCTCCGCCAGTTGACCCGCACGCTTTCTCGTCTTCAATCCATGATGGTCAATATGGCGACTACCGCTGTCCAAAGAGTGGCCATCCCCTGGAAAGAAAAGATCATTATTGGTGGAGCTTCGCGGGTGGTTATGCTTATCCTGAAATCGATCAGATTCCTTGTCTGCGAGAACGTCACGCCATCGTCATGACCCATGGCTGAGGCTGTGATCCCCTACGGACGCCATACGATTACCGACGACGACATAGAGGCGGTCGTTGAGGTGTTGCGTGGCCCGTTTCTTACCCAGGGGACCGCGGTTCCGGCCTTTGAGCGAGCGCTGGCTTCGAAAGTGGATGCGCGTTATGCGGTGGCTGTGAACAGTGCTACCAGCTCCCTGCACAGTGCTTGCCTGGCCCTGGGACTGGGGCCGGGCGACCACCTGTGGACTTCTCCCATCACCTTCGTGGCCTCGGCAAACTGTGGCCGCTACTGCGGCGCCGAGGTCGACTTCGTGGACATTGAGCCAGCCACGGGTCTGATGAGCTCGACGGCATTGGCGGCAAAGTTGGAGCGGGCTGAACAGAACGGCACCCTGCCGAAGGTGGTGGTGCCTGTGCACCTTGCAGGCACCAGCTGTGACATGGCAGCCATCGGCACCTTTGCTCAGCGCTATGGCTTTACCGTTCTCGAAGATGCCAGCCACGCCATTGGCGGCCATTACCAGGGGCACCCTGTGGGCGATTGCCGTCACAGCGCCATCACCGTGTTCAGTTTCCACCCGGTGAAGATCATCACCTCAGCTGAAGGCGGTCTCGCCACCACCAACGATCTACACCTCGCCCAGCGCATGGCAGACCTCCGCAGCCATGGCATCACCAAGGAGGACGCCCGGTTCGAGCGTCCAGCCCCTGGACCCTGGAGTTACGAACAGCAGGATTTAGGTTTCAATTACCGGATGACCGATCTTCAAGCCGCGCTAGGCCTCAGCCAGCTGCGGCGGTTAGAGGAAATCGTGGGGGAACGCCAGCGTCTGTTCGAGCGGTACCGCGTGCTGCTGGCTGGACTTCCCCTACGGCTGCTGGAGATCCCCGATGATGTGAGTTCGGCCCTGCACCTGGCTGTTATCCGGTTGGAGGATCAAAGCCCAGCCCACCACCGGCGCGTATTCGAAGGTCTGCGGGCCGCCGGCATCGGCGTGCAGGTGCATTACACCCCTGTACATCTCCAGCCTTACTACCGGAGGCTTGGCTTCCAAGAGGGCGATTTTCCGGCCGCTGAGGCTTATGCCACCAACTCCATCAGCTTGCCTCTCTACCCCGGTTTGCGGGCCGCTGATCAGCAGCGTGTGGTGGACACCCTCACCACCTTGCTATGCGAATGTCGAGGCGGCTTTGCCTGAGCACCGCTCAGGATGCCGATTCATGGAAGAGGGCATTCCTGCTAGGTACCAGCGACATTTGAATCGGACGTCGCTTGATCCGGCTGATCGACTACTGTCCATGCTCGATCAGTTGGCCCCGTTCAGGGGCTGATTTTGGTGTTCATGACCCCTGGCACACTACCTGTGGTGGCTTTAATGGGTCAATGGGACTGAATTGGGAGAAAATGGGGCTTCGAGGATGGGTATGGGCTTACGCCAAACGACAGTGAGCGGAACAGATCCATTGTGTCTCAAGGTCTCTGAGGGAGGTCCCGCCCCGGGGACAGGTAAAATAGAGAGTTGCTTTTTAGTGACAGTGCGGACCGCCTTCATTGGCGTGAAACCTAAATCCATCGCCGTTTTCAAGGCCACTTCTCATCGAGGAGAGGTGAGTGCCCCCCCCTTTTGACAGATGTATACCAGCATGGTAAATTTAAACAGTTATGTCGGCCAATCAGTTGATTTGCCTGATTTAGATCATCCAACCTTGGCTTATTTGGAACATGTTGCTCGACACTCCAAACCAGCATGCACTTCATCAAGCAAGGAAAGTACAGCTCAATAAATTCTCAAAATATGTCAAGCAATTCCTCACGAAAATTGATCCTGAATTAGACTTTGAGAGTAATTCTTGCCCCACTTGTGATCGCCTCCCTGATGCGCCCCTTTTCACAAAGAACGGCGGCACCTACTGCTACTGTCCAGATTGTAGGCATATCTTCCTGTCCAATCCACTGAATGAAGAGAAGTTGCTTGAATTCTACTCTAATTATCCCACCTCAAGTCTGGAGTGGCATCAGAATGAATCTGAATTCTACCGGAAGATTTATTCCAAGGGCTTGGCACTTATCCAGTCAATCCCTCAAGTTAAAACAGTCTTGGACATAGGTTGTAGCAGCGGATATTTTTTGTCAATTGCTGCTGAGCAAGGGTTCGAAGGATTTGGTATAGAGCCGAACCGGCAAGAGGTTGATTATGCAATTAATAATGGAATAAATGTTATCGGTTCTACCATTTCTGACTTGGGAGATTTGACTTTCGATGCCATCACGCTTTGGGATGTGCTCGAACACATACGACGTCCAGTGAGCTACCTTCAAAAACTACGCTCTCATCTCAAGCCCAATGGATTAATCTTTGTTCAGGTGCCAAGCAGTGATTCACTTGCTGCGAGAGTGATGCGGGAAGCATGTAACATGTTCGATGGTATTGAGCATCTGACGTTGTTCAGTGCCATGAGCCTTGACGCGGCCTTTTCGCGCGCAGGGCTGAAATGTATCATGAAGCAGACTGTGATTTCAGAGATCTATGCCATCAGAAACTATCTATCCTACGAAGTCGATCCCTATCTACCGGAATCAGACTCGCAACTGGGATTGGATCTGCTTGAACCAGAATTAATCGAGTCTTCTGGTTTGGGATACAAGATTCAGGCTGTCTATAGCACTTCTGAATTATGATTTATTGTCGTCGCTGTTTGTACCCTTCAACGAAGCCTGATCTTTGGTTCAAGGATGGCATTTGTGGAGCCTGTCATGCCTTTGACCAAAGGTCTAAGTATGATTGGTCAAATGGACGACAAGTTCTTGCTGAAATCATTAATTCTAACAAAATGAATCCCCAATACGATTGCATTGTCCCTGTTTCTGGCGGCAAAGACAGCACTTATCAGGTTTGGCGCATCCTTCAAGAAGGATTTAACCCATTATGTGTTACTGCGCCAACTGATCAGTTAACCCCTCTTGGTAGAAAGAATATTGAAAACCTCAAGTCATTAGGATGTGACTATATAGAGTTCTCTGTCAATCGTGCGGTTCGCAAGTTAATCAATCGCTATGCATTCTTTAATGTGGGCGATATCCAGTGGCCGGAACATCTTCTCATCTATACAATTCCTGTTCGCGCCGCCGTTCTTTTCCAAATCCCAGTCATTGTTTGGGGAGAATGTCCACAGCGTGAATATGGTGCCGGGAGGCCAGAAGATGCTTCACTTAAGTATTTTGATCGCCGTGTTCTCGAAGAATATGGCTCTCTGAATGGCCTAAGAGTTTCAGATCTAACTTCTATTGAAGGTGTGCGTCACTCGGATCTCTATCTCTACGAATACCCTGAGGCATCCGATGTCGAGGCCCTTGGACTTAAGGGAATTTATCTTGACAACTACTTTCCATGGAATGGTATATCAAATGTTGTAATCTCTCAATCCCTTGGATTTCAGACCTATCATGAAAATATTCTTGGCACTATTGCCAACTATGAGAATCTCGACAATTATGTGCATGGAATACATGACTACCTTAAATATCTGAAGTTCGGTTTTGGACGAGCGACTGATGTCGCCTGTAATCTTATCCGGCGCAATCTTTTGTCCCGTGAAGACGCGATCCAGCTCGTTCGTGTCAATGATGGCGCTTATCCGTCAAGTTATATGGACAGATCTCTCGACAATATCCTGGCAGAGTATTCTATCAGTAATGAAGAATTTGATTCTGTTTGTGAGGACTACACAAACTATGACCTATTTCTTCAGGATACTGATGGTTGCTTAATCAGGCGACCCGATGGCTCACCGTGCCTGGGGGGCGATTACGATAACTTCCACGCTGAACCATAGTTGACGATGATTTGGATAGTCAATTTTCCATTCTGCAACTTCTTTAGTTTGGAGCGCTACTTGCGCGTCCGATCTCATCCCTACCGACTACTGACTGCGGCTGATCGTCTAGAACCTCTGGATATTCTTCTTCTTCCTGGAGTGGGAACATTTGCTCAGGGGATGGACTATCTACGTGGATCTCATCTTGCATCTGAGATTGTTCGGCATGCCAACGCTGGTGGACGGATAATTGGCATATGCCTTGGAATGCAGATGTTGGTTCAGGCAAGTTCAGAAAGTCCCGGTGTCCTTGGCTTGAGTCTGATTGGCGGTGTGTGTGAGCGTATTCCAGCCTCGCCAAAGTTTTCTGTTCCCCATATTGGCTGGAATGGGCTTATGTTTCCAGCATCTCTCCATCAAAGCTTCCTGCCCTTTGGTCAACCATCAGGATCCTCAAAATCTGATTATTATTTTGTTCACTCCTATCATGTCATACCTGAGTCATCTGTCACCATAGTTGCGGCATTTGACCATCCATCTGGCCCTCTCGCAGCTGCTATTGCCACCGATAAAATTATTGGCTTTCAGTTTCATCCTGAAAAAAGTGGCCCTGCTGGATATTCACTGCTCGATCACGTTCTGGCTTTATGAAAAAGCGCATTATCCCTTCGATCCTGCTTCGTTGTGGCACCAGCGTCTCACTCTCACAACAGTTCAAGCCTTGGCGAACTGTTGGTGCTTTAGCTCAGCAACTCCGTCTCCATGTCCGCCGTCATTGTGATGAGATTCTTATTGTCAACACTGATCTTGCGGGTTCCGGTACCTTTCATTGCCCGCAACGCCTGCTTTCTCTAGTGCGCCAGGAAGTGGACGTACCCATTGCTTACGCTGGTGGTATTGCATCAGAAACTGATGCTGCTCAATGTATCAATGCAGGTTTTGATAAAGTTTATATGACCTCTCTTTTCCTTGATGATCCGTCTGGCGTTCAGCGTGTGGCTTCGCTGATCGGTTCTCAAAGTGTTGGAGTCTGTCTGCCTTATCGCCGGGAATCTTTAGAGAGTGATGCTCTTATTTGGGATTATCGCACCTTGTGTCTTAGGCATGATCAATCTTTGACCGATGCCTTGGCTTCGGCGGTCGCTCATGGAGCTGGTGAGATTTTGCTCCATGATGTTGATCGTGATGGATCATTGCGGGGTTTGGATCTGTCGATCCTCCCAAAACTTGAGGCATGCAATATCTCTGTCCCTGTATTAATCGCTGGGGGTGCTGGTTCTTCCTCGCACATCAGTTCCGCACTGGCGAGTCCAGTCGTGCAAGGTGTTGTGGCTAGCTCGATTTTCTCGCTCACCCAGGAGACACCAGGTACGATCCGCGCTCATTGCGAGGAGCTTGGTATCCCCATGCGTAGGCCATAGATTCTTATGGGAACTAATATTTGCCTCATACCAGCTCGAGGCGGAAGTAAGCGCATTCTAAGAAAGAATATTCGCCTATTTCGTGGGCGTCCAATGATCGCCTGGTCGATTGACGCCGCGCGCGCTTCTGGATGTTTCGCGAGAATAATTGTCAGCACGGATGATGAAGAAATTGCCGCTGTAGCAACTGCTTGTGGGGGGGAGGTCCCTTTCTTGCGTCCTGCTCATCTGGCTGACGACTATGCCACAACCCAAGATGTAGTGGTTCATGCCCTGCAGTGGTGTGAACACCAGCATTTGTCTGTTCAGGCTGTCTGCTGTCTTTACGCCACCGCTCCCTTCGTGCAGGCTGAAGACCTCGCGAAAGCCGCTACCTTGCACGAGAGCGTGCCTGAGCATGGGTTTGTGTTTGCCGCTACCAGTTTTCCCTTCCCGATACAACGTGCTTTTCGCATGGATGCCGCTGGTGGTGCTGTCATGTTTTTCCCTGAGCATGTTAATACTCGAAGTCAGGATCTTGAGGAGGCTTATCATGACGCCGGCCAGTTTTACTGGGGGTCTCCTTCGGCTTGGTCTGGCACACGGAACCTTTTCCATGATGGATTTCCTCTCTTGCTTCCGCGCTGGCGCGTGCAGGACATCGATACCGAGGAAGACTGGGTTAGAGCGGAGTTGCTGCATGATGTTCTTTGCGCATTATCTGAATGAAATGACCTCTCGCATTCTTGTTGTTGCCGCCCATCCTGACGATGAAGTACTTGGCTGTGGCGGCACGATCGCGCGCCACGCCGATGCCGGCGATCAGGTGCAGGTGCTGATCCTGGCGGAAGGTGCGACATCCCGACAGCGGCAGCGCGATCGCGGCCTGGTCATCCATGAGCTTTCAGTTCTTGCCCAAGCCGCCCACAAAGCTGGTGCCATTCTTGGCGCCGCCGGAGTTGAGCTTTTGGATCTTCCTGACAACCGTCTCGATTCTATGGATCGCCTTGACCTGATCAAACAGATTGAAGGGTGCATCGATCGCCACCAGCCCCAGATGGTCTATGTGCACCACGCAGGCGATGTGAATGTGGATCACCGCCGTCTGCATGAGGCGGTGGTCACGGCTTGTCGGCCCACCCCGAACTACCCGGTGCGGCGGTTGCTTAGCTTTGAGGTGCCCAGCAGTACGGAGTGGCAACCACCTGGCTCGGCGCCGAGCTTTCAGCCTAATTGGTTTGTCGATATCTCCGCCCAGTGGCCGCGCAAGCGCGAGGCTCTTGAGGCCTACGCCAGCGAGATGCGGCCATGGCCTCACGCCCGCTCGATTCGGGCTCTTGAGCACCTGGCGCGCTGGCGTGGCTCCCAGGTGGGTGTGGAGGCGGCTGAGGCGTTCTCTTTGCTCCGCCAGCTGGTTTGAGCTGACGTCATGGCTATTTCGCCCGGTTTCGTTAAATTTAGGCGTTGTCCCTGTTCAGTGGACAGATCCCTAATCCGCCAGGGCAAAACCCGTCTGGGCCCCCCGGTCACGACGGGTTTTGCCCTGCCGCTTGGGCTTCGTGCTGAACAGCGGTTTCCGCCGCCCGAGGGAGCTTGGCTATCGTTCGTTCTCCTGATTGTTTGTATCCAGGCGGATTTAAGATCCAGTCGCGAGCAAGATCGACCAACGTGGGAGCCCCTCAGCACTGATCTCGAAGATCAACTCCGAGACCTCGTCCTCCCGTCGCGAAAGCAACCCCTCGTGGCTGCGGAATGCTCCGCGGAAGTGAAGATTGGAGAGCTTCGTTCTCGCTTTTCTAGCGTTGAGGCGCAAGTCGCGAGCCCTGAACTGCCAAGCCCCGCCACCCCGCTAGCCACCCTTGACCCCCCCATGCGAGAAGGCAGGGCGCACGATTTGGGCGAATCCTCCTCGGCCTTCACCGAGGAGGGGCGGTGATGATGTCTCGTATTTTGGTTCGCGCTGACGCCGCACTCTCCATCGGCAGTGGCCATGTCGTGCGCTGTCGAACATTGGCGAGGGAGCTGCGGCGTCGCGGCGCGGAGATCACCTTTTTGTGCCGCCGTCAGCCCGGCGATCTCATTGAACTTCTGGAGCGGGAGTTCCAGGTGCTGGCCTTGCCCGAACAGCCGCTGGCTGCCTGCGAGGGGCTGGAGGGACGGAACCTCTACGGCGCGTGGCTCGGCTGCGGCCAGGCCCAGGACGCGGCCCAGTGCTTGCGGGCTCTGGCCGAGGCCCGTATCGGCGGCGCCGACTGGGTGGTGGTGGATCATTATGGGCTCGATGCCAGCTGGGAAGCACAGCTGCTGGCCGGCTTGCTCGGAGGTGCTCCTTCTCCGAAGCTGCTGGTGATCGACGATCTGGCAGACCGAGAGCACTTGGCTGATCTGTTGCTCGATCAGAACTTTTTTGGCGAGGCCACCGCCAGTCGTTATGAGGGCTTGGTGCCACCGCGGTGCCGCTTGCTCCTGGGGCCGCACTATGCCTTGATGGGGCAGGAATACGCCCAGCTGCATTCCCTCTTGCCGCCGCGCACGGAGCTGCGCCGAGTTCTGTTGTTCTTCGGAGGGGTGGATCAGGCCAACCTCACAGCCCGCGCGCTGGAGGCGTTGATGGATCCGCCGCTGGCCGATCTGGCTGTGGATGTGGTGCTGGGTCTCCAGTCGCCCCACCGGCAAGCTGTGGACGACCTGGTGGCCCGCCGCCCCCACACCACCCTCCACGGCCCCCTGCCGAGCCTGGCCGGGCTGATCGCCCGGGCCGACCTCGCCATTGGAGCCGGCGGCGCCACCACCTGGGAGCGGGCCTGCCTTGGGCTGCCGAGCCTGGTGGTGGCGATTGCGTCCAACCAGCTGCCCTTTGCCCAGGCTCTCGATCAGGCGGGCTACGTCCAGTTACTGGGCGATGGGGCGGCGGTGTCCTCCCGGCAGATCCGCTCGGCGCTCCTTGCGCGCAGCGCCGAGCCCCGCCTGGAAACCGGGGGATCGGATCTCACTGATGGCTGGGGTGCTTCACGCCTAGCCACCGCGTTGCTAGGACCAAAGGGGGCGATCAGCCTTCGGCCGGCCACGGCCGCGGATGAAGCGCTGCTCCTGCGATGGGCCAATGATCCTGAGGTGCGCGCCAACAGCTTTTCGCCAGAGCCCATCGCGGCGACTGATCACCACCAATGGCTTCATAAGGGTCTCGCTGATCCGAACCGGTTGCTGCTGATCGCCACCGCGGCTGATGGGTGTCCCATTGGCCAGATCCGCTTTGATCGGCAGCGGGCCTTCGCGGAAGGCGAGGCCAATGAGGCCATGATCGACCTATCCCTCGATCGCTGCGCCCGTGGCCATGGGCTGGGTACAGAGCTTGTGCGCCTTGGCCTGCAGGCGATGCAACAACGATGGGGACCGGGCTGCGACGCTGTGGCTGAGGTGCTGACCAGCAACACAGCGAGCAATGCCTGTTTTGCCCAGGCCGGCTTCACAGCGGAAATCGGCTCAGTCGTCCCATCCCCGTCTTGGGCTGTGAATCGCTGGCGCTGGCGCCCTGCCGCGGCACCCCGCTCCGGGCTGGCGCCAGATAGCTCACAGCTCCCGTTCCAGAGTTGATGGCGCCTCTCTGGCAGCGCGATCACAACATCCCCAAGCTGTTCAGCGCAGTGGTGGTGCCGGCCTGAGGCCAAGGTCTTAGTGGTGGTCGTGATGGGGGGAGTGCTCCAAGAGGGCCCATGCGCAATCGCCGGCGAGCTTTAACCCCGCGCCGCCAAAGGAGATACACTTCAGAAATAAAGCCCTGGTCGAGCGCGTCAGAATCCGCCTGGAACGCCCAACGAGAGCATCACCTCCCCAGCCATGCTCAAAACCGTAGACGCACGGGCTATTGTTATCTGGTGCATTCTTGTCCCACAGTGGAGACATCTGATCCCAAAGGCAATCTGGGTCACTGGCCCACCGACTCCTCGAAGAACATGAGCTTATTGAACGGTTATGGCAAAATGGCTCGGATCATCAAGCCGAGTGAGTAGGTACATCTCAGAGCCTCTGCATTTTTTGGAGGGGTAAACTCACTACAATTAGCGTATCAATCTACCCAGAGACGTAAATGCCCCAGTCAACTAAAGAGCGCGCTGAATCTCTCGATCTTTTGACTCCAAGACTTGATATTAATCAAAAGTGTCAGGATCGAGACTTTCAGGCCTGGCTGCAGTCAAGGCTTGGCGTGCAGGCTGGCGAAAGAGTCCTTGATCTTGCGTGCGGCAGCGGCGCCCAGGCCATGTATTTTGATAAACGCATTGGATCAAATGGCTTTTTGCGATGTGTGGACATACATGAACCCTCAATTTCCGCGATCAAACATCAGGTCCCTCCTGGAATTGCTAGAGAGTTCATCGTTTCTGACATGATGAATGTTTCTTTCTATTTGAAAGAGGCAGATGCATTTACCCTTGCGCATTGTTCATTTGCGCTTCCCTACGCCTCTGACCCTTCTTTTGTCATCAAAGAACTTGCTAAGAGCGTGCAAAAGCCTTTGGGGAGGCTTGCGATCTCTCTCCCTTGCAGGCCACATGGAATGGTCGATTTTGCAAAAAGCATCCATCCCATCCCTGAAACTGTAGAGCCTGCGATTGAGTTGGGAGAATCGCTGTGCATCGGCTTGTTCAGAGATTTATTTGGCGAGGTAGATGTGAGTTACTTCAACAGTAATCTGACATTTGTCTCTGACGATGATTTCATGCTGCTGTATAGAAGTACGACTTACTACTCGCCAGAGCATGATTCCGAAGTCGCCTCTATTGTCAGATCACGTATATCTGATTATGGCCGTATCTCATTTAGAAAGAGCGCCATCTTGTTGATTGGGCGAGACCCTATTTAGGAGGCGATTGGTATGTCGATTGAAATCGCCGGGCGCCCCATCGGCGCAAACCATCCCCCTCTTGTGATCGCTGAGATGAGTGGCAATCATAACCAAAGCCTAGAGCGGGCCCTGGCGATCGTGGATGCCGCGGCCCTTGCGGGAGCACATGCGATCAAGCTTCAGACCTACACCGCCGACACGATCACGCTAGACGTACGCGGCGGCTGCTTCGAGATCAGCGACCCTGATTCCCTTTGGTCCGGCCAGAGCTTACATGACCTCTACAATCAGGCTCACACCCCGTGGGAGTGGCACGCCCCGATCATGGAGCGGGCCCGCGAACTTGGGCTGATCTGCTTCAGCTCACCTTTTGATGAAACCGCCGTTGATTTCCTGGAAGATCTCGGCGTCCCTGCCTTCAAGATTGCCAGCTTCGAAAATAACCATCTGCCGTTGATCGAAAAGGCTGCGTCCACTGGCAAGCCCTTAATCATCTCCACTGGCATGGCCAGCCTAGGCGAACTCGACGACGCCGTACGCACCGCACGCGACGCCGGCTGCACTCAGCTTGTGTTGCTCAAATGCACCAGCACATACCCTGCCAGCCCCGAGAATACCAACATTCGCACGATCCCCCATCTGCGTGAGTTGTTTGGCTGTGAGGTGGGCCTGAGCGACCACACGATGGGTGTGGGCGTGGCTTTGGCTGCCGTGGCCCTCGGAGCCAGCGTGGTGGAAAAGCACTTCACGCTGGCTCGGGCCGATGGTGGAGTGGATGCGGCGTTTTCCTTGGAGCCAGCGGAGCTCACCAGTCTGGTGAGCGAAACTGAGCGGGCGTGGCAAGCACTTGGCCATGTGCATTACGGGCCCACAGAAGCCGAGCGGAAGAGTCTCGTGTTCCGACGCTCGATCTATGCGGCCGCCGACATTGCCAAGGGAGAACCATTTACGGAAGCCAACATTCGTATCGTGCGTCCAGGCCATGGTGCAGCACCCGCTCTGTATCGAAAGTTGATTGGGCGCTCGGCCCAACGCGCGTTCAACTTTGGAGAGCCAGTAAGCCTGGATAAGCTGTTTTGAATCTGTTTATTTTCTTGGGCTTCTTCTTGCCCCGCCATTTTATCGGCGATCTTTCCGGACTAGATAGGTGATGGCGATTTGACGGAGAAGCGTTTCAAAGACAAGTTTTTCTTGGAGTTGATCCCATGGATAGCCAAAGGACAAGGCAGATAGTTCCTCTCCGAAGAAGAGGATTGACTGTTGAGCGATCTCGTGGAATTGAGATTCCACCTTCGCTGGGTTGATCCTGTAACCCCGAGCGGATTCCAATGCGATCTTTAGATCAGAAGGCTTGTTTACACGGAAACACCCGTCAACATCTTGATACCAGACCTCCCCAAATATAATCACACACTTTGACCGTGATAAGGATTCGTAACCGGCACTTCCAGTAATGGTGGCGACCATCTCAGAGCGGTCGATCAGGGCCTGAGAATGGATTTCAGATGAAATCATCCTCACATTCTTGATGCCTTTGAGTTGTTTGTAGAAAAGCTCTGACCGACCCAGGTATCCGTATGAATGGCCTAAATATTGGGCAGGATGCTCTTTAACGTAAATCAGCCATCCGTCCGGCAAGGCTGAAGCCAATGCACGCACAGCGGAGAGTTGGTCACAAAAACCCCCCCCCAGTGGACAGGTGGTTAATTCGGGTTGATAGCTCAGTGGAAAGTAGATGTAGTTTCTGTCTAAATCAATCTCCTTAATGGAAGCGATTTCATTACGCGATCGATGGATCCATTGCAAGTAGGCCCGATCATTGGCGTTATTTCGGAGAAGAAGACCCTTTAGGGCGGCTTTCAGTGCTATCTTAATAATATCCTTGAATTTAGCTTTGGATTCGTTAGCCTGTGCAGACTTGAGATCATAACGAGGATCCCATTCAAATGGCTTTCTATGCTCTGACAAAAGTTGCTCCACGTGAGCGGCCTGTAATTCTCCTAAAGGGGAACCCTCGTCAGTGAGACAAAGCGGCACGCTTTTTATTGTCCCGTGGGAGTCTGCGGTCAGCACAACTGGCCTGTGCCCCCAAGGGTTGTACTGCAATGCAATCCAAGGAATACCATGGCGAAGCGATAAAATAAACAGAGCAAAATCTACAATTTCATGTGGGGCTGATTGTGAAATAATCATGTCTGGCATGTCTTGAGCCAGGGCGCCACTCCAGAATGAAATAATATAGCTTGACAAAGCTCTCCGCTGGTCTTGAGTTGACGTAAGTCCATCATATAATCGACCTTGCATGTAATCAAGACAAAACATCAGGCCTGGGCAGTCGTGAAATACATCCAGATCAGAGAGTAGGGGAGATGTGGGTAACGGCTCTTGCGACCTGGCTTGCATCAATAGAGTTTCTATGCTTAGGAACCTACAGATATGGTTGGACCAATGCTGAGTCTTGTCGTAATAATCTAGTGCGCCCCATGCCTCCAGTGTCCCCTGCTTGATGATGTTGAGTGCGGCATCTCTGGCTTCTCTTCCCAATGCGGAAAAAATGACTCTAGGTGGGTTCGACAATGTGTGCCTAGGATTCACCAGGATTTCCTCCAGTAGCTTTGATCATCGACCGAAAAGATGAACTTAACAATGTGAGCTCGCTATATGAACCTTGTGCTTTCAGCCTTCCAGCCTCGATTTCAAGAACCTTGTCGCAATAGCGCAATGTTGTCAAGCGATGAGCTATCATGATCACAGTTAGATCTCTACGTAGACCTGCAAGGACATTGATAAATGCATGTTCTGTGCTCGAGTCTAATGCACTTGTCGCTTCATCAAGAACAAGAACTTCGGCTTGCTTATACAAGGCTCTGGCGATACCAATTCTTTGGCGTTGTCCCCCACTCAGGCGAACCCCTCGCTCACCAACGAAAGTGTCGTAGCCAGCTGGTAAGCCACAAATGAATGAATCAATCTGCGCCTGCGTGGCAGCTTGTTTGAGGCGCATCCAATCAATGCGATCGTTCTCGATCCCAAAGGCAATATTTGCCGCGATGGAATTATCTGTGAGAAAGATACTCTGAGGCACATGGGCGATGAGTTTACGCCAAGTGGCTCTGCGGTCGCTTGTGGGATTCTCTCCCTGAAGTGGTATCTCATCTACAAGAATTCGTCCTGTTGTTGGCGAGAGCAATCCCATGAGAAGATCCGCTGTTGTGCTCTTGCCGCTCCCTGTTGTGCCGACAAGACCGATGCATTCCCCTTTGCGGACTTCAAAACTGAGTCCAGAAATGATTTCTTTTGAGTCGCCATAGCGAAAGTGCACATCATCAAATCGGATGGTTTGGCGAAAACTCAGGGAGAGCTTATCTTCGGCTTCCGTGTTAATGGGTTTGCGTTGTTCAAGCAGCATCAGGGTCCCAGACAGAATTTCCCTATAACTGCGGATCGTTGTCAATGATGCATAAATCATTTGAACGGCAGGCAATAGGCGTTGAACTCCAAGGATCAGTACGCCGATGGACGGTAGGGCTGACGCGAAGCCGCGGAGTGAGGCTAGGACCATCGCGCTTGTGGCGATCGCGGCAATCCCAATGCCCTCCAGCAAAAATCTGGGCATTTGTGCCACGAATACCGCTTCTGCGTTGAGCAAGCGGAACGGTCGATCGAGCCTACGGAAGATCTCGACATAGACAGGTTGGCTATCCTCCAAAATCACATCGCGTATCCCCCCTAAGCTTTCTTGTTGTGCCTTCAACATGCTCTCTTGAAATGAGGCTGATCGTGAACTCACTTGCCGTAAGCGTCGTTTGCTGACTTTTGAGATCAGCCAATAGGTCATGCCCAGCACCAAGGCCAGTGCGCAGGCCAGGATTGGCTCATAGGAAAGCAAGCCAATCACAATGGTGATCGTGAGCACCGCGGAGGTGATGGAGCTGAGCAGCGGCTGTAAAACTCCTGCGACGAGCAGGCCGGCATAGGAAACTTTCGTGATGATTTCGCTACTGTTTCGGGAGGTGTGGACTTCGTAGGGCTGATATAATGTTCTTTCATAAGCATCGACACTCAGATCATTACCAATTAAAGCCGCCAGACGGCCAGTATAATATAAATTGGCTGTCCGGATTGCGGCTGCAGCTAAAGCGGCGACCGCCACAAGAAAAGTGAGGGCGACTAAAAGATTGCTGGTAGATCCGACACCAAAAAGCTGAGATAACCTTGCCACAAATCCAAGCTGTAAAGCTTTGTTGGGATCACTGAGAACGGCAAGAAATGGGAATAAACTCGCCAGCGTCAGCAGCTCAGCCACACTGCTCAGGAGCATCAGCAGTGATAGAGCAGCCAACTGTTTGCGTCTCAGTGGACGAAGATGGCTCCAGAGCTTTCGCAGTAATACCGGAATTGTGTCTGAAGAACAACTGCTGGCCAATACTCAACACACGTTGCGTTCACGTGAATCCTACGGTGGTCTTCACCTCTCACCAACCTCCCAATAGGTTTTCTGCCCACCTCGGTTGCGGCCAGGTTAAGAGATTGTCAGCCGTTCACGGTCTTCATCCCACTTTGGGGCTGTGATGTCTTACATGACCTAGTGTCTAGGGTCCGCTGGAAAGCTGGGCTTGTGCCATGAGTAAAGACGCAAGTTTAAAATCAAACTCAGTATCAATGTCGATTGACCGTTCCCTTGGCATTATATAACCGAGGGTACCTGGGGGTATGAAGCCGTGTTCCTTTTGGAATGCCTCAATGCCGATCACATAGATTGCGCCATTAAGACGATACCAATCTGAGGATGAGTTTCTGTTTAGGCTCTGAAGTTCTGGAGGGGTGAAGTCATCCATAACTAAGCTACTGGGCAGCTGACCCATCCACGTTGGTGAACATTCTGTCCTGCTGATCGAAACCACGGCGGGAGCATCGCGTGACTCGAATAAATCTAATGCGCCAAGAATGTCATTGGCTGTTCGAAGTGGTGACGTGGGCTGAAGTAAAACAAGTCCGCGATATTTGCTGAGATCATCGGTCAGTCGTTCAAGAAGGGCCGCGACAACATCCGCGCTGGAGGCGCTATCCGTAGCCAAGGCTGCATCACGTAGCCAAGGGCAGTCAGCGCCAGCATGTCTGGCGATGCGCTGGTAGTCAGGAGAATCGGTGCAGACGATGGTGCGCGCGATGTTCGGGGTGGCTAAACTCGCCACAACTGACCAGACAAAAAGCGGCTGACCACCAAGCTCGCGTACATTCTTTCCTGGCAGTCGTTTGCTACCTGAGCGGGCTGTCACGATGCCGAGATAACGATGCGTTACTGGCATATCTTCATGAAACTTCTTAGCATTTGCAGGCCAGCTTCGCCGCTTTTCTCAGGGTGAAACTGCGTGCCTAAGACATTGCCATCCTCAATCAGAGCTGTGATTTTACAGCCTTCATAAAGCGCCACACCGGACGGCAATGAGCATCCTTGGTTAACCAGTCCATAGCTGTGCACAAAGTAAAACGACTGACCCTCTAGTCCTTCGAGAAGTCTGGGCTTAGCTTGAGATTCTGATGTGGAAGTCACCGCCGCCCAGCCAATATGGGGAAGCCGCGCCTCAACGGGCAACCGAATGATCTCTTCTTCAATCAGCGCCAGACCATCATGTGTGCCAAGCTCAGTGCTCGAGCGCATGAGCATCTGGAACCCTAGGCAGATGCCCAAGAGAGGTCTTCCTTTAGAAACGAGTTTAAGAATAGGGTCCCGTAATTGATGCATGTCAAGCCGGCGCATCCCTTCTCCGAATGCGCCAACACCAGGCAGGATCATCCCATCAGCATCAGCCAAGTGCTTGGGATCCCTGGTGAGAATAGCTTGAGCACCAATGTATTCAAACGCGTTAAGAACGCTCCGCACATTGCCAAGCCCGTAGTCGATTACAGCAATATTCATTGTACAATTCCATGATAGGTGGCTTCTGAAAGGACAGATTTTAGTTGATCAACAGTTGCTTTATCGTAATGAAGCATCGAAGCCACCGCAACACCCTGGATACTCGTCTGGGAGGTCAGTTGCTTAACATGTTCCAGTTTCCCCGCACCCCCTGAGGCAACAATCGGAATCCGCACAGCTGCCTCAATCGCTGCGCATAGTTCGATGTCAAACCCCCGTTGTGTCCCCTCCTGATCGATGGATGTGACAAGCAATTCGCCAGCGCCTCGATCCTCTAATTCCTTAGCCCAGGACACCACGTCTCGACCAGTTGGCTCCCGGCCATTGCTGTAATAAGCCTCCCAACCACTCCCTATGCTTTTTGCTTCGATTGAGGCGACAAGGCACTGACTCCCATACACAGAACTGATTTCACGGACAAACTCCGGCCGATTCAACAATGCTGTGTTGACAGCCACTTTGTCTGCTCCTGCATCCAAAGCCTCTTCAACATCCGACATCGTACGAATCCCTCCGCCAATGGTGATGGGCACAAAAACAGTTTTGCAAGCCTTAGAGATCATATGGAATAAGTTGCTGCGGCCATATAGACTGGCCACTGAATCCATGAACAGTACCTCATCCACAGACTGTGTGTAATATTTTTGTGCTAATTCGACTGGATCACCAATACGCCGTTGCCCCTCAAGATGTATCCCCTTGATGACCAAACCGTTTTTGATGTCCAGACGAGCAATGAGTCTTTGCATAGATTAAATATCATTGAATTGCTTCTGTGTTGAGATCTGCCAGAACTTGTTATCACAGAGGGCGGCGAGGAAAAGCTTGGCACTGTTTCCAGATCCGAATGCCAGGTCGGGAATGTGTCGAGCAGTATTCATCCAGCTGGCGTCCATCGCTCTAAGGATGTCATGAAATTGACCGTCCACATTCACGATGCAGGGTGAATTGGCCCGACCATTTTGCCGTGAGGACACATTGATTGCCGGCACGCCATAGACTGGACATTCACGTATGCCAGCACTGGAATTGCCGAGGAGGTATCTGGCGTTTCGAAGGAGCACCAAGAAATATTCTACACGCATGGATGGCAAGAGTTTGACTAGCTTATTGTTTTCAAGTCGTTTCCATGCTTCAAAGATAAGTTCACACCCCTCATCGTTGTTTGGGTAGATCACCACATGCGCTCGTCCACTCTCCAGCACTGCCTGCGCGATGGCTTGTGCTGAGTTCTCTGTGTCTGGGAGATCTGTAGTGACCGGATGGAACATGATCACTCCATAATCGCCAAAGGGGATGTCATAATAATTTTTGACTTCCTCTATCGAGGGGAGAGTAGGTGACATCATGAGATCAATATCTGGGGAACCAATCACATGGATGGATTCGGGCCTTTCACCTAGTTGTAACAAGCGCCGTAGAGCTTCCTCATTGGCGACAAAATGTACATGTGACATTTTAGTGACAGCATGCCGGATCAGTTCATCCACCGTTCCCGAAACTTCACCCCCTTCAACATGGGCGACCAGGATATTCCTTAATGCACCAACTATTGCTCCAGCCAAGGCCTCAACACGATCACCATGGACAACAATGAGATCAGGCCGGAATTCACTTAAGTATCTTGAAAGCCCTTCAATTGTTGAAGCTAAAACCCGCTCCATTGGTTCTCCCAGCACTTGGTTGTGGTAGACGTAAACGCTGCGGGTGCCATCACGTAGTCGGTGTTCGGGAAGCACCCTGTACACTTCATCTAAGGTGTAGCCGTAACGAGACAGGGTGTGCATTCCTGTGATGAAGATGGCGACATCAAATTCATCAGATGAGTCGACAGCTTGGATTAGGGGCTTCAGTTTGCCAAAGTCCGCACGAGTACCGGTCAAGAATAAGATCTTTGCGGTCATTTTCTCTCACTCCGCATGAGGGCTTGTTGAATATTATGAGATAATCCTCCCGCCTCATTTGCGCTGCCTGTGTGCTGATCAAGTAGACGATGCAAGAGAGCCAGTGATCTGAGCACAACTGTCATTTCATTGTCGCGGTCTTCTCGTTGATCTTCTGTGGGCCGTGCCGACGGAATCGCGTCATGGCCTTGCATGAGCATGCGCGAAACTATCACACTCGCGTCTGAAGCGTCATGCCACCGAAGCAAGTCTAAAGGATAGGTTATAAATTGCAGCTTGGTTTTTAGTCGCATGCAAATCCTTTTCCACAGTTTATGAAGGGAATTGAGTGATCTCAGCTCGTATCTGCCAAAATGATTGGAGACGGTAGCCGTGCAGGTTATGAAATTATAGGCCATCCACCGAAAGCCATGGATGGAGTTTTCCAAGCGCCATCCTTCGGACAGGGCTTTGTCAATGTTGGCAAAATATTCCTCCTGCGTGCGTCCTGTGTAGTGAATATCCCGAGGATAACTTGGCAACTCTGCGTCATAGGTCACCACTGGGATGCCTAACGCAAGTGCTTCGACGCCAGTCACCGACCAACCTGTGACAACCACAGAAGTGCTCTCGAGAATCTGGTACAGAGAGATTGTTTCGCTGGGCCAATTCACATGCGCATTACTTGGCAGATCGCGAAGTTGTTTTTCAAGTTGAAAAGACTGTTCAGAGCGCATGGCCTCACGTTTGTTAGGGAAATCGCGAGGATGGATGCGAATCACAAGGAAGAGATCCGGTCGGTTCGCAATCCATGCCAAAGTAGCCCGCACCCATTCCGCCTGGGTGCGAAAAACATCGCTAAACACCTTCTTTTTGGGAAAGGCATTGATGAGCAAGGCAGCATAAGCCTCATCGTAACTCGATAGCGTCATCAGCAGTATTCTTTGTTCGGGCTGAATGCCCCATCGTGAACGCAGATCGCATCCGCCGTCACTAGGAGCTGAATAGACTGCAAAGTGTTGGCCCGAAAGCAGCTGTCTAAAATGGCCGACAATCTTGTTGGCTGAAGATGAGGATACCGGATGAAGACTGCTTTTTACCCAATAGCGTAATGCGGGATTGACCAGTTGGTGAACTCTCCAATCCCATATTCTCAAGGTGCCCAGGCGATGGGATAAGTTATTTCCATTCTCAAGAAATAGCACCCTAAAACCCTTGTTTATGGCGTACTGTGTGCAGGGATTGATGTTGGAATATTGTGGGCTAAATGTTAATATTGCGTCTGCTGGGTTGGCATCAAGATATCGCGCAAATCCTTGCAGGCTGCGGAGTGCATTGACAAGATAGACGCCGTAATCGTCCCACTGTTCTTTTGTTAGTGTCGTGGACATCTTTTTATGACACAGTGTCAGTTCATACAGGGCTAGCCGACCAACTCTGACTCCCAGAAAGGCGGTATCCAAGAACTTGTCGGCAACCGCATGAGCCGCCAATTCATCAATTCTGCGATAATCATGATCAGCCAAGTAGTTGGAGAGCGTGTCAATCGGGAATCGGTAGACGCGCCTGATCGCTTCCACACTGGATCTGCATTGTGCACAGATGGATGCCGACTGCTCCACGGGGCATCCAGGTCCGAGACCGTGGGCGCTCATTGGCGCACAGTAGCTCTGTGCTTGCCCACATGTGAGGTAGATGATTCGATGGCCAGTTTCAGCCAAGGCGCGAGCCAGATAAGCTTCTGGTGCGGTATGGGGCCAGATGGCCGCATGGGGGGTAAAAAATAGCAGCTTTAAGGGCATTATCTATGCTGATTCAACCAGTCATTTAGATTTCTTAGGGTCCGACTTGCCTGCTGATAAAGCTGATCCATGCACTCCGAGACTTTTTTTCGCTGAGCAGCAAGATCCTTAAGATCGCTGAGCGTGGATGCAACAAGCCGATTGCCAAATCCAGGATCGCGCACATCAATGAGGCGTTCTTTTAGCCCCAACTCCTCATATAGCAGCTCAATCTGAGGGTAATTCAATAGGCCACGACAGGGAATTCCCATGCCAGTAGGGCAGACATTGGCGTGAAAGCGCATGCCAAGAACAAGGTCAAAGTGGCGGTAGGATTCCAGAAAGTCTTTGAGTCCAACTTGATTCGGCTCAAGCCTGCCAACAGTGACCCTTCGCCGCAGATAGGGGTCAGGAAGCAAAGCCAGCAACTCAGCAATCAGTGAACAGTCTCTCCAGATATGCGGCATGACACCGAGATGAAGACTGGGCTTTGTGGCCATTAATTCTGTCAAACCCAACGCCATCTCAGTGAGAAACCCGTCTTTGCTTAAACTGCGATCGAAGCGACGTTCAAGCATATCTCCGGCCAGATTAATGCCGATCATTTCACTTCCCGACGGTTTAGAATTACACCCTGCCGCATCAGCAAAGAAGCCTCCATCAGGAATGGTAGGGATCATGGCCGCCGTCTCTTCACCGAGCACTTGGCGAAGGGCCCGGTGTGATCCATCATTGCGGACGCAGATGAACATGTCGTGGCGACTTAATATCGTCGTGATGAACGACGAAAATCGGCTGACGGACCTCTCGCTATATCCTTGTCCAGTATCGACACCCAACGCGAAAAAGACGGTAGGTACCGTGAGTTGCGATAGATGGTCAGGCTTAATATCAATTGACGTTCCAGTGCAGGAATGCTCTACCCATAATTCCAGATAATTTCCGCCGCCAATGATTAGTAAATCAAAGCTGTTGGCAAAGCTGACAAAGTTTTCGTCGAACTGACGCTGCTTCCAATAGAACTCTCTTATCTCTAATTCAGTGAATTCTAGCCGATGGCTCAGTTGTTCGTCTAGCAGACGCCGAGCTCCGGCATGATTGGCCAGGTCACCAATATTGCCCGCGAAGCTTGCTACATGCAGAACTCGAAGTCGTTTGCGCTGTCCGCTCATTTGGACATGTTCAGTTGATTAACGTCTGACCAACGCACTTGTGTATTCTCGGGCAGATCGCGACTGGCGGTATGCCCAAACAAGTTCTCATAGTCCATAGCCTTGATTTCACCGGTCCCTGGTCGCTTCACCCAAATATTTACAGGACTAAATTCCTCTCCTGCCTTGATGGATCTTGTGGTTACAACTGAAGCATAGGCAAAGTCGATTGTGGGCTGTTCCTCAGTGAGAATCGTTTTGCTTCCCCCAAGGGCTTCATGAATAGCCCGGCTGCCCTTAACCATCTCTGAGAGCTGTGGAGGATCAATCGATATGGGGATGTCTGGACCAGGCCATTCATAGCTCGAGGTGAAATGTTTTTCGAGGATCGAAGCCCCCAAAGGAACAGAGGCGAGACAGGTATAAATTCCGAGGGAGTGGTCCGACAGCCCCAGCACGGCGTCAGGAAACGCGTCCGCGAGTTCGGCTAGTGCCCCAAGGCGCACGTTCCGATAGGGTGTTGGGTACATGGAAGTACAATGCATCAGACCAAAAGGTATTCCCGCTGTTCGAAAAATCTCAACGGCGGGGCGGATGCTTTCAATGTCATTCATCCCAGTTGACAAGACAATAGGCTTACCAAAAGATGCGATATGGCGTATCAGAGGGTAATTGTTACATTCTCCAGAGCCGATCTTGTACCATGCCACGCCAAGGGCTTCAAGTTCGTTTGCGGCAGCTCGCGAGAAGGGTGTGCTCAAGTAAAGCAGTCCCTTGGCTTCTACATAGGCTTTGAGTTGCGTTTCTTCCTGCGGTGAAAGAGCGCAGCGTTTCATGATCTCCCAAATACTCTCATTGGCGTTGCCTGGTACGACATCATTTGGAATCATCTCATCCTCTACCACGTGGTATTGAAACTTCACACATTCACAACCTGAGGCAGCGGCGTCGTCAACCATCCAAATTGCTTTATCTAAACTGCCTTCGTGATTAATTCCTATTTCCGCGATAACAAGCGGTGGATGCTTGGCACCTATGCTGCGGTCGAGGATGCGAAATTCGGTCATGGTGATGTGTTAACTGATCTGGTTCCTGAGCTTCCACTCGCCGTCAGGCTTGTGCCAAAGGTGAGGGGAGCGGTGGCGGTCTACAGTCTCATGAAACTCTACTTCGTTAATGTCGATATATTCAAGGAACTCCTGAAAAAACTTCTCCGGGAATTCAGTGTCAAACTTCCGTACGAGATTCACTCCTTCTTCTCGCGTAATCTTGCCGTTACGGATTTCTTGAGCGGCATCATATGAAGCGCGCCCTAGGCCAAATTTAATCAATGTCGTGTAATAGTGGAATGGGTCGATTTTGTCATCGATACTGCTGTACTTTGAGTAGGTGCCTTCGGTTCTGACGGGGTTGGGTTGAAAGCCCGTATGTTCAACAGCATAGTAATAGCATTCCTGTGGATCCCACTTTAGGTAATAGCCAAGATAGTGCACTTCTACTCCATTGTCCTTGAGCTCCTCCGGGCGAGGTGGCAGATAGGGGGCGAAATCGCCTAAGGTATAGCCGTGCTGTGCAATAATCTCGCCCATCGTTACACCCCCGAACAACATGTCAAGATGATTTCCGGTGGAGTAAAAAGCTGGATCCATTGTAGGAGACTTGTTCTCTTCCATGTCGTTGCCGTATTCAGCTTGGTTTTCTCCATACATCACGAGCTTGACGCCATGCCGAGCGGCCATGGCAGGCCCAATGATTCTTTGCCCAATAATAAATGGCTGAAAAGGATGAAGCAAGTTCAGGAATGCCAGGCGTGTGAGCAGCCGATGCAGTTTGCCATTGGGCGTGTAAAGAATGTTGTCGAGACCGCCAACATGCATCCAGTTAGTGAAGTTATTCCAGCCAATTTCTGTGTATAGATGTGGTGCCCACGTGACAGTCAGAGGATTCATCCCGTACTTGTATTTCAGGATGTGTGCTGTGTAGGCACTGTCTTTGCCACCACTTCCTGGAACAATCACGTCATACTTGCCGTCATTTCGCCTGAAGCGAGCAAGCAGGTCGCGGAGACGATCTTCGCGCTGATTCCAATCAATGTTGGTATTCTTCTGTAACGCAAAGGTGCAAGCCGAGCAAATGCCATCCTTGAAGGCAATGGTTGTCTTTTTATCGCTCTTCCCGCTCCCAAATTCGACAGTTGAGCTTGGCCGTTGATTCGAAATGACGCAACGGCTGCAGAACTCAACCTGTGGTGGGAGTCCGTAAAAGGCTGTGGCTGTCAAAGTGGATGGTGGAACTGGATCAATGAAAGGGACGGCTTGTGGTGCTGGGATCTAATGTTGTCATCACTGATCCCCCTGCAAAGCTGTGGCACTCTACCATGTCACCGCTTGTCCCCTACGAGTTTCCCTGGTATCAGCGGTAGCCCGTGGCTTGCCGAGCCGCTGCGCGAAGTTTGCGGACTGGCACCCACAGGTGGGATGCTTGCCATAGTTTTGAGACCGTTATCCCCGCGCGTCGCCAACGTTTGCCATTCGGGGAGAATGGAATTTGTTGGAACATTCCGGACTGAATCCCGCCCGTTTCCTGTCACGGTCACCCGTGTCCTCCCCGCCAGCGACCTCGCGATCGGTTGACGGATTCTTCCTTGATGGGTGAGGTTGAACACGTCAGTAACGCTAGGGCCGATCAGTTGTGAGTGGAGATTGTCTCTTCAGTCGCGCCTAGCGCTGATCTTTGTTGGTTTGAGTGACACCTTACGCCGCTGTTCAGGCTGGCCAACCAAATCACCTCGACCCCAACATCCAACGTAAGGCCAGGCCCCCCCCGCTTGGGAGTGATGATGCTCTCCATTCCGTTCATGGAATCGCGGTTTTTCGCCGGGCCGGGCCGCCTTAGCCTGAGTGTCACCGGCTGCCCCCCCCCTTGTCCCTCCCCCCGCCCTCCGATGCCGCCGAGTCCTGGCGGGGGCGCACCGTGTTGGTGACGGGCGGGTTGGGGTTCATCGGCTCCACATTGGCCCGGCGCCTGTGCGATCTGGGCGCGGAGGTGACCGTGCTCGACTGCCTGTTGCCCCAATACGGAGGTCATCGCTTCAATTTGGAGGGTTACGCCGACCGATTGCGGATCAATATTGCCGATTTGCGCGATACCTCTTCCTTGGACGCGCTGCTGGAGGGGCAGCAGGTGATCTTCAATTTGGCGGGGCAGACCAGTCATCTGGATTCGATGCTGGATCCCGAAACCGATTTGGCCATCAATGTGACGGCCCAACTGCGCCTGTTGGAGAGTTGCCGGCGGGTGGTTCCCGGGGTGCGGCTGATCTATGCCAGCACGCGCCAGCTCTATGGGAGGCCCCAAAAGTTGCCTGTGGATGAGCGACATCCGATTGTGCCGGTGGATGTCAATGGCATCAATAAACTCTCGGCGGAAATGTATCATCTCCTCTACGCTAAAGTTTATGACCTCAGCGCCAGTGTGCTGCGGCTCACCAATACCATCGGCCCCCGCATGCGGATCCGGGACGCTCGGCAAACGTTCTTGGGAATATGGGTGCGGCAACTGCTGGAGGGTCGGCCGATTGAGGTCTGGGGTGGGGAGCAGCTCCGCGATTTCAATGACGTGGAGGATGTGGTGGATGCCTTGCTGATTGCTGGGGAGCGGCTGAATTTGCCGAAGGAGCCCTACAACTTGGGGTCTTCTGAGGTGATTTCATTGGCCGACTTGGCGCGGTTGATGATTGAGCTCCATGGTTCCGGCGAGTTGCTGATCACTCCGTTCCCGGAAGAGCGCAAAAAGATCGATATCGGCGATTATTATTCCTGCTATGCCCACTTTAAGCAGGCCACGGGATGGCAGCCGAAGCGCACGTTGCGGCAGACCCTGCGGCGGACTCTTGAGTATTACTCCACCTGGCTGTCGCGGTATGTTTGAACCCGAAGGGAGCCCTGAGACCTGCCACAAGCAATCGCGGCTTCAACCGATGTCCCCCGACGGCCGACTTCCACAGGCGCCAAGCGCGTTCTTCCCCCAGTTGTGGGCCCCATCGTGGGGCCGCGCGGCCCATCTTCCCCTGAACCTCCTTGAGCGATCCCTTTAATTTCCCCCAACAGGAGTTGCTGCGTTACCGCCCGCTTCTGCTCGACGCCATTGAACGGATCACCTCGTCGGGTCAGGTGATCCTGGGGGAGGGGGTGCGTCAGTTTGAGGCGGGTTTGGCCCACTGGCTTGGCGCGGGGTGCGAGCCCGAGCGGGTGATCGGCGTGGCCAACGGCACCGATGCCCTGGAGCTGGCCCTGAGGGCCGCGGGAGTGGGGCTCGGCGATCGGGTGCTCCTGCCCTCCCACACCGCGTACGCCACCGCCGCCGCCGTGCTCCGGGTGGAGGCGGTGCCGGTTTTTGTCGATCTGGAGCCCGGCCGCTCCGTGCTTTCCGTGGCCCACCTCGCCCATCGCCTGGAGGAGGCGGGGCGCCGGCCGGGGGGGGCCTTTCGCGCCGTGATCGCCGTGCACCTGTACGGGGAGGCCTGTGATCTGGCGGCACTAGGGGCGTTCTGCGCCCAGCACGGCCTGGCGTTGATCGAGGACTGCGCCCAGGCCTGCGGCACCACCTACCAGGGGCGGGCCGTGGGCACCTGGGGAGATTTCGCGGCCTTCAGCTTCTATCCCACCAAAAACCTCGCCGCCTTCGGCGATGGCGGCGCCCTGGTGGTCAACCGCCCCGAAGTGGTGGAGGTGGCTCGCCGCGGTCGGTTTTACGGCTGGGATCAGGAGCGCCAAGCCGTCCAATTTGGCGTCAACAGCCGACTGGACGAGCTGCAGGCCTGGGCGCTGCTGGGCAAGCTGCCCGACTTGGCGGCGCACATCGAGAGTCGCCGCCGCGTCGCCAGCTGGTACGGCGACCTGCTATCCGACACCGCCCTCACCCTCCCTGGCGACGGGGCCGATTGGCGTCACAGCTTTCATTTGTATGTTGGGCGGCTCCAGGAGCCAGGCCGTCGGCCCCGGGTGATGGCGGAGGCCCAAAGCCGGGGGGTGCCGCTTTCCCTGCACTACGCCTTGGCCTGTCACCAGCATCCCTATGTCAGGGAGCGTTTTGGCCCCCCCGAGCCCCTGCCGGAAACCGAGCGGCGGGTGGCGGAGATTCTCACCCTGCCGCTGCACCCCTATCTCCCTCGGGAGCTGGTGGCGGAGGTGGCGGAGGTGTTGCGGCCCCTGTTGGCCTGAGGTCGCCCCATGGGCTCCGATTTCGGGGGAGGATGCCCCCTGTCATCCGCCCCCAACCCCTTGGAGCTCCCGGGTGTCCCCCCCACCCTTTGGTCTGTCCTGCGGGCCGCCGCTGGAGGGGAGCGGATCGCGCTGGTGGGGGGCGCCGTGCGGGATTGGCTCTTGCACCACCAGCATCTCGACCCCTGGCGGGGTCTGGTGGATCTGGATCTGGTGATCGAGGAGGGGAAGGGCGAGGCGGAGGGTGAGGGGGCGCTGGATCCAACGCGGCCCGCCAGGCCATCGCCAGCCTGGCGATTCGTGGAGCGGATCGCCGCCGCCACCGACCAGGTGACCGTGCGGGACGCCCGGCCCCACGGCCGTTACGGCACGGTGGAGTTGGAGCTGGAGCTGCTCCCTCCCTCCCTGGACGGGGGACCAACCCCGGCCCCCATGCGCCTGCTGCTGGATGTGGCCAGTGCTCGGGGAGAGACCTATCCCACTCCAGCGGACAACCCGGTGGTGTTTTTCGGGGCGCTGGAGGACGACCTGGCCCGCCGCGACCTCACCATCAACGCCATGGCGATGGATCTCACCACGGGCGCCCTGCTCGATCCCCATGGCGGCCAAGGCGATCTGGCCCTGCGGCGCCTGTGTTTTCTCCATCCCGCCAGCCTGCGGGACGACCCCACCCGGCTGGTGCGGGCCGCCCGCTACGCGGCACGGCTGGGTTTCCCACTGGCGGCGGAGAGCGAATCCCAGGCGTTGAGCACCTTGGCCAGCTGGCCTTGGGTCTGGCGGCCCGGAGATCCCCCCCCCCGGGCCCCCGCGGCCCTGGGCACCCGCCTGCGCCGGGAGATGGAGCTGTTGCTGGAGCGGGAAAACTGGCGGATCGCCCTGGATCGGTTGCAGGCCTGGGGGGGGCTGGTGCTGCTGGATGCCGCCCTGCAGGCGGATCGGCGCTGGCCCAGACGGCTGCACTGGGCGCGACGGTTGGGCGTGCCCCGGATCGTGGCGTTGATCGCGGTCGCGCCGGATCCCTTGGCCCTGGCGGAGCGGCTGCAGCTGCCCCACCGCCATCACCGGCTGCTGGAGGCGTTCAGCCACCTCCGCCAGGCTTTGGCCAGGGAGACCGGCGGGGCTGGAGGCGGGGCTGGAACGGCCTGGAGCTGGTGCCAACGGCTGGAGGCGCCAGGAGGCTCCCCCGAGGCGGTCGCCCTCGCCCTGGCCTGCGGATTGGGCCCCCGTCGGCCCTTGCTGCGCTGGTTGCTCCGATGGCGCCATTTGCGCTCGGAGCGATCGGCCGAAGAGCTCATGGCCGCGGGCGTGCCCCGGGGACCGGAGCTGGGGGATGCGTTGCGCCGGTGCCGTCAGGAGCGCCTGAACCAGGAGCGCCCCTGAGCCCTGGCCCCCGTCCGGGATGTTTACGATCAACGGCGCCTGGATCTCCCTCCCCCATGTCGGCCAGCCTCACGGTGCTCAAATTCAGCTCAGAGGATTGCGGCACCTGCCACCGCATGAGCCATTACGACGCGAAGGTGGCCGAGGAGCTGGGCCTGGCTTTCGTGAGTGTGATGCTTCAGGACACGGAAACCTATCGGCTGTATCGCAAGGTGTTGATGGCCCAGTATCCCAACAAAGAGGGGATGGGCTGGCCCACCTATCTGGTGGTCAGCGACGTGCACGCTGACTTTGTGGTGCATGGCGAGCTCAAGGGGGGGATGCCGAAGGGCGACTTTCGCGAGCGGCTTCAGAGCCTGCTGGAGCTGGTGGAGAGCTAGGGAGGGGAGAGAGGGGTGTCCGTCGCCTGGCCCCCCCCATATCCCCGGGGGTTCGCCGATTGCCAGCGCCAACCATCCCGGCACATGTCCGTGAGGGTTCGGCGGGTGCTCCACCCCAGGTGGCGCTTGGCCAGGGCGGGATCCGCCACGCTGCTCGCCGCGTCCCCCTCCCTCCTGGGCAGCACGGCATGGGGAATCTCCCGCCCACTCGCGTCGCGGTAGGCCTGCAGCATCTGCAGAACGGAGATGCCCTGGCCCGTGCCCAGGTTGAGGGTGAGGAGGGTGTCGCTGTCGGAGTGGAGCAGATGGTTGAGGGCGCTGCGGTGGCCTTCGGCCAAATCCATCACATGGATGTAGTCCCTCACGCCACTGCCATCCACCGTGGGCCAATCGTCCCCGAACACAGGCAGGCAGGCTCGCTTTCCCACCGCCACCTGGCCGATGATGGGGAACAAATTGGTGGGCTCCCCGTGGGGGTCCTCACCGATGCTGCCGCTGGGATGGGCGCCCACCGGGTTGAAGTAGCGGAGGCGAGCGATGCGCCAGCCGGGCTCGCTGGCCGC